>Ga0081474_109100_pt1 | contig 9931 bp, 16 predicted proteins | sample OneHunmetagenome_2_FD_70978 | JGI IMG/M metagenome (GOLD analysis project Ga0081474, IMG submission 70978) | Ferrous microbial mat communities from One Hundred Spring Plain, Yellowstone National Park, USA v2 (version 2) | ecosystem: Environmental > Aquatic > Non-marine Saline and Alkaline >... | reverse complement strand
ATGCGGTTGTGCGCAAAACCCTAGCGTGCATGGATGAGGTGTTGACAGAAGAGGAAAAGAAGCACCCCTATATTCAGGAAAAAATAAGGAGACTTGAGAGAAGCCCTGAGCGCGTCATGGTCACCCCACTCCACGGGTGAACTTGGTGAGTATCAGGGATCTTGAGAAACTCGAAGAGGTGTATAAGAAGTATAAGGCGCGGCTCGACTATCTTTACAAGCTGTACGCACAAGGAGTACCTGTCGTAGTCCCTTCGACCACCTCTATTCCCATTCAGACAGTTCCTTCAATCCCTGACCCCGCTTTTCCTTCTCAGAGTCTCCAGATTCTTGTTCCTTCGACTATTTGACAGTAGAGGGAGGAGTAGGTATATGCCTTTTATAATCAGAAAGAAGGATATTGCTGAGAAGCTTGAGGAGATATATGGGGTTAAGCTGAGCGAGGCGAGTAAGGCTATAATCAGACAAGCAGAAAGAGAAGCGCCCAAATTCGAGGAGGATCCGACAAAACCCTACTACTGGTCTGATTCCATGTTGATCAACGGCTACGAGTACACCTTGAAAAACTTTTACGGGATGTTTCCTGAAGCGCGGGACACGCTTCCACCTTGTTTGATCAACCAGGATGAAACGAGAAACAGCGCGGATAAGTCAGGGCTACTCAAAGCTTACAGAGCTTTAGGAAAAGCTATGGCTGGTTACGCAGACCGCTACGCGCGCTACCAACCTGCGTACAGGGAGGACGCACGCGCGTGGCTCGAAGAAGAAGTGCAGGCTACACGCAGTTTGTGGGAACCCTACCTTTGTGAAAAGAGAAGGAAACAAAAAAAGTGAGCTAAATGGTTTCTGTCCCCACGCTCCTTGAAATCGACCCCTATCTCCGCATACTTTTAGAAACGGCACACCAAGATGGATGGGACGCAAGACCTCTTTACGAGGCTTTAATCCTGGATGAGATGGATTACTTTACTTTTAAAAGAGTTTTTCTTGAATACTTGTCCCAAGAGTTTCAGGAGATTGCTCTCTCTGTTTTCAATACGATAGAAAGAAAAATAATTGAAGTTTCCGAAACTTAGAAAAAAATAAATACACGAAAAACAAATTTTGAGTTGTGCCTGAGCGCGAGTTCCACAACAAGTACACGCGTTTGAGAAGTTTGGGGCTTATCGACGAGAAAACAGCTGATTTGATAAACAGCGTGGTTGACCACCCCCTCGCTCTCAAAGCGTGGGGTCCCGCTCACAGAAATGTGTGGGGTCACACTGAAAGACACGCTCTCTTAATCGCTCTTCTTACAAAAACAGGTCTCAAAGGCTATCTCGCCGCGCTTCTTCACATGGAGGCTGACAGGTTGCCCCCTGAGCAGGTAAAATTGCTCTCTCTACTCCTAGGGGTAGAAAATGGAAAAACTAGAAAACGCTTGTAAAATTGTTCACGCAAACGCACTGGATTATTTGAAACAAATGGAGGACGAAAGCGTTGACTGCGTGGTAACCTCGCCTCCTTACTACGGGCTCAGGTCGTACGAAGGTGCTGATACTGTGTGGGGAGGAGACCCGAAGTGCGAACACGATTTCGAGCTAAATGAGTACCTACCAGAGGCGACTAGGTTCCGAACGAATGAGAACGGGATAGGATCGCACCTCAACACAAGGATTTACGGCAACCAGACGACGAAGAGTGGTTTCTGTAAAAAGTGCGGCGCTTGGTACGGACAGCTTGGACTTGAACCCACGTATCAAATGTATTTAGATCATTTACTAATGATCACAAGAGAATTGAAGCGTGTCCTTAAGAAAACTGGAACACTGTTCTGGAACATGGGAGACAGCTACGCTTCAGAAGGTGGTCCTTCAAGGCATAAAGGTTACTCTGATCCAAAATGGCCTAAAGCGAGGAACGGCTCTTTTGATCAACCCACTACCTACCCACAAGGCATAAAGCCAAAATCCCTCATGATGATCCCTGAACGTTTCGCTATTGGAATGATAGACCAGGGATGGATTTTGCGGAATAAAATCATTTGGTTCAAACCTAACGGGTTACCCTCATCTGCAAAAGACAGGTTCACTAACAAGTGGGAATACGTGTTCTTTTTTGTAAAGTCGAAAAAATACTATTTCGACTTAGACGCGGTAAGGGTTCCTCCTAAGAAGACCAATTACAAACCGTTCAACTACAGGGTCAGAGAAGCGATTATGGGAAGGCTTAAGCAGAAGTTCGGAAGTATGTACTCCGCTTCGGAAAAAGAAAAGACTCAGTATGACAGACATGGTGTTAGGGTTTACAATTCTAAATACACTCTCGATATGTACCTGTCTCCCCAAGACCCGATTTACTTAAAGCAGAAGCTTGTAAGAGTTGCGTCGAGAGAAGTCGCAAAGGAGCTTTTTCCGAACGACCAAGAAAAACAGCAAGAAATTGTGAAATTTGTCCACAACTACTACTCAAACCCAAAAGGTGCAAACCCAGGAGACGTGATAGACACCCCTGCGGTTAAGTCATCGTATTCTAACGCAGATGGTAGCGATTTTATGAGCATAGCAACGAGACCGCATAAGTTTGCACATTTTGCCGTTTATCCCGAATCATTAATAGAACCGTTAATAAAGGCAGGTTGCCCCGAAGGTGGCACTGTGTTAGACCCATTCGCAGGGTCTGGAACCACAGGCGTGGTAGCAAAGAAACTAAACAGAAACGCTATACTTATAGAGATAAGCGAAAAATACGTGGAAATAATAAAACAAAGGTTGGCCTCTATTCTTTGAGTTTCTTGAAAACTTAAAGGCTTCTTGAGCAGGTAAAATTGCTCAGTTTACTCCTAGGGGTCCAAAGCGGAAAAACCCGGGGGAAGTACCCCACTTTTTGAGGAGAGTCAGTACCAACAATTATCCTAAGTTTTTGAGAACTTCGCGTCCCATACGCTCTATTTCTTTCGCGACGTACGGATTCGTTTTGCTCAGCTCTTTGAGTTGCTTTCTGAGCTTTTCACCCTCCTCCCCCTCAGTTTTCATAGCCATTCTCACAAAGTAGCGCGCGGCGCACCTGGGACGCGTGCACCAGTACCTTCTTTCTTTCACCAAAAAAACGTCTTCCACAGGGTCATACTCACCCACACGCTCCACGAAAAACTGGTTAGGTCTCACTCTGGCATTGCACGATTCGCACCGCACAATCCACGCGACCACTTTTAACCAGTCGTAAAGAGAGAAGCACTCGCGCTGAAACCACTCCCACACCTTCCTATCCGAGTAGAGGGGATCTGCCCACCTCTCCTGCACTCGTCTCAACTCATTCCTGAGAACTCGGGGGTCTAAAAGAAAGTGCTGAACGATGTCCCAGTTTTTTCTCAAAACCTCGCCTAAACCAGAGCGCACAAAGTAACCAATGAGAGGAGTGTCAGCTTCAAGAGCGTGACTGAACACGTATACTAAGTGAATACCCCTCCCAGCCGCCTCTTTCAAATCAGGTGTGAACTCCTGCAACCCCTCTTTGATAAGCTCCCTGATGGCCTGTTCTCTTTCCTCTTTTGAATCAGATAACAGGCGTGGCTCCCACTTTTCTCTGTACTCTGAAAGTGTGCGCGGAAGTCCCACTATTCACTACTCCTGTTGTGTTCCCTGAGTACCTAGTTCAGTTTGTTCCTGAGGTTCAGGTTGTTGAGAGGGTTGCGGAAAGCCTTGAGGCACCTGATCAGCTGGAGCTTCTTGTAGAGGTGGGGCTTTTGAGCGCGCTACCCTTTGTTGCAGGTATTCACCTATTGCGGGTATCAAATCGTCCGCGATTCTCTGTCCTACTTTCGATTCGTCCAGAGCCTGAAGTATCCCTCTTATCTGGTCCTGGAACGTTGGTTCCTTTATCGCTTCAGGCTTCTTTGTGACTATTTCTTCAATTCGGCGAGCCACGTCCTCTATTATCGTTTTTTCTATGCGGTCACCCACCTTCTCCCCTATTAACTGAGCTAACGTTTTTTGTTCTGCTTGTATTGGTATGCTCACGCTCGGTTCCGGTTTTGGTAAAAGCCTGTCTCTCAGGTTGAAAATCTGTTCGATCTGGTTGATAACATCAGATATGCTCACTTCCTTTCCTTTTAATTTGTTTTGTAGATCAGCAAGCGCGTTCAGAATCTCAATGGGCGAAAGCTGTTTTTCCTGTGGTTGCCTCTGGTTTTGCATTGTCAGAAGAAGGAGAAGCGTGTTCTGGTCTATACCACTTTTCTCCTCTTCCTTTTCCGAAGAAAGAAGCAACCCTGCGTCCCTCATTGCTTGTTGCTTTATTTTCACTTTTTGAGCCATTAAGAAAGCTTTTTCATAGAGTTTGACTGGGTCCTCTTCTTCTTCCTCTTTCTTTTCTTGGGGATTCTCAAGCTTCTTCAATCTGTTGTACTCGTTGAGAACTCTTATCATATCCCTAGGTCGGAGGTGAAGCTCCTTTCTCACTTCGTTTGGTGAGAGTCCTTCGTCTAACAAATCAAAAGCGTCCTCAAGCACTTCGTCCGTGAGTTTTGTGAAACCACCGCGAAGAGGGCGGTCTGCTGTGTCCTTCACAATACGCATGGCGAAATTCACAGCCTGCTTTGTGTCGTCAATTCCCGCTTTCTTCAAATCACGCACAACTCTTATTATCTCTTTTTCGTCTTCAGTAAGTTCTTCCTTTTTTGGTTCGTCTGCCATAAGTAAACTAACCGTGGAGAATACTTAAAGCTTGTGTCTCAATGGTGCGGTTTTGTTCTGAGCAAGTGATTGCAAAAAGGACAGCGTGGGCGCTTGTCTTTTTCAGTGCTTACAGCGCGGTCTTTTCTGATCCAGAGCACCTCAAACGAGCAGTAGTAGTATTTTTTGTAGGGTTTTCCCCTTCCCATCACATTTTGTCAAAAAAAGAGGGGGTTTTTAAATTTCTAGACTACGCGTCCCTTTTCAAACTAAGCTCCAAAAGAAGAAAAAGAAAGGCCAACACGAGCATAGTAACGACACCTATACCTAAAGCAAGAGAAAGGATTTGAAAACCCTGAGCCATTGAGAGTGCGGTTACGGGTATCGTGGACAAAGTGTAAAGTTTTATCCAAAAATCGACAAGAAAAGCGACGCACATAAAAAACAAAACAAGAGGGATAAGTAAGAGGAGTTTATTCATTTTTTACACCACCAGCCGTCAGTGTGAGAACTTTAAAAGGTTGAGTAAACCACACTTCAACCGAAATGTTTTTCGCCCTGAGCCGCCGCGCAAACTCTTCAAGCGCTTTTTTCTCTTTTGGGTGCAAATAATCCTTTTTAACTTGAATCAGGCGAACGCAGTTAGGAAAAACAGCGGTTAAGTCGAACAAACCGTGAGAGCCGTAGCTTCTCACAACCCAGAGCGCTCCCTCCTCTAAAAGCTTTTTCTTCACACGGTATTCCCTTGCTCTTCCTTTTGTGTAATTACTCACTTAGACCACCTGAGGTGTGCTCCACCCTTCGGGTGTATCGCCACAAAAAGAGTGTCTCCGTTTGCCAAAACAACACACAACTCGGATTCTGTCAGTGAATTTTGCACAGCTAGGAGGTGGTATTCAGTTTCACCCTGTTTAAACCTGACTCCTTTGGCGTTCGCGGAGTCTTGTTCAGTCACACCCGTTCGCCTTTCTTTGGTGGTAGAATTAACTGATTCTCTCGGAAGCTCCCAATTGGTTCGTAAATCCCAACCATGTTTATACACAAATCCTCCTGTGCTTTTTCAGGGTCATGCCCGTAAACTATGACAGGCACGTGAAAACCGTGCCGACCGAGGTGAACAATCTTGGAAGCCTCAAACTTGTAGTGTTGTCTCCAGCACACTTTGACAACAGTCATATTACAAAAACCCTCCTGTGGTTTTAGGCACTTTGTATTCGTCAAATTCTAATCAATGGTGGAACAGTTGTCTTTGGCACATAATATACAGGGAACTTTTCCTCCTCTTTTTCCGCTATATGATATTTTACTTCGATAGAAGCATGCCCAAACGGTATGATTTTAAAATTAATTTGTATTTGCATGACACTAACAGGAACATTGTTTTCACTCATTCCTAACCACCCATGGATTCGAGCTTCTTTCTGACCTCTTCCAGGAGTTCCTCTTCCTCAGGCGTGAGCTGAATTTTGAGTTTCTCCATTCGTTTAAGAATAGAGGAAAGCTGGTCTGTTTTTGAACCCAACCACTTTGCCAATTTCTCAGGAGTTAGGGGAACTTCCACTTCTCTGTGAGCAAGGGAGCTCCACTTCTGCTCCTTTGGTGGTCCTTTCAGAATCTCCTCCGCAAGCGCCCTGAACCTTGCTTTTAGCCTTGATTGCTCAAGCTCCCTTGCATACTTATACGGAGGACGGTCTACATTCACATTGTTCTCTATGTTGTTGATGTTCAGGTTAATGGGCATTACGAGCTTGGGTACAAGTGTAGTGAAGTGGAGCATGTCATCAATGTTCGCAATACCATACTTCCACCCCATATCCACCCAGATTAGGATAATACGATTGAATGTGGTGGGAGTCAAACCGAACTTTGAGGCTAACAGCTCTATGTCCCTGTACAGCTCTTTGTGTAACCTCGTATTAATCATTTTACTATCCCTTCTCCTAGAAGAGAAGAACTTGACAAATTCCGTAACAGGTATACTCAGTTCTGGACTCCTAGGTCCTTGGGTTTGGAGGTTTACCGGTGATGGTGATGTGATTGTGCTATCACCTATTTTTTTATTATTTTTTCCTTCCCGGGTATTTTCTTTTTTTTCTCTCTCTTCCTCATTATGAAGGTGCTTCCTCACTAAATACTTCAAATATGAGGAAACACTGTCCATTTGATTCTCCTTTGCTTCCCTCATCAACCTCTCATACTCTTCCTCACTCACTCTGAAACTCACAACTCTGTTGTTGTATACAACCTGAGCGTCGTTGTATACAACTCTGGGGTTGTTGTATACAACCTGAGCGTGGTTGTATACACTTCCCGGGTTGTTGTATACATTTTGAGCGTCGTTGTATACATTTCCCGGGTTGTTGTATACAACCTGAGCGTCGTTTTTCGGGTTGTTGTATACATTTCCCGGGTTGTTGTATACATTTTGAGCGTCAGTGTTTACACTTTTTTGGTTGTCGAAAGGTGTCACTTTTCTTCACCTGTTCTTCCTGTGTGTGCGCGCGCCATAGCGGCTTCGATGTACACCTTGAGTGTGCCGTAGGATGGCGCCCACCTGAGTATCGCTATTCTCTTCAGCTCCTCCTCTATCTCCTCCTCGCTCTTTCCTTCCTTCAGCATGGCTAGTGCGGCCTCGGTGAGCTCCCGAATCCGGGCCTCCTTCTGCGTCGCCCTGTTATCCACCTTCTTTAAGTAGGCCATAAGTCGTAAAACAAACAGTTATATTTAAACATTATTAATCAATTTCAAAATTTTGAAGCTCATAAGAGTCAGCTAAGACTCCTCACTCTTCTCTCAAGCGCTTCAACCAAACCGGGAAGAAAGCTCGCTTTTATACAAATTCCAAAAGGTAAGCCGCAGTGTCCTCCGCATCAGCTTCCATTGCTGTGGTAGCCTCAGAGAGCAAAGAATCAGCAGTAGCCTCGTCTATCACACCTTCCTCCACCAAAAGTGAGTAGCTTGTTTGGTCAAGAGCCTGAAAATCTGACGTTAAATTGTAAACACCTCTGTTCGCCCAATCCGAAAGCGTAGAAGGTTCTAGATTAGGAGCCTGCACTCTTAGAGTGGTATTAACCGCGGCTGAACCCATTTCCGGACCAGTCCTCATAACTGAAGAAGTCTTAAGAGAGTTAACTATACCCCTTATAACGCTTGGGGATATTTTAAAGAAGATAAGCACACCTGCAGTAATCACAACATACTGAGCGACAGTGACCATGTTTGCCTGCCAGTTGTAAGGTTGCAGGTTCTTGCTAAGTTGTCTCTGTAGGGGAATAATACACGAATTCATTATATAATTGAGGTTGGCCTGTTGAGCTTGTGTGATGCTTGTACCTGCTTTGTTGTCTTCCTCGAGATAAGTGTTCAAGAGGGACATATACTCGTTTGTGCACCCTTGTAAAGCGTTGAGCTCGGGTTGTATCGCAGAGTAGCACGGAGTACCAGGAGTTGTGCAACCCGCACTTGCTGGATTTGTTATTGGACTTGTTATAGAAGTAACCAGTTTGTAAACAGCATACCCACCTATACCCAAAGCTCCGAGAACGCCGACAACGGTAAGTATGTCCTCTGTTCTTTTGGAAACCATATGTTCTTAATGTTTCAGTTACAAATATGTGTTTTGCTGTGGTTTCTGACAAGCACGTAAGTAGAGCAAATGGACTACCAGACCTCAGATAGGGTTCGTTGTTTAATATTTGATATAAGAACCAATACCCATTTCTTCCTTTCCTCTCCTACTCTCTTATCCATCGACAAGGTTTGCTCTATTTTTTCGACCTTATACTTCCCTAATATGTCTTCAATAAAGGCATACGTTTTATCGTCGATTTTTAACAAGAATTTGCCCTTAATCTGTGTAAGCATCGTCGCCATATCTCTTAGGTCGTCCACACTGAAGTCGACCCCATAATAATCTTCGGAACGGCCTACGAAAGGAGGGTCAAGATAAAAAACGGTCGTCTCCCTATCATACATCTTTATCACGTCCCTAAAATCCAGGTTCTCTATGATGATATCCTTCCATTTTTCCGCCATGTCTAATATACCTCTCGCACGCTTGTGGTATGACCTTGCCAAATTCCTGCCTGGATGCTTGCTCACCGAAAAGCCTTTATTAATACTCCCAAAAAACGATGAGTTTATGCCGTAAAACAACAGCGCCGCTATTTCTAATTCTCCCAAACACCTATTTTCTTTCAATAATTCTATTACTATCTTATGGTAACTCCTTGCTAAAGGTAACAGCGAGAGCAAAGTGGCCATTTTTTCAGGTTCTTTTTTCACCATCCTGTAAAGCGTCGTCAATTTATCATTTATGTCGTTGTATACTATGAGTTTGAACCTTTTTCGGTCTACCGTCTGCGACATATACCCACTACCTCCGAAAACCTCAACAAAAGTGCATTCGCCACTGCAAGCGGCGTTTAACCTCTTCAAGAGCTCGTCCGCTATATAGTAGTCCCCACCAGAATAGGACAATAATTTCTTTAATCCGTTATTATCAATAAAACGCTCAATTTCGTTTTTTAATGCCTCTGTATCCTTCCCTAAGTAATGTTTCTTTTTCCTCAATTTTTCTCCTTCTTTAACAAAATGGGCAACATAAGTATACTTGTTGTTCCCTCTCTTCTCAATTGTTAAATAGCCTGTTTGTTTGCAGACGTCGCATAAAACTTTCATAAAATATAACGACATAAACATGGGATTTAAGGCTTACCCCATATTTGGGGTAAACACTAAAGTTCATTAAATCAGATAACTCACGCCTGATATGGTGTTTGTAATATTGAGTAGGAAGGTGTTAGACACGGTCGGGTCGTTCTGCACATAGACGTCCACTGCCACAGGGTTGCTCACGCTGTTTGTCGTAATCCCACTGAAACAAACAGGCCAATCAATGTAAGTAAGGGTCGCGGTGTACTGCACATTAACAGTGAAGTTGCCGTTAGAATCAGTGGTAACCGTGCTTGGACCAGTCACAGAGAACACAATTGTGTATTCACCACTCGAATAGCTGAAGGAGGGAGGGTACCTTAGTGCCAAAACCTGGTTACAAATAGGAACACCTGCAGAGGTTGTGACTTGACCTTGAAGTTGCAGAGTGACTGATGCCGAAGAGTTACCCGCAGTGAGATTCTTACAGGGTGCGCAATTCGAGTTGGGACAGTAGGTTATGCACTTCGTTATGCTCCCTAACAACCCACAGGAGTAGTTGATAGACCAATCTAGGTTATACTGGTACTCGTATGTAACTATCTGAGCTGGAACAAGGGGTTGGCA
>Ga0081474_108825_pt1 | contig 9941 bp, 9 predicted proteins | sample OneHunmetagenome_2_FD_70978 | JGI IMG/M metagenome (GOLD analysis project Ga0081474, IMG submission 70978) | Ferrous microbial mat communities from One Hundred Spring Plain, Yellowstone National Park, USA v2 (version 2) | ecosystem: Environmental > Aquatic > Non-marine Saline and Alkaline >... | reverse complement strand
TATTTGCTGGGGATACGATATACGGAGAGGCTGAGGTAATAGAAGTAAGAGAGTCTAAAAGCAGACCTGGATTTGGAATAGTTAAGATTAGAACATGGGGATATAATCAGAGAGGAGAAAAAGTTGTAGAATTTGACAGAGTTTTCATGGTAAGGAAAAGAGGAGTTTCATGGACTGGAGAGAAGAAAACTTGAAAATTACTAACGATAACTAAGATAAATTTTTTGTACTTTAAAATTAGTAATTTGTTGAATTTGGTGCGAGAAATATCATAATGCCATTATTTAAAAGTATTACTATATCTGAAGGGGATGAGACTAAGGGTAAGTTTATAGTATGTGGATAATAAGATAAGGGTACTACTATAGGGTAATTATTAGGCATTTCCTGCCAATTTCCTTTTTTTAGACAAAATATTGCAGTTATATTTATTACTGATAGAGGTACTGAAACTATTTCTGGATTTTCAGAGAAAGTTAATTGAGGTTGATATTTACCATTACCAATAGGGTATATGTAATATTCTATTTGTATTATTCCATTACTTACATATTTATTATATAAATTATGGTAATATATGTAATTTTCGCTGATTAGTTGATAAGTGGATTTTAGTGAATTGGTGTTTATTAACATTATTGCTATTGATACCGAAATAAAAATTAGAATTATAAGTAAAAACATTGCAGCAATTACATTAGATAATGCTTTCATTATCCCACCATTGCTGAGGTATTGTACTGAAGATAAGCATAATATATTTGGTTGAGATATTCTACTTCTACTTCGATTTGCGCAGCGTAACCATTAATTAAATACTTAACATAATAATTATTCCCTTGTAAAACAGGCGATGAAGGTTGATATACTGAAGAACTAATTGGAACCCATTGACCGTAGCTATAATTATATAAGTTGATTACTTGTGGGGGAATAGAACCTAAGGGATATGTTATGCATAAAACACCTTCAATAGTATTTCCATTAGCTTTCTCTATATAGGTTATGTTAATAAATTTACCATTAAACATTTCTTGATTATTCTGCGGAGGGATATTATTTGCGTAATAGAGGGTACTAGTATATAAAATAAGTGGTACTAAAATTATTAGTATTATAATCAAAATTATTAAAAAACCAATATAATCAGATATAGCCCTCAACTAAACGTACCCCACTATACTCTGTGTGACGTATAGTGCGTAATTATAATATTTAGATGGCGAAGCATAAGTAGGGTAAATTACATTTTGATATGCTGGCTCATACTTAAATACTAAATAGTAATATAATACTATTATATTACCCCACTGTTCCGAAGATAATGAACTATAATCATTACTTAAATATCCATTTGTATACAAAATATTTGGGGTTGTAGTATATCCTTCAGAACTCATAAGGAAGAGTTGAGTGAAACTCTCATTTCCTATACATACTTGAATCTGTGAATCCATAGGTAATGGAGAATGAGCGATTATTGAGTCTAATAAACTTGAGGTTGAATATATATTAATAATTATTGTTTCAGGATAATATAAACTAATATTAATGTAATACCAAGAATATGGATCTATTATTAAAGTTTGTAATAGAGAATATATACCAGAAGTGTTAGTAATTATTACAGACATATTTAACAAATTATTACCATAAGGAGATATTATTACTTGTATATTAGAGAATGAGGAGATATTAGATAATGAATAGCTTAGGGCTATAATATTGTAATTATTTGGAAGAGTCTCGAACCACGTTGCTAAAGAGTCTGAATCACCATAAAAGGTATAGAAGGAAGGCTCTGTGACTTCATAAACATTAGATATTGGAGGGATTTTATGTAATGTTCCTATGTATGAACTTTCATGAGCATCTACAGATCCATAAGATATTATATATCCATATGAAGTAATATTCGACTTCTCATGAAGTATTGTATTTTCATTAGACAGAATTATTGAACAATAGGCAATAAATTTCGTCTTTTCATGTAATGATAACTTAGTTACATTGAATATTATTGGTGCATATGAAGTAATTTTCGATTCCTCTCCAAAGGTTACAACTGAGCCTGAACCATTGAATATTACTGGTGCGTTAAAGATTATGTTAGATTCCTCTCCAAAGTTTACATTTCCCTCAAATATTACTGGTGCATTAAAAATAATTTTCGATCCTTCTCCAAAGTTTACATTTCCCTCAAATATAGTTGGGGAATTAAAAACATAATTAGACCCTTGATTAGGTTGGAGTGAAGTTGATATTACAGTCCACTGCAATCCCTTAAATGTTTGCAATATTGGATCTTCTAGAACCCAGAGTGGAATGTACGGGGGAAGGTTAGAAGTTCCACTAGGAGGTAATACTATATTATTTCCCGTTTCAATTATATTAACAGAGGGAGAATAGCCTAGATATTTCGCTATTACTTGTACATTCTCATGAAAATAAACATCAGAAGGTTTATTAGAAATAAATGCAATAGATGCTGTTTGGCTTGTGTTAAGGATACCATTTTCATGAAATTTAGCGTCAAGTCCATTTAGGTAATAAACTTGCGAGTAGTCTGAGAAAAATTGTTGGAGGTATTGGTAATAGCTCGTGTAAACTGGCTGTATGGTTACTCTGCCTTCTAGTGTATAGATAGGAATCTCCGTAAACGTGTTAATTTTTTGCAATATGGGGAAAAGAGGATATGAGATTCTGTATAAATTTCCACTTATGTTAACAATAACCCATATATCCATTTCTAAGGTAGAATTCGCGGTATAAGTTATATTTAATGGAACATTGTTAGGAACTATATATGAATAACCACTTATTGGTAAAGCTTGATTCTGAGAGATTATTATATTTTCATCGTTCAAATATACTTTTTTATATTGCACCTGCGTTATAGGAACTATGTTAATATAGCCTACATCGTTAGGATTACTTACATACTTAACTATTCCAGGATCATAATATGCTAGATTAAGATGGTAAGATGACACTAAAAAAGGGAAAAGAATTAAATTTCCAGAATAATTAGGAATATTAAAGGTTACAATATAATTTATGCTTAAATTAGTTTTTTGAGATGGTAAAGTAGGAGTAAGGATTTTTATGGCGGGCTGAGAAGCTGAGATCTGTAATGATCTTACATATTCTTCTGCTATCTGAGTTATTTGCAGGTTGGAATTAAATATGGAACCTTGTAATGAAGTATATGTAAATACAACGGTGGCCATACTAATAGTAACTATTAATAGAATTAAGGTAGTAAGCACTCCATTCATTAATCTCACTCTTTTCTATCTATACTTTTATTTATTATAGAAATCTATATATTTTTTGCTCTAAGAAAAGCATTCTCATCTAGCTTTTTACGTACATTAATCAATATAATATAATTGAAAATTGTATTATTATCTCCTCTTTAAAAAATAATTATAATAATTATTAAAATATTAACAATTCATTATAATGGGGAACATTAAAATTTTAATTTAAATTTAATATATCAATTAGAAGTTTAAGTTTTTTCAGTTTTTTAGTCACACTTTATATTAATAAATAGACATCATGAAGATAGTTCATCATAATGCTATTGGAAAAATTTAATAGAAAGAACATTTATATAGAAAATGATACATATGGCTGACATAGGAGTATCAGAGTTTATTCTTGTAATTGCTGCGATAATTATGGGTCTTGTAATTTTCGGATTAACAGCTGCTTATCTTATTCCAATTTATACATTTACTAACGCTGAGCAACAAGCTAACGCTATCTCTCAAAGTGTTTATATAACTTTAAGTCCTCCTGCTATATCTAGTTCTCTAAATGTTTCCTTTTTAGGATATATTTATTCACCACTTTACTCTGGCAACTATACAATTGTGGCATTTAGTATTCCTTCTTCTGCTGTTCCTTCAGTTGCTATTACACCTCCAGTTTCTGAACAATTTTCCGTTTATTTGGTTTCGTTATCTACTACTGGAACGACAAATTTAGTAAAAACTTCGTCAATTAGTATACCAATAGTATATGACGTTAACGGTCATAGTTTAGCGACTAATGTTATAGGTTATAAAGTTCCAGCAAATGTACCCTTTGAGATAGTAGGGAATCTTAATAGCAATAACGTACTTGTAGTTTGGGTGATATATTATTCCTCAGGTTATCATTTTAGAGTTGCATATACTTATTCTTATGGGTGATTAAATGGAGGTAAAGAAAGGTCAGGCCATTATTATAATATTTATGATAATATTACTTATGATAGTATCCCTTCTTTTGCCTCTTATTTTATTGCAGAGCGTTACTAAATCATTTCAAATTGAAAGTGGAAGTTCATCTTCAGTAGTATTAGCTGAAAAAGAACTACAAATAGAGGAAGTAAACAATGGAGATCCACTAATCAAAGTTTATCAGAATTCTCAAGGCATAGACTATATTAAATTTGAATATATACATGGTATAACTCCATTAGATATAGAGTACATATTTTATTACGATTATGATAAGGCAGAGTGGCTATTAGCTTATCCAGGTAGTTATATAGTTAGTGGCAATACTACACTCTATTTATATACACCACCTTATTATAACGGAATAATAGAGATAATAACTAGTTTAGGTAACGCGTTTTACTTACCAGTACAGTCTTCTATAGGTCTTACAACTTGTGCAAATATTTACAATATAACGCAAGTGCAGACTATTACTCCAATCTTAATTTTACCTAATGGAACGTCAATTACATTACAAGAGGGGACGTTAATTATAACGCCAGAACCCAATTCATTACCTAAAATAGCTACAGGAAATGTTAACATTCCAGCTGGAAGTACTATAATTTTAACTAATGGAAATGAAGTATCCGTGCCTAAAGGTGCAATCTTAGAATTAGGTAATAGCATTTTAATTCAAAAATGTATAGAATCTGGATATTTTCCCATTTCGTCCTTTTTAACTGGTTATCAGAGCGATAACGATAATATAGGAACAATACCATTAGAAGAGAGAAATCCACAACTTCAAACACAGACTTTAGTTCAGTGGTTTATAGCTAGTGGAAACATATATCCAATAAAAATTATAAGTAATAGTCCCTCTACTAAAACATCTACACCGCAAGCTAATGTAGCTTATTATAGTGATTACGCACCAACAGGTGGATATATGCTATGGAGTGGCGATGCTGGATTAATAATTGGGGGAGGATTTTGTGTTAATAACAATAATAAGCCTTCGCAATCTCCGTCTCCTCTAAATCCTTCTTCATCACAATATTATTTAGCATTTACAGTACAATTATATAACGGCACATGGGTAACAATAGTAGATCCTAATCCTTTGCCTCAAATTGGTAACGAGAATGGGCAACCCTCTTCAGCTTTGACATTAGCCGTAGGTACTTATGATGCACAAACAGGGACTATTGCATTATATATTAATGGTACTCTCGTGAGCGAAGTCAAATTAAAGCCAAATTTAATGCTTAATGCTAGTGCTACATCATTTATGGACGTAGGATCTGTGTATAATGGTTCTGGGAATAATATATTATTAGGGAATAATATATTATTAAAATCTCTTCCTGGATTCTCTGGAGATATATCTGATGTAGGGAATAAAGAATATTCGTTTAACGGAACTTTAGGTCCTTCATTTATATATAATATTTCTTTAACGTCAGCTCAAATCAAAGCACTATATCAAGGACAGATACCTTCTCCAAATAACATAGTAGTCCTATGGTCTCAGAATACTGCAGAAGAAGTATATTTAAATACTAAAACTGGATCTACGGAACCAGCCTATTATACTACTATGCCTCCTTCTAATCCGAGCTCTGTGTTGTCTTCTGAAGCAGTAGAAGTATATAACCTTGTAGATCTTTCAAATTTAAATGGATTTTGGGGGTGGGCGGGTGCTATTCCTACTGCTTTTGCTCCCTTTAGCGATATAGTAATATGGGGAGGTCCATCTCCTGTGCTTTTTAATCCTACTTTAATTCAAGGTAAAAATATAAATATAACTTTTGAATCTCAAGGTCTCTTAATTCCTAAAGAGCCTGGAAATTATATTTTTTCAGTTAATTTTACTGATAATGTTCCAATAGTTGAGAATAACCAAGCTCCAAATGGGTATGCTAATGAGTGGGTAGTCATATATATAAATGGACAAAAGGTTTTTGAGGGTAAATATATAGATAATCAACTAAACGTATTATATAGTAATGTGTACTATTTTCAACAAAGGAATATGCCGGAATTCTCCTATGATTTAACTAAAGCAGTTAATTTAACAGTAATCTTTACATTTAACTTAGATGTAAAGAATGAAAATAATCAAGGTGTTCCTGCTATATACTTTAATCTGATGTGGATGCCCCCTGGTTCACAATGGTTTCAGTATATTCCTATAACTAGTTTACAACCATTTTATATTATAGAGTGAATAAAATAATACATTAGTGCAAGTTATAATTAATTATGTATCATTAATAAACATATATTAGCTATTTAGTATTAAAATATTTCCACTTCAAGTACTCTAATACTTTAGGAATATTTATTCTCATGGGACAAACTTCTCTACAGTTACCCGCATGGCTACATAGTAACGCAGGCTTATAATCGTTATATACTATTGCACTCCACATAGCTCCCATAGGTCCCGAATAAGGAGGGTCTCCCCACTTACCGTCTAGTGCTCTGTAAACTGGACAGTGGAAGTGACACCTACCGCATCTTATACATAGAAGGGCTTCACGCAGGGTGGGGTCTTCATTAGCTTTCCTTCTTCCGTTATCTACTAGTATTAGGTGGAACTCTTTAGGACCGTGGGCTGGAGATACTCTTTTCTGTTCGACATCTCCTGTAGATGATGGTCCAGAAGTTACGTTAATATAAGTGGGCGGATATAACCCAGCATATGCGGCCTGTACTAAAGCCTCATATAGGGCGTATTCTAAATTAGGCAGTATTTTTTCAATCCCGGTAATTGATATGTGTACTGGAGGGACTACGCTACTCATCCTTATATTGCCCTCATTCTCTACTAGTACTATGGAACCAGAATCCGCTGCTACTGCATTCGCTCCAGTTATACCTATATCTGCAGTTAAGAATTTCTGTCTTAAGAATTCTCTGGCAACTTTCACTATATCCTCATGTTTATCCCCAGGATCTACTCCTAACTTTTCCTTTATTAACTCTCTTATTCTCTCTCTAGTCATATGTACTGCGGGGGCTATAATGTGGGATGGAGGTTCATCAGCTAATTGTATTAGTAACTCACCTAGATCTGTTTCCCAGACCTCATTTCCTAGGGATTGTAAATATTTCCTTATACCAGTCTCATAAGCTACCATGGACTTTCCTAAAACTACTCTTTTTCCAGTTCCTACTATTTTGCCCACTATTTCCCTGGCTTGTTGAGAGTTCTCCGCAAAGTAAGCTTTTCCTCCTATTTTCTCTACAGATTTCATAGTCATTTCTATATAGTAATCCAAATTGCTTGACACTTCTAGTTTTCCTTCTCTTACCTTTCTCGCTAACTCCTTTAAGTATGGATGTTCTCTTAATACGTTAAACACTCTGGGGACATTATGTTCCACTCCTCTTTTTATTGCAATATCCCAATCACTCAACTTTTACCACCTCTGCGAAATCGTAAGATTCGACATAAGGAGATAGATTAGCATAGCAGAAAGGACAAGCTAATAATACCTTACTACTTACGCTCTTTAATGCTTCAGCTCTGGTTTTAGCTATCTTTTCGCTTACCTCCTTATTTATAGGTGCTAAAGGGCTTCCGCAACACATAGACGTTTCTTTTCCTGTTACTAACTCGTTTTCCTTAAGGATTATTCCAGAACTGACTATTACTTCCCTTATTAAGTCTCTCATTCCTAAAAATCTGGAATATAGGCAAGAGTCATGAAATACGTAAGTCCCCTCTCCCTTTATTTTAACGTTTTTTAAAAGTTGGAAGTAATTTACTATGTCCACGTTCCAGTCTAACATTTCCTTAATTCTGAATAGCGTATAATGGGTATGGGGGTCTACTGTTATAATCTTCTTTACTTCATGAGAGTTAAAGAAATTTACTAGTTTTTTAGCGTATTCTCTGAATTCATCTAACATTCCAAGCTCAAGAAGTATTGTCCCACTATAAGGTTCCTCTTCGTAAAGATATCCGAAGTCTACTTCAGCCTTTCTAAGGAGAGAGACTACGTTTCTTAATATTTTGTTTACCCGTTCATTCTTAGGCTTTAAGAATATCTTAGCTAATGGCGAGAATTTCTCTATGCTTTTGAATTTAGGTAAAAAAGGTAAAATTTCATCAAATTTCTTTCCCAATTCAGCTAACTGATAGGAACAGCCGGTGTAAAGTATTGTACTTCCTCCTTTCTTTATGTCTAACCCATTTGCCCATTCGTAACAAGCCCTTTTATTTACGGGAAAAGGAAGGTAATCCTCCATTAAGTATTTCGTAACAGTCTTTCTTATGAAGTTGAGCTGTTCGGTATTTATCATTGTGATTAATTATCCTTTTATATAATAAGTTTTTATCCTAATGTGTGTATATTATATTATGTATGATTGTGAAAAGCTTTATAACTGGACCTCTGGCTACTAATTCTTACGTTATTTACGATAATGACAAGGCTATTGTAATAGATGCAGGGGGAGATATGAAGGAGGTTATAGATTTTATTAGGAAAAATAAACTGAACTTGAGTTATATTATAGCAACTCATGGGCATTTCGACCACGTAATGGGGGTTAATCAGCTTAAGAGGGAGTTTCCTTCGTCAATTTTCCTAATTAATGAGAGGGATTTAGGATTACTAAAAAGGGCTAGTAGTATGGCCTTATCTCTCTTAAACTTAATGATTTCAGATGTTACTTTGCCAGATGGTTACGTAAAGGAGGGAGATGAGATAAGGTTAGGTGAGGGTAAGTTAAAGATCGTTGAGACCCCAGGTCATACTATGGGTAGTATATGTATTTTAGCAAACGGTTACATATTCACTGGGGATACTCTATTTTACGGTACTGTAGGGAGGACAGACCTTGGAGGTTCAGAGAAATTGTTAAGGGATAGTTTAGAGAGGTTAAAGGGTTTACAAGATGAGTTGATAGTCTATCCTGGTCACGGTCCTTTTACAATTTTAGGATACGAAAAGGTTAAAAATCCATTTCTTACAATTGATATTTTGCCTTAAACTTACTCTAAGTTTTCTATTCTACTCTCTAATTCGTCTAGCATTACCGATAGTCTTCTAGCTACTTTCTTATCTTGTAGTGAGTTTATCTTAGATTCTATTTCGTTTAATAGATCTCTGGCTTCCTCACATTCATCACAATCCAGATTTCCACATTCTACGCATTTATCTACGAGGTCTTCAGCTTTATCTAGTAACCTTCTGATCTCGCTCTCCATAAAATTAGTTGGTTAAGGTACTTTATAAGTTAAGCTGATTAAATCCTCTTTTTAAAAACAATATAAGTAATGGCGTAAACTTACCTTAGGAATCCTTAATTGTTTTTTGGAGTAGACTCGTTTCTTAAATTCGAATTTTAATTGAAGAGCTTAATGCAATTTCTATAAAAAAGAATTAAACTAAAACAACATAAATAGTAAGATATATATAATTGCTTATGAATATTAGTTTTTAATATCGGCAAATAATATAGTAATATATTATATATTAACTTCATTATACTTACTCTGGTTTAAATTAAATTAGGCTAGTACAATATTGTCGCTGATTCTCGATATGTGCTTTGTGGACTAGTTCTTTTTTTAGATACTAAGCTCATCAATTTTCCTTAAATTCAAAATCAAGCGTTGATTTAAAAGTAAACTTAACGTTAGCTTTGATAAAAATTGAAGCAATCTATAAAGCACTCGAATGGTTAAGCTTAAATATTATTCAAAAA
>Ga0081474_124580_pt1 | contig 9942 bp, 17 predicted proteins | sample OneHunmetagenome_2_FD_70978 | JGI IMG/M metagenome (GOLD analysis project Ga0081474, IMG submission 70978) | Ferrous microbial mat communities from One Hundred Spring Plain, Yellowstone National Park, USA v2 (version 2) | ecosystem: Environmental > Aquatic > Non-marine Saline and Alkaline >... | reverse complement strand
TTCTGTATATTTTCCTCAAGCTCAACCTCTATCTTATCAATAAAATACGTAGTTTCGTCTCCTGCCGAAACTTTAGTATAATATATACGTAGCTGGTCATCGTTCCTGTCCTTGAACTCATTAACACCTTAGGAATTAAGTACTCGATTTTCCCAAATGTCAGAAGGAAGAAAACCTAAGCTCTTTAGAAAATTATATAGTTTATCATATTCTCCTTTAGGAGAGTAATCCCCAGATTTTTTCTATAAGTTTTAAAGCATTATAGTAGCTTCTATTATGTAGAACATAAACGAGCAGAAGTACAATAATGATCCCTAGACCAATTTTTGTTAAAGACCAAGGTGTATTTATGAGAAGCCTCGAAATATCGATAATCGTTACTAAGTACATTGCTGAGCCTGCTAGCAGTGCCATATTGATATCTTTGTGTTCTTCTGAAAACTGTATATCGTCTCCTGTGAAAACTAATTTGTAGATAGATCCGTACTTACCAAGAAAATAATGCATAAGTATAACAGCAGGTAAAAACAAGAAAATTCCTAGTAGTGAGTCTATTTTTACAGCCAATACAGCTAACTGACTCAGTACGATTATAAAGATTAATGGTAAAAACATTACTAGAAATAATAAAACTAGGCGTGTTATATCAATGACTACTGATTTTATGGATTTTAATGTAGTCATTTATACTACCCTCTGAACATATTTGTTAAACAGGTATTTATACTTTTCTACCTAATCAGTTAGGGTGAAAGTAAATGAGAATAGAAAAGATATATGCATTTATGCCTCGCCAATATTTAAGCCTTCTGTCTAACCAGTTAGACGGTAAGTAGGGTGATGGAGGGTAACGGAACGAATGGCAAAGTCTTAAAACAGCTGTTGGAGTTATTCTCTCTTTCGACCCCCCCAGAGGTCAGCTCCAGGGAAAAGAAATAGGTGAGGAAGGAAAAACTTTTGCTTTAGGTCATAATTAAACGTGTCAGTCTAGTAGAGTTATTATTAGCATTATTAATGTGTTCAATATTGGTTTTGGTTCTTCTTCTAGTATTTTAATGAAGTCATTATACATAATACTAATGCCGAAATCTACAAGAGAGATATTTGCCACAGACAGTACTGCATAGTTATTTCTGTTCAGTATTCTGAACGTTATATTTTCATTAAAATTGTGTTTCCCGAGGAAGTTACTGATGCGTACCTTTTCCACAGTTATTTCTATTTCATTTTTACCAAATTTTATATTATTTTTGTATGAAATACTAGAAATATTAAGTAAGAATGACCATGGTCGCATGCTAACGAGACGGTACACAAATTCCAGATAACGTATATATTTCGGATATTTAATTAAAAACTGTTTAAATTCGTCATAGTCACTGAAGCCCAGAGTATCTATGTCTATAAGATATTCAAACGTTGATATTTCTTTATTATCTGTGGCAATATTTTTCACTGAATATGTGAGCTTTATTGCTGGAAATACCTGTAAAGCTACTTCATAAATGTCATAATGTTCTGTAATCGCAATAACATTGTTATTAAGTTTGAACGCTAATGGCTCGCTGGCAGTAACCTTAAACGTTATTTTTAACTTATCGTTATTTTCTTCGATGTTTACTAATTCTGCTTTTAACAATCCGTCTAAATTTACTTCCTTCATTTTCCCTCATATAAAACATGGGAATGGTGAACTAAAAACATTTCTCTTTCGGCCCAAAGCGAAACTCGTTGGGCTTTTTAAACTTCTGTTTGAGAGGATAATATGAGGGAAAGCGAAATGAACGATAAGAGGGAGTTAAGTCAAAATAAAGAGAACGAAATTCAATTTTTTTGGGAGTGGCTTAATATAAAAAAAGACAAACTAAATGAATTCGAACCCCATCGGCGTTTTGAGAGTCTCTATGTCCATCTTGCAAGTCTTAGTGAGAATCTGAACAGAAACGGAGATAGTAACATAAGTAAAATATTCGTCTATCTAATGTTAAAATCTGTAATGTCTTCCTTATGTGATATAGCTCCTCTTCCAATTATAATATATTCTTCAAATACAAGATTTTACGAATTCGGAGTAATAAGAGGAAGAAGTGGAGAAATACTATCTGTACTTTTAGAATATGATGTCGAAGGCAACAAGGCTACACTTTCTTCTATATACAAGATAAGCGAATGCAACGAACCTATAGACCCTGACGATGTTGAAAACGTCAGGATGAGGACTGGGTTTAACCACGCTGACGTCCTATATTTAGAGATCCCTGGTGTGTACAAGAAAATCAGAGTGGAGTTTGGTGATGACACTAAAATAGAAATAAGGAAAATTGAAGAGGAGGGGTGAGGTGACCCATCATGGTCGATACTCCGTATAAGGAAATTATAGATTATTTGAAAGACGCCCAATTGGATTTAGAGAATGCTGAAGATAGTATCAAAGATATGATTAAGAAAATTGATGCATATCTTGATGAAAATCTTAATGAAGAACAATTTAACGAACGGGAATTTCTCAAAAGTAGGTTGGAATATATTGAAGAAATAGTAGAAGAGATAGAAGATATTATCATAGACCTCCAGAGTTAGGTGACCTCTGCATGAAATATTTATGGCAAATTGTTAGAAAATTACATGACAAAGATGAACTAAATGAGGAAGAAATGAGAGACCTAATCGACTATTTAAACGTCTTGAAAGAGGGATTGCAGAAGCTGAGAATTATACTATATATGGATTATTTGGGGTACATAGCCGATTTCGACGTAGTATTCAAAGAGCCTTGGTATTGTTCTGAAGTACATTTCAAATGCCTACAGGTAGAGGGAGGATGCGGATTTCTTTCTCTAGACGATTTCATATGGAGAATATTCACAGATCAAATAGAAGTAAAGCCTTTCATAAGCGAGGTGACCCACACATGATTTTCAATTCATTTACTGTACAAAAATACATTTTGAATGGAGCTAAATTAGTTGCAACGATTAGAAGGAAAGGGTACTATAGAGTAGGTAAAAAGGTCGTAATGAAAGTAGGGGATAAGAAGTTCTACGGTAAGGTTATCGCAATAGCCCCTCTCTCACCCTTCTCACTAAGTGAGTATACAGATTATAGTGGATTTGAAAGCGTTGAGGAATGGATAGCGGAAGCCGAGAGACTTCATAACGGCAGGATAGACCCCAACAAATTCGAAATAGTTGTCGTTGAGGTGTCATCATGAAGGTCGCAATATGGGTTTCCAGGGAGAAATTGTTACCAGCCCAAGAGAAAGTACTGAAGGACGCGGGCTATAATATCATAATATATAATAAAGGAATATACAACGTTGAGGACTTTCTAGACGAGATGAGGAATTTCAACGGTAAAACATACGAAAGAGTTCTGCTAATTCCTGTGGTACCTGAGTCCGTCAAAATGAGGCTCCTTGAAGAGATCAAGAACCGTGGGCTTAAGTTCGAAGTCGTAGAGCCTATAATGAGAGACCTGGGCAGATATGACAACGAGGTATTATGTAAAGCACTGGTGCTTGAGAACGCAGACAGCAGGGTTATGGTGAAACTCAAGGACGGTACGTGCAAGGTCTACGAATTCATGCAGTTCAAACATCTGGTTGAGTACGTGAAACGCTACGATGAAGGGTGGTCGTTATCTACTTCTTCATCGTCGATGTTAAATGAGAATTTTTCGTAGGAAGCTCATGTGAGGTGATGAAAGTGGAAGAAGATTGGGAAGAAGATGAGGAAGAAAACGAAATGGATCTCTATGAAGAAGAAGATGAGGAAGAGATAGAAAAGATAGAGGACGAAGTAGATGAGATCTGCAGTAGAGCAACGAGTTGTGAGGACTGTACATGGGAGGTATGCGGGGATTTATGCGAAATCCTCTGCCAAGAAGAGGAAGAGGAGCTGGAAGAGGACATGGATCTCTATGAAGAGGAGTAAGGTGAGGAAAAATGATTGAACTTAAGGAAATTGGTGAAATACGCCCTAAAATAATCCCTAAGAATATCATTTACACTATTGACAGTCACGCCGAGAAACAGTCAATGAGGATGTCGATCAAATACGCAAGAGTAGACGAGGACTTAGGCTGGAAAGTGCCGTTGGTTTGGGATTACGACGACGTGAGTAAAATTAAGGAACTTGAAAAACTCGTGGATATCGTCAAGGGCAAGAAGGTAATTGAAATAGGAGGAGGTAACGGGTATTTAGCTTATGTATTGTCGCATTATGCTAAACATGTAGATACTTTCGAAGGCTGGGCTCCTTATGCTGTAATTTACAGTAACTACATTTTCCCAGAGGTGGTGGAAAAGGGGCTTAGCCTCAACTACGTCATCAAGTATGTAACAGAAGATGACCTGCAGTACCTGGGCAAGTATGATGTAGGGGTTTATTCGGGACTGGACAAACATGATGAAATCCTGAATATGCTCAATAAGGTTTCAGAAAAAGTTGTATGGATAACGTTTTGCAACGTAAAGGAGAAAGACAAAATTAATACTAACATTGACGTTTGTGTATTCAATTTAGAACATGATAACGTGATTGACAAGTATAGTTCTAAAGGGATGTGAGAAAAATGGACAAGGACGAACTTAAACAAATAATTCAGAACCTTCCAGACAACTCTCCTAAACTTCTGGAGTATCTTAAAGAAGCTAGGGAGAAGGGATGGAAGGATATCGTCGACCTTATCGCAGTGAAGCTGGGGCTGAAGGAGGAGAAGAAGAAAGGAAAGAGAGAGGAGAGTGAGTTACTTAAGAAGATCCTGAGACCGCTCGGCAAGAAGAAGATAGAACACAGTTGGGACTACTCCGTGGATTTCCTCGAAGCAAAGAAAGTACTCACGTCTGCGTACAAACAGCTGTTTGATATCAACTTGATGCCCCAGGAGGCGTACGTCGCTATCCTCCTCATACAGCTGTTAAACGGAGCTAGAATAGGCGAGGCGATAAGGGCTTTTAAGACGTTTGTTGAGTCAGGACAAAGGGAGTTCTGGCTTCAAGCAGAAAAGCACGGTAATACAAGGGTCTTCATTATTCCTGAGGTTATCAGAAACAGATCAGCGTACAAATCGATACTCACAATCGCTGATGATAAACTAAAAGCGAGGCTAAGAATGTTTGCACGGAAGTACCTGAAGATTAATACACATTCGTTACGATACGCACCGATCTCCTTCCTTGTAAAAAATGCCACAGACCCCGCACTTATTGCGAAGATAACGGGTCATCAAGATTACAGATATATTGTACGATACACTCAGACAAAAGACGCCGTCGAAATCTTGCGTAAGCTTTCTGCCTAACTATCTCGACCACTTTTTAAGGCTATAACTCATAATTATATAATAGGTGAAAACACAGATGGTCGAAATAAAGCTCAGATGGAGGATAAAATCAACGAAAAAAAACGGTAAGGTATACCCCCTCTATTATATATCTGTGCCGGGGAAATCAGCTGTGTTTTTAGTCGATGATTATGACCCATTCTTAGACACACAAAATAAGGTAATCGTTTTCAAACCCAAGCCTAAACAAAACAACACCAAAAACCAACCACAAAGTCAATAATTCTTTTTTCTCTTTCTCTTTTTAGAAAGTCTAAGCCAAGATAATCCTATTTAATATATAATTTAGGTTCAACCTCGGAAAGTCAGCTAAGTATCTCGGCGATATTTTACTTGACATTTCGTCGTACTGATAAGCGATACTTAGCATAAAATTTGCCATGTCTAATTCTAATAAGCCTGGAGAATAGCTCTTGTCTCCGTAGTATCTCGAATAGATAGACATCGGGGATTCGTTTATAAGATCCGATATATTTTTGACGATAAATTTATGCAAATCGAATATATTATTCAGGTTGCGTATTAATTCTTTATAACTTGCCTTATCCAGGGTATACGTGTTATGAGATTTTAAGAAATTAAGAATGTATAATCCTAACCCCGTAGTCATATACCTCTTCTTCTTCCCTTCCTCGTCCAGACTGATCTCACTGCTTAGACCCATTAGCAGAAGAGGGACAAGCCCGTTGCGGAGATTTTCAACAGATAAATTATTGCAGGCGTCACCGCACACCTCCTTCGCAAACCTTAGGATATCTCCTATTTCCGCGTTCAGCAAGGGGAGTTTGGAGTTGTAGAGGTAAAGGTATTCACGCAGAGTTAATTTATTTATTAGGTTGTCCAGCTTCTCAAGTATTTTTAAGGACTTCATAGCGTCTGTTAATATTAAAAAGGAGAGTATTGAGGCTTCCCTGACCCTGTAATTTTTATCATCAATTAGCTCAGCCCCAGTAAATTCCGATACTGAATTAGCAAACTCGTCAGCCTTTTCCGCAAGCTTATCAAATACCTCTGGAAAACCCGAAGCAGTCAAAGTTCTAATTTTTGCTGTTACGACAAAACCGTTTTTAGCTAATTCAGTAACCTTAAGTGATGTTTTCTCAGCCTTAGTGCGTTTTGGACTCGTCCTGACGAGATCGACGAAGAATTCAAATGAGTCGTTGACGATGTTTTTATTGCCTTCTTCCTGACGAAAATCCATAGCCATACTTTAATCTAGGGGAAACTTGTTTTTAAGCTCTTAGACAACAGCTGTTCCAGCTCGTGATTTCCCATCTAACTAGTTGGGCAGAAGATTTAAATACCAGCCTTAACAATAGTTGATAATTGAGGTGTTCTAGACGGCTCTCACTCCCAAAAAGACTCTCACTCCCAAAAAGAAGAAGTGGACGAAAAAAGATGAAAAAGATGAAATGCTAGAAATGCTGTATGAAGAGCTTTGTCTAGACAATTACGACGAGGAGGACTGCACTAATGTTGTGTATAGATTTGACGACGCAGATTTCGACTATGGTTACGACGAGGACAGTGTTTCGATGTGAGCTAATCTAACCCGTTTTTTATTCGCTTCTTCTCGCAAACAGCTGTTTTCGAGTTTTAGGCGTATCCAGCTCGTCATTTCCCGTCTAACTAGTTGGGCAGAAGATTTAAATACCAGCCTTAACAATAATTAAGTGCAATGAACCCGGATGAAATAATGGTGGACAAAATCATAGAAATGCTAAAAAATGATCTCAGTGAGTTGCAACAATTTGTTGATGAGATTAAGAAGGATAATCTGGACAAAAATAAGCTAGGTGAAGCTTATTTTGCTGTGCAAAAAATCCAGATGGAGTTATATAAGTTATATTCGCTTACATCGTAACCTAAAAGCCGACCCGTTTTTTATCCTTTCTTTTTTCAAACAGCTATTTTAGAGTTGTTTTCGCCGTACCAAGCCCTCGATCTGCTCCGCGTCTTGAAGGATGGTATACGGTGTTTATTCTATCCTTTTCTGCCTAATAGGTTAGGCAGAAAATTTATATATTTTCGTTATCGAAAGTATATTGGGGAAAAGAATGGCAAGGCAAGAAATAGAGTATAGTGTAACAAGTAGGCATTATAGTGCAACAAGTAGGCATAGAACAGACGGTCATATAACAGAAAGCATTAAACATGAACTACTCTTTGCAAGGGGCAAGTTTTTAAGACCTGCAAAGGTAGACAAACAGAACAACAGATTAATCTACCAACTTTTACATGGTAAGTACTTTAAGTTTAGCTTATGGGTGTTTGCACCACTAAATTCAGCAATAATAACGATAAAAGAAGTCAATGTGGACACTGACGGCATTAAAGAAACTGTTATCTTAGAGTATGGGATGCACTATTACAATGAACTATGGGATATACTAAGCGATCCGAAGGCACACACAATACTGAAAAAGTTTATAGAGATCATGCCGAAGCCTGGTAACATGGCGTATGTTGATGATTCAAATGACTCGAGGATCAACGATATCGATATCATACAATGTATCGACAGATATTTGGAAGAGTATTTGGAGGAGAGGAAAAGAAGGGAATGGGAGTATTATGATAAGGTACTCTGAAATCTGAAACTAACCCGTTTTTTATTTATTTCTTCTCATAAACATCTGTTTGATATCTTCTTTCTTCCCTCCTCCTCACTCGCCTCAACCTCTTTTCCTCCTAACTGGTTGTGCAGAAAACTTAAATATCTGGTTTGGCAAAAATACGATTGATCAAATATGTCCTCTCCACAAGTTAAATCAAACCCCCAATCACAAGTTAAAACAAATCCTAATAATCCTAATTCTACAAATCAAACAAATCCTAATTCTACGCAAACAACCCAGCAAATAACCTGGGAGACCATCCTAAAGTCTCCTAGGATCGAAAGGCAACACGTCGATTTTGCAATAAACAGTGCCGAGCAAGCACCACAGGTGCCAGTAGAGTTCGTTTACAATCAATTAGTTACAGATGCCAGAATCTCCTCCCCTGCCTCTGTAGCAGTTAGCGGGACAGGCGGAATTATAGGGGCAATTTTAGTTTTACGCCATACGATATCACTAAAGTACTTTATAACGACGAAAGAAGTACTTAGTGCCGATGAGAAATCGCCACTGTTTCTAGCAAAGTATGCTTTAGAATTATTAAGTAAAAAATACAACGATACAGAAGTGATTACTATAGAATTGAACGAATTCGAGAAAATTAAATTGTTACTAAAACAAGGAGGAGTCTATATTTCTGGGCTACCGTACGAGCTTGTAGTACAGCTATCGCAGTTGGCAGGATTCGGAAGGCTTTGGCACTATTCATCGATGCAGAGAAAGTTCTATGTGTTCTGAGGTGACCAAAAATGAGCGAACAGTTTCAACCAGAGGTAAAAAAATTCAAGTGGTTGCTTTCCCAAGGTTACATAAATCCTGCGGAGTTAGCATTTTACTCCAACTTTTACGAAATCCAGATGACCACAACGATCAATTTTGAAGGGAATGAAATACTGACACCATTATTTATTTTAACAAAACCGAGTAAATTTGACAGGTTAAAAAAAGAACTGCCTCAAGCTGAAATCGCAGATCCATACAGCAAAAAATTCCCACTGATTTCGCTAATAAGCATCGAGAAGTTTGTTAATTCTCTTGTTAATCTGAAAATACCATACTTCTTCTTCACGTTATTTCTACACGAGTCATACTACAATGCCCCACCACATGTTCACGCACTTTTATACACACTTTTACAACTAGCAAACAGTTCAAACAAGTATGTCATAAAGTATTACAACATTAAAGAAGAACCTATGCCAGTAAGCAGTGATTTGCAAAAAATAGTATGTCATTTTAACAAGATGCTCGGCGATAAAGATAATAGTTGTGATGACAGTGATTGGTGGAAGTACAATCTCTGGAGCAAAAGTACTAACAATACAGCAGTTGACAGAAAAATGATAGAGAAAATAGCACTACAATATAACATCTCGCCGATTTGTGTTCATTACGTTTTGGCATATAACAAAAACCCGTGTCACCTTTCCCCATTTCTTCTGCTCCAGATCAAATCAGACCTCTCTTCTTCCTCTTCATAATTTTTTTCCTCTCTTCCTCTCCTTATCACAGGGTATTCGTATTCTCCTTTCTCTCTTTTTTTTCTATCTTTTTCGCATCTATTACTTCTATCTCCCCTTCTTTTCCCAAATATTGTAGCACCGCGTCACTATCATCTATCGCTATTACCTTACCCTCTCCATATTTTTCCCTGAGCTTCCTTACCACATCGCTCTTAAACTCATGGTCTTTCCTGAAGTCCTTCTCAGCCCTCAGCACGACCTCGTTTGGCTCTATCCCTATCGCAGACAGCTGTTTGAGAGTGTCTTCACGCTGTTTTTCCGAACGCCCACTGACTACTGCTATCACTTCTGGCTTTTTCTCTTCAATCAACTGTTGCACAAACGTGATAACGTCCCACTTAGGCTTATCCAGGTTCATGAACCTCGGTGATTGATAGCATTCCCAAAACATACGTTTGTTTCCGTTGGCTAGCTTCTCGCATTCGTTCCACCTGGCAGAAGTATCGAAAAGCGTGCCG
>Ga0081474_126058_pt1 | contig 9944 bp, 4 predicted proteins | sample OneHunmetagenome_2_FD_70978 | JGI IMG/M metagenome (GOLD analysis project Ga0081474, IMG submission 70978) | Ferrous microbial mat communities from One Hundred Spring Plain, Yellowstone National Park, USA v2 (version 2) | ecosystem: Environmental > Aquatic > Non-marine Saline and Alkaline >... | reverse complement strand
TGTATCTAGGTCTAATGCTCATAATTCTCCAACTTAAACTCAGAAGAGGATTGAAAGGCATCAATGTATCTAGGTCTAATGCTCATAATTCTCCAACTTAAACTCAGAAGAGGATTGAAAGTTGTTCTTATTGTGCCTATTTTTTCAAGGATCAAGTCTGCTTAAACTCAGAAGAGGATTGAAAGCTTGGTAAGTATCTTCCTTTGAACTGCGTAAATATTTGTGCTTAAACTCAGAAGAGGATTGAAAGAGCTCTTTCCTCATCAACAAGAATGCCATCTAAAGCTATACTTAAACTCAGAAGAGGATTGAAAGGGATAACCATCGAAATGCTTCCATAGCTCGATTGTTGATACTTAAACTCAGAAGAGGATTGAAAGAGAATATAAGTTCCATGTTCAAGCACATGCGTATTCTTAAACTCAGAAGAGGATTGAAAGAATATCTTTGAGGGGTATATTTAAAGTTTTCATCATTTACTTAAACTCAGAAGAGGATTGAAAGTTCATATTAAAGGTTTTAAGTATTTAGGAACGACAGGACTTAAACTCAGAAGAGGATTGAAAGACTATAATCTACAATTGACAATAAGCTAAAGTCAATTTATCTTAAACTCAGAAGAGGATTGAAAGCTATACTTTGCCTAATGACCCACCTTAATGAGTTCTTAACTTAAACTCAGAAGAGGATTGAAAGCAACAACAAACTCAAACACCAACAACTTCACAATCAAAAACTTAAACTCAGAAGAGGATTGAAAGAGGTGCATATTCTCCAACTACAAACGATGATACTGATAACCTTAAACTCAGAAGAGGATTGAAAGCACCTTCTACATTCTCTTCAAGTGCTTTTAAAATTGCGCTTAAACTCAGAAGAGGATTGAAAGTAACTATGATAAAGGAGGAGAAGAGTTATATAGAGACTAACTTAAACTCAGAAGAGGATTGAAAGCCTCTATTATAAATACTATGCTTATCTCTGTATTTTTTACCTTAAACTCAGAAGAGGATTGAAAGTTATGTTTTCACAAAGGCTAAACATACTAAACATTACTCTTAAACTCAGAAGAGGATTGAAAGCAGTTTTCTCTAGAACACCATATTCATTATAGTAGTCTACTTAAACTCAGAAGAGGATTGAAAGCAGAAGAAATAAAGGTAAACATGGCAGTAATACGAGGGGCTTAAACTCAGAAGAGGATTGAAAGATGTTCAAGCACATGCGTATTCATTTTTTCAAGCGAAACCTTAAACTCAGAAGAGGATTGAAAGTTGTAATTGCAACAAACTGTAATGGTATGCCTGAACCATCACTTAAACTCAGAAGAGGATTGAAAGATAGTTATGCGGTGTTCTCTCTAGCTCTTTAAGGTCAGCTTAAACTCAGAAGAGGATTGAAAGTATTTTATTTGGATTAACTTTCTTTACCAATTTGGGACTTAAACTCAGAAGAGGATTGAAAGATAATAGTAGAAAAAATAATTTACCTATTAATTGCTTATTACTTAAACTCAGAAGAGGATTGAAAGTAAAAAATTTAAACACAAATTAGGGCATCCTAGATTTAAACTTAAACTCAGAAGAGGATTGAAAGTTTTAACGGTTAAATAATCCACTTCGTCGAAGTCGCTTAAACTCAGAAGAGGATTGAAAGTGTTACCAATAAATTTTTTATATTAATCGTAAGCTCTTTCTTAAACTCAGAAGAGGATTGAAAGAGTTGCCTGTAAGTAATAAAGATTTTGATGATATATTCACCTTAAACTCAGAAGAGGATTGAAAGTAAAAGCAAAAATATCCATGGGCCCGGAGTTATTTGGCCTTAAACTCAGAAGAGGATTGAAAGAGATAAATAGTATGAAAAATCAAAATTGCAAATATGCTTAAACTCAGAAGAGGATTGAAAGTAGGTGTCCACCTAAACTTCTTCCATTTGTAAAACTTTTCTTAAACTCAGAAGAGGATTGAAAGTGAAGTTGTAGTTGCTGCAGTAGTATCATTTGTATAATAACCCTTAAACTCAGAAGAGGATTGAAAGAAAGCCATCCCTTGAATTCCCTGAGATAAAAGATTTTCCCAACTTAAACTCAGAAGAGGATTGAAAGTTCTATTTTGCTAATTAAAGATTCAAGTGAAGATGACCTTAAACTCAGAAGAGGATTGAAAGAGTAGCTCATTCTTTTTTACAACTTTTTTAATAATTATAACTTAAACTCAGAAGAGGATTGAAAGTTAGCAAAGCATTTATTGAACAAATCGCAGAAAAGCTTATCTTAAACTCAGAAGAGGATTGAAAGGAGAATGTAATAGACTACAAATGAGATAAGATAAGAACTTAAACTCAGAAGAGGATTGAAAGTAATAATGCCGTTGCAGGAGACCCTCTGTTTGCAAAACTTAAACTCAGAAGAGGATTGAAAGGAATTGCTAAAACTTTTTTCCTTTCATTTGATTGAAATCCCTTAAACTCAGAAGAGGATTGAAAGTTCATGTATTCTTTATTTAAAATGGGTCTTAAACTGGCAACTTAAACTCAGAAGAGGATTGAAAGAGCCAACATAATTGCACGAACTTCGCTTACAGAATATTCACTTAAACTCAGAAGAGGATTGAAAGTCTTAATATAAAGCTTAATCATATCGTTTAATTTATCCTTAAACTCAGAAGAGGATTGAAAGCTTACAAAAGCTAGCTTTGTGTCAACACCACCTGCAACTTAAACTCAGAAGAGGATTGAAAGTACCCTATGTCTACTTCTTTACCACAATCGTAGCAAATTCTTAAACTCAGAAGAGGATTGAAAGTTAAGGATCTTAAACTGCTTAAAACGAAAATGCCTGCCCTTAAACTCAGAAGAGGATTGAAAGATAATGCTATAAGGCCTGCCACTTGAGGAGTGCTTTGCTTAAACTCAGAAGAGGATTGAAAGAGTAATAGTTGTAAAGCATATGCTAAAACATCATCCCTTAAACTCAGAAGAGGATTGAAAGTGCTAGCTTGGTTTCTTGAAGGAGGGCCGTATTGCATAGTTCTTAAACTCAGAAGAGGATTGAAAGCCCCTCCTAGTCCTATTAGAAATAAAGAATTGGAGTCCTCCTTAAACTCAGAAGAGGATTGAAAGATCAAGTTCTTCTAAATAAAACTCACTTTGATTTAGCTTCTTAAACTCAGAAGAGGATTGAAAGTTTTCTATTGTAATATACCATATCCAATAGTCATAAGCTTAAACTCAGAAGAGGATTGAAAGAGGAAATTGACATAGACATTAGTTATATCATATTTGTAACTTAAACTCAGAAGAGGATTGAAAGGTAGCAACTGTTAGTTATGTATTTGCTGCTTGGGTGCTTAAACTCAGAAGAGGATTGAAAGATGCTAGACCAAGAAATGCTTAAGAAAACGACTGAAGCTTAAACTCAGAAGAGGATTGAAAGATAACTACTAAAGCCCAATAAGGAATAAAACCTGCAATCTTAAACTCAGAAGAGGATTGAAAGTATAGCGGTGTGGTTAACATGCCAAAGCCAATTTGGATTCTTAAACTCAGAAGAGGATTGAAAGATCCTTTTTTCGAACTGGTCGCTTTTATATAGCGTGAATACCTTAAACTCAGAAGAGGATTGAAAGTATCCTCTTCCTCTATATGATCCTTGAATAAATTTTTCTTAAACTCAGAAGAGGATTGAAAGTCATTAACTTCTTCTTCATCAACACTTTCTATGTCATCCCTTAAACTCAGAAGAGGATTGAAAGTGGCCTATCGCTGAAACAAAGCTATTATTTTGTAATATTTGCTTAAACTCAGAAGAGGATTGAAAGATTGAATCTATATAATAATCAATATCATCATAATCCTTTACTTAAACTCAGAAGAGGATTGAAAGAGATTGTGAGCTTTCGCATCTTTAACAGCTTGCTCATTTCTTAAACTCAGAAGAGGATTGAAAGTTCATAACTAAAACACCTGCAGGTCGATAATAATCATAACTTAAACTCAGAAGAGGATTGAAAGTGCATTTGAAAGTTTAGATTGCTATACCTCAGCGGCCACTTAAACTCAGAAGAGGATTGAAAGAATTAAAAAGTATTGAAGATGAGCTTGATAAGGATGTCGCTTAAACTCAGAAGAGGATTGAAAGTGTATGAGATTAATAATCCTAATCCTTTAACACATATTAACTTAAACTCAGAAGAGGATTGAAAGTGTTTTTCCAATTGTTTTGCTATCCTTTTGTTGATATACCTTCTTAAACTCAGAAGAGGATTGAAAGAAGTAAAGAAATTTGGTAATTTGCTTGATGTAAATAAACTTAAACTCAGAAGAGGATTGAAAGTTATGTTAATGGGAAAGTCTTTGGGAAGTATATAGACTTAAACTCAGAAGAGGATTGAAAGATCCTAAAATACGCTTTATAGTATTTACTCATCAATCTTAAACTCAGAAGAGGATTGAAAGGTACAAACACTTCCGGATGGAATAGTGCAGTAGTACCTCTTAAACTCAGAAGAGGATTGAAAGTATATAGGATGCTTCTTTAATCTTATTCTCTCTCATACAACTTAAACTCAGAAGAGGATTGAAAGAAATCATCATAGTGATGTTCATCGAATGCTGGATCCTGACTTAAACTCAGAAGAGGATTGAAAGATCTTTCTTAATCTATCTTTTACCGTTGCATTGAAGCATGCTTAAACTCAGAAGAGGATTGAAAGTTTGGCTATTTGTAGTTATCCAATTTTTGGATTTACTTACCTTAAACTCAGAAGAGGATTGAAAGGTTGCGTGGTAGTGTTGACTTGCGTTTAAGAGATTTAACCCTTAAACTCAGAAGAGGATTGAAAGTTATGTAACTTTAAATCCTCCACAGTATTACTTAATTCTTAAACTCAGAAGAGGATTGAAAGTTAGCTTTAATTTCTATTATCGCCATTTGTCTCTATTTTTCTTAAACTCAGAAGAGGATTGAAAGTTATCCCTAACAGAAATGAAGACTTTATAGTTTTCTTTCTCTTAAACTCAGAAGAGGATTGAAAGTGAATGACTTGGTCGATATAGCTATGTTGTATTCCCTTCCCTTAAACTCAGAAGAGGATTGAAAGTTTACAACAACACTGCCTACGAATGTGTTCTTTGGATAACTTAAACTCAGAAGAGGATTGAAAGATTTATATGTTATTAATGCTTAGAATAAAAGAACTACACTTAAACTCAGAAGAGGATTGAAAGTTTTAACATATTCAGCATCTTTTTTGAATTTTCTAGCCAACTTAAACTCAGAAGAGGATTGAAAGATAATATAATTCATCTGCTAAGTGTTCATGTATTTCTTAAACTCAGAAGAGGATTGAAAGCCTTGTGAAATGACAGTATATTGCAAACTTACTTGCTTAAACTCAGAAGAGGATTGAAAGTCAGCAGTTGTATCCGATGTATCTCCAGATATATAAACTTAAACTCAGAAGAGGATTGAAAGAGTAACATCACCACTCAAGCAATTCTTTTGGGATGTAAACTTAAACTCAGAAGAGGATTGAAAGCTGTATAAACATAATGACGACATGTATCGCATATAAATCTTAAACTCAGAAGAGGATTGAAAGAGCTTACGCTTATGTGAGTAGCAATAGCGGCATACATAACTTAAACTCAGAAGAGGATTGAAAGTAACGAATAAAGTTGTTAATAAATAGCTTAGGATCCTGCTTAAACTCAGAAGAGGATTGAAAGTCTTCTAATGTTCATCTTCCTTAAACATTCTAATTGCAACTTAAACTCAGAAGAGGATTGAAAGGCCTTTCTTTGCACATTCATACTTTATTGTTATGTCTCCGCTTAAACTCAGAAGAGGATTGAAAGAAGACTTTGCGAAGAGACTTAAGGAATTATCCCAAGTTCACTTAAACTCAGAAGAGGATTGAAAGTATGAATGAGTACAATCAAGATATATCCTCCTTTTAATTCTTAAACTCAGAAGAGGATTGAAAGGGATTGAATAGAAACTCATCGTGCGGTAAGGTTTTATTTACTTAAACTCAGAAGAGGATTGAAAGGTAAACTCAAAATGCACAGCATATTCTGGAGTATCATTCTTAAACTCAGAAGAGGATTGAAAGGAAAATTCCAAGTAATACAGGCATAATACTAAAAATCTTAAACTCAGAAGAGGATTGAAAGTCTTGCTGGTGCTGGGTCAAGAACAATTGCTCTTACATGTCTTAAACTCAGAAGAGGATTGAAAGAACGATTCCCCAGAAATTGTATGGCGTAGTAGTGCTCTTAAACTCAGAAGAGGATTGAAAGTTTTAAAGTTACGATTACATCACTTATGTAACCTAATACACCCTTAAACTCAGAAGAGGATTGAAAGGGCCCTGCTATTATTGCTGGGCCGAGCTTAATGATACTTAAACTCAGAAGAGGATTGAAAGCATTTTGAACAGTAGTTTATAGCTTTTTCACATGTAGACTTAAACTCAGAAGAGGATTGAAAGTGGGCAGACATCCTTTAGCATCAATTTTATTATTAACTCTTAAACTCAGAAGAGGATTGAAAGATAGCTAATTGTTCATTGCCTACTGCTTTACCTATCTTAAACTCAGAAGAGGATTGAAAGACAAAAGGATTATGCCAATGAACAATCGAACCGAATACTTAAACTCAGAAGAGGATTGAAAGGCTTTATTGCACTTACGAATATTGGATTGCTAGAGCTTAAACTCAGAAGAGGATTGAAAGATGAAAAAGGAAAAATGATATGCTCAATAACGCTTACTTAAACTCAGAAGAGGATTGAAAGAGTTAAATGAACAAATTCTCGAGGAATACAATCGAGACTTAAACTCAGAAGAGGATTGAAAGGAGCTACTACTGTAGCAGTTGTATTAGTTGTTGAATATCTTAAACTCAGAAGAGGATTGAAAGGCATAACAAGAATCCCCTTGGAAACCTAAGTATTTTATCTTAAACTCAGAAGAGGATTGAAAGTTTTCTTTAATTCTCTAAGTTCTTTTGCTCTTTCTCTTAACTTAAACTCAGAAGAGGATTGAAAGTCAGATTTGTTCTGAGCATCTATCATCCTCACTTTCTTAAACTCAGAAGAGGATTGAAAGAATTATATATTCCCAACTTTATTCCGTCTATGCTTATCTTAAACTCAGAAGAGGATTGAAAGTTATCACAATAATAGCATTTAGTCATTTTTTATCAACCCTTAAACTCAGAAGAGGATTGAAAGCATGACTCTTGGCGTTCTTCTCCTTCTTGTTGCTCTCTTAAACTCAGAAGAGGATTGAAAGAAGTGTGGCTGGGAATGGGTATATAAAGGCAAGCGCTTAAACTCAGAAGAGGATTGAAAGTTGAGAATCTTTTTCACTAGTTACTAGTGAGTCTTTATACTTAAACTCAGAAGAGGATTGAAAGTTAAAGGCTAGTAAGTTTAACCGTAGCGATTGGTTTATTGCCTTAAACTCAGAAGAGGATTGAAAGGAATCTATGTTAAGAAGAAAATACCTGAATCTTTATCTTAAACTCAGAAGAGGATTGAAAGAATGAAAGTCAGCTCGTTTGGATGCGGGAAGTTGACTTAAACTCAGAAGAGGATTGAAAGCGCTGTGTTATGCTAGGCTTAAATCCCATCGCTATAACTTAAACTCAGAAGAGGATTGAAAGTTAGAGCTAGTAATCCTAACCTGGTCTCTATAAATTCCCTTAAACTCAGAAGAGGATTGAAAGACACAACAAAAATCTACAACGCAAAGTCCAACGTCTCCCTTAAACTCAGAAGAGGATTGAAAGACTGCGAAACTGGTTGTAGCTGTAAGTGCGGTTGTAATCTTAAACTCAGAAGAGGATTGAAAGAGCTATGTCGTATTCCCTTCCATCTCTTTATCATCTTTAGCTTAAACTCAGAAGAGGATTGAAAGAAAAAATACAAAGGATAACAATTACAACCGCACTTACCTTAAACTCAGAAGAGGATTGAAAGGTTTTTGAGTCAATATCTCGATGTCGTTAAACCTAGCTTAAACTCAGAAGAGGATTGAAAGGCTTGACACGCTGTTCCGTCTCGCCTACTATGCCCCCTTAAACTCAGAAGAGGATTGAAAGAGAGTATCGGCGGTTATGATTTTCTTAAGCAATATGTTACTTAAACTCAGAAGAGGATTGAAAGAATATAACTAAACCTTCAAAAATTAAACGTTTTTCAGGATTCTTAAACTCAGAAGAGGATTGAAAGTTGATGCTTTTAATTAATGCTTTTAAGTATTCTTGTATCTTAAACTCAGAAGAGGATTGAAAGATATTCCACCGATTGCAGGATACATAGCATCGCGAACTTAAACTCAGAAGAGGATTGAAAGTGGAACATAGATTGAGGCCCCGACGAAGAAAGGAATTACTTAAACTCAGAAGAGGATTGAAAGGTATAATTCTGCATCTTGAGACCAGTGTAGTAAATAATCACTTAAACTCAGAAGAGGATTGAAAGAGCTTTACTTAATCCAAAACGAATGCGTAAGTCATCAACTTAAACTCAGAAGAGGATTGAAAGGAGAATTCAGCTAGAAATACCAGCAGGCACAAATCTTTCTTAAACTCAGAAGAGGATTGAAAGAATGCCACTAAAAAAGCAAAGGTCTGGAACTACTAACTTAAACTCAGAAGAGGATTGAAAGAATAAAAACACAAACGGTATTTGCCTCACAAATTAAGCTTAAACTCAGAAGAGGATTGAAAGCCTGCGCCGTAATTGAGAAAGCTGTGATTGAAGCCACTCTTAAACTCAGAAGAGGATTGAAAGTACGTTTATTAAAACTCAGCGTGGTTATCATGTTGTAATCTTAAACTCAGAAGAGGATTGAAAGTATCTTTCATAAGTGAGCCTTCATAATAAATTACTGAGGTACTTAAACTCAGAAGAGGATTGAAAGGAAATAGAATTGGCCCGTTTCAACATCGTAACCGCTAGCCTTAAACTCAGAAGAGGATTGAAAGATAGTGGAGCTAGCGGCAGTGTTGTAGCTGGGAATGGTATCTTAAACTCAGAAGAGGATTGAAAGTATGAATAGTTTTATCCATACCGTTGCTTAATTAGACTTAAACTCAGAAGAGGATTGAAAGGTGTATTACTTCTAGGTCTAGTGAATTTACTAGCAATTGCTTAAACTCAGAAGAGGATTGAAAGAGTGCTTGGCAATTATTAATAAGAGAAAAGGGAATAATCTTAAACTCAGAAGAGGATTGAAAGCTTACATGGTAACCTACTAACCCAAGTAGGAATACTATGCTTAAACTCAGAAGAGGATTGAAAGGTAAATGTGATAAATACATCATTCATAAATTCTAGTGAAATCAGGTTCTGCATAATAAGATTTGGATGCAAAATTAAGCATTTTTTTCTTACTATAACCCACATGCTCAATTGATGGATGCAAAATTCCACCTTCTTAAGATTCGAAGCAAAATACTTGATATCACCTTACCCTATTCTTATCTTGAATATTCATCATTAAATTAACTGCGTCAAAATAACTTTAAATTAATAATTTGGTTTCATCAATTGAAACAAATAGAACAACACATTTTCTATTGCATTAACTTAGTATAGTTTCTTTCAATGATATGAAAGAGCTGATTTGAAATTCTCCTTAATTCTCAGAAGACACTTTATTAACACCGTCGTTTTTCCTTAAAATTCGGTCTAAAGGATAACCTTTGTTTGAGAAGAAATAAAACAATTATGACAGTTAATACGTAATATTTTACGTTGGTTGAATTTCTAACAAATGAAATAATTGTTTTAAAAAATTTTTAAGCTTATAAAAATCTAAAATATTATGCAAGGTAGATATTACGCATCTGATATTCTATTAATTACATCGATAACAAACTTGCATGTAGGAACTGGAAGAGGAGGGGAAGTTGTAGATTTGCCAATTCA
>Ga0081474_145595_pt1 | contig 9946 bp, 7 predicted proteins | sample OneHunmetagenome_2_FD_70978 | JGI IMG/M metagenome (GOLD analysis project Ga0081474, IMG submission 70978) | Ferrous microbial mat communities from One Hundred Spring Plain, Yellowstone National Park, USA v2 (version 2) | ecosystem: Environmental > Aquatic > Non-marine Saline and Alkaline >... | reverse complement strand
AAGAGACTAGTTTTTTCGATTCCTCAAGCACTAGTTCGAAGAGCCTTTTCCCATACTTGGCTGGGAACTCTATGGTTGCCCTGAGTAATAGATATGATATTGGGTTGCTGTCTCCAGCAATTACTCTGAATCCTAGCCTTAGTGCTTCGAGTGGTATTGAGCCTCCGCCAGCCATTGGGTCTAGTATTGTTATGGACTTTGGGTCCGTATTGATTAGTTTCCTCACGAGTTCTCGATCTGGGTTAACCATGTATAGTGGTGCTAATTCATTCCTCAATTTCACATGCTCCTTAAGCTTCTCGAAACCTACTGCCTTCTTGAAGGTCTCCAAGTCTACATCAGTACTTAACACTGCGGCAAGAGTAACAGCCCTGGCACCTGATGTTGGTATTCTAGCTGGGTAATAATGGATATTATGTACCTTGGGTAGATTATGTCCCTTCCCCTCTACACCAAGTAATTGAGTTAATTCGTTTTTAATGTCCTTAGGAATCATTTTTAAATTCGCCATCTCATACATGGAGATTACATTAACCTCCTTCACTGGAAATGAAACTTCTAGTAATCTTTGGCTCATTTAACTTAATTTAGGTCTTAATTCTTATTAAGCTTTCTCTACTCTTGAAGAATAATGCTTGGTTATGTACTTCAGCTCTCTTACTAGTTCGAGTGCCTTGTCTCGTATTGCTTCGAAGGTTTCATGGTTCTTAATTATCCTATACGTGTACTCATCTATTACAGCTGTGGCTAGCCTTAGCTTCTTGTCAGTATAACTCGTTGTTAGTAGATACTCCGCTATCTTGCTATAGTCTAGCGATTGTAATACGCCTGCTGGTTCCCTCTCCCATATCTTGACTGTGTCCGTTGTTGCGAAGCCCATTAGGTGTTGTGTGTTTATTCCGTGGGTTATTCTTATGGTTGCGAAGAGCATTGTGACCGCTGCCTGGTTTATCACGGCCTTATCACCGCTTATCGGTACCTCATACCCATATGTGTAGTATCTGTATGAACCGACCAGTGGTGCGTCGTGTATCATTATTTTAATTGGTTCCTCATACTCATTTAATGAGAATTGATGCTCTACAACCCACATAACACCCTCAGGCCATTCCCTTAGCATTCCGAAGCCATTTGGTACATAGGCGTTTACAAGTACCCTACCCTCTAGCCTACCCTTCTCCAGATCCTCCTCTATGCTTGGTTTTTCACCAATTGAGTACTTTATCTTTATGTACCTGTTCAATGCATTACTTAGCCACGGGATGCCTTTGGCGATTTCCCTAACCCTGTCTATACTTACTTCCCTAACCTTATTACCCACTATGTCTATTGCAATGCTTGAGTTTACGAGGTCTATATTGCCCGGTTGGTAGTACTCCACCACATCCCTCTTCGATACTGAGACGTCGATTGGTACCCCATTTACGTAAAGCACGTACTGCGATAAACCATAATTGTAGAATTGAATATTCCTCCAAACACTCCTTGCCTGCTTCCTATCCAGGTTAAAGGTCAACAATCCATAGTCATTCCCGTGCCTAAATGTTTCGTAAAGTGCGCGGAAAAGTTCAAGGTACTTATTACTGCTGACCCTCATGTAGCTTGACGGGCCTATACTTACCCACTCGCTTAATCCCTCGTTTATTATTTCTTTGTCCATGTCCTTCACAGGGATTATGACAGTTTCAGTAAATGGTATCTCCAACCTCCTACCCTTCCTACCCTCCCTCTGTATGTAGGTCATGGGTTCCCTAGGCAATCCATAGTGAATAACCCGCGCCACCATCCCAATATCGATACCTTGCTCAAGCGTTCTTGGCGATACCACAACCTTTATGCTACCGTTCCTAAGCCCCTCCTCAACCTTAATCCTCCTGTCCCTACTAAGTCTTGAGTGGTGTGTGGCTATTGGGCAGTCATCACATCTCGCCTTAACTTTTCTTCGTATCTTCTCCGCAGTATTTATTGTTTCGGTAAATATTATTGTTACAGCATCCTCACCCCTCATTAGTAACCTTGTTATGTAACCTATGAAGTCCCCTCCATCGGCTACGTAGGTAATGTTTCTACACCTGAACGGCGCACCCTCGATGACTTTTGCATCCTTACCATTTATTGATTCTAGTTCACTCTTTAATTCATTTACTCCTTCCAATGTTGCGGTTAGTATTGCGATTCTGGGGTGTGAATACTCCCTAGAGATTATCCTAAGCATTTCGAGTAGGAACTGTTGCTGGGTAAGGGTGTAGAATGCGAATTCATCAATCACCACGAGGTCTAATGCTCCAAGATACTTCGCTAGCTTTCCCCTCCTGGACTTTATAACAGTCATTAGGTATGCAGGGTTTGTGATTACAACACTATTCTCCATGTCTAATTCATCAGCATCCGCATGAATTTCCCCAACACTTCTGGGTATGCCTGCATCGGTTAATTGCTTTGCATAGGTTCTCAACCTCCTCACCTGGTCATTTGCAAGCGCCTTATTCGGGTAAATCACGAGAGCCTTGAAGCCGGCTATCAATGCAGGTATTGCCCACGCCTCAGTCTTACCCGAGCCCGTCCCCGCCGTGAGTATTACATTTCTACCGAACAATAAAGCCTCAGCCGTAGCGCATTGGTGAGCGTACATCTCCACATCAGCAATAGGTAAGGCATTAACAAAATCCCCGAAGAAGTCCCTAAATCGCTTTCCACACAATAATGGCACAACCCCTTCGCTAAATTCCTCATGCAAAATCCTAAAACCAGAACTGATCAGCATATCCCTACTTAAATCAACATGTAAATTCTTCACCACGCAATTTACTAGTAGCATTGCTTAAATTCTTTATGAACCTCAACACTCATCTCATGTGTAAGGACAAAATATCAACAAGATATTCCATGTTTTTAGTAGGCATTGTCTGGTGGGAGCGATGCTGCGATTATACCCTGGCCAGTGGTTTCCTTGTCTACCAGAAGACTACCTCCTAATGCGGTGGCCTGCATGAGCCCTTCCTAACGCTGGAATAATTATTGATGACGCCGATTGGGCTACTACGTTCAAATAGCGTAGGCATCGGTTTAGTTAAATGTGTTAACTTACCCTAGCATTTTTGAGAATTCAAGCCGCTCACGTGGACTGACGTGTAAGTGTATTACATGTTAAAGTGAATAATTGCCTTAAATATCGCGTAGATGTGACCCTTGCTATGTCTTGGAATTGGTATGATTATGAGGATTGGGAGGGGTTCTTGGACGCGGTGCTTAGGGTGCTTGCATCCTTGGCCATCTCCCCAATCTTAGGCATATTTGCTAAGGTCATTGTTTACATGCCAATCATTGTATTATCAATTATTCAATCCGCAGTCCAGCCAATACTGGGTAGTGGATTCGTGGGTTTTAATGCTGGCTTATTCACGTTAGCCTTTAGCGTACTCCTTAGCATGTCGCTGAACACGATGGTGTGGTATGAGTTGGTGGGTTCCGTTGAGCACATTGGCGATGTCCTGAAGATTATTTGCCTAGCTTCAGTATACGTAATCGCAGTGATAGTGTCGGTAACCTAACAAATTACAGTGTAGCCACACCCCCCAGTTAACAATCACTACAACCACAGTCATGTTAACGACACATTACTATGGCGTTAAGCATTTACCCACAGCAAAGCCTACCCATCAATGAACAGAGGCAAGAAGTGCATAATCATCGGCGCAGGCATTAGCACCACACCAGCTAGGTTGGTGCTTATTAATGCTGACGTTAATGATGATTACGTTATGCTAGTTAGCGTTAGCAGTGATGCGCTTAATGCATTGGTTGAGTTTACCAGGACTTAAACGTTGAGGTTAAGCCGATTACCGTTAACACTCAGGTTAGCCTAGTTGACACTGCTTCAATGCTTGGAAGCATCATTGAGTCTAATGCACCTTGCGACGTGGTGATTGGTATTGCAGGCGACAGATGGGTTACAACGATACTGAGCTTCCTAGCTATGGCTCTAGCCACAGTAGGTGGCTTCACCAGCACTAGCGTTAACCGAGTCTTCGTCATGCCTGGTGATAAGGGTGAGCCAGTTGACTGGCCAATCGTGCCTAGGCTCATTGACCTTAACCTGATTGAGTACAGGGTCCTAAGGCTTATCTGCAGCGGCTACAGCCTAGCCAAGGAGGTTGTTAAGGGCTACACCTCAAAGTACGGTGAAGCAATATCCCTACAAGCCATCGAGAGGATGCTAGCCAAGCTTAGGGCTAAGGGCATCATTAACAGTAGGCCAGTTGGTAAGGCCCTAATGCATGAATCAACAGCATTAGGTAGGTTAATTGCATGCAGTTAAACTCTCACTCATCATCACTTAGTTTAGTGGAATACTTAAAAGCAAATAACGATTACTGGGTTGTGTCTACTAAAACTAGACTAATAATTGTGACTTCAGCAATACTAATAGTAGCAGTGCTGGTAATCATAGGTGCAGTAACCAAGGCTCAGACGAGTCAAACCAATACGCAGGTGATTCTGAATTTAGAGAATGGTCAGCAGTACTTCGGAGTACCACGCGTATACCAAGGTGATAATGCAGGTACCCCAGATAGCTCATGGCCACTGTACTATGGGCCATCGACAGCAAACAGTTACTGGAGTCAGGGTGGCATTAGCAGTGACCAGCCAGTGCTCGACTTAGTCCCATACTCTGGCTGGGCCTCAGGCGCCATGTTTTGGAGCGAGACCTACATTGGAGGTTCAGTGACGATAACCATGGTCAGCACTTTCTCCGAAGAGACTGCAAATCCCGCCGATGGTTTCGTAATATACCTATTCTTAAAACCAACTATGTGGGGCGTAAGCCCACAATACAACTACTCAATACCATACACTTCAACGGCTGGGGAATATTGGACGCTTACCAAGTACCCATCGCCTGTTGAGGGTGATGTTATCTATCCCCAGAGCTCAACACCGTATATAGTGGTTCAGTGGGATCCAGTCTGGCAGACCAGCTATACCTTGAATGGCGCTACTGGTCAGTGGAATGTTTGGATCGTGAGTAACCCAAACGGTAATAACCCAAGCATTAACCCAAGCTCATCACCAAACCTTGGTTCATCATTCGCCGGTTGGGATGGTATTGGCACGGGTGCCTTCCAGCCCAGGCCTGGTGATTGGATAAAGATAACAGTGACCTATGACCCAAGCACGAACACGCTCACTGGCGTTGCTACGGACCTAAACACCGGGCAGTTGGCAAGCTTCACGCTGAACTTAGGCCATTACTACACACCACCGAGTAGCGGCAACTACGTATTCGGGGTAGGCGCGGGTACAGGTTGGGACTATGCTGATTGGGCTTTATTATACGTGGCAACTACTCAGCAACCAACTACCCTACCTCCACAGTCTTTGTCTTCTTTGACTGTTCAGGTGTTTAATGTTCTTGGTAGGCCTGCTACCACTGTGCCTGGTGTTGTCCTTGGCGTTCTTTACAATTCTGGTTTTAAGGAGATTGCTTTCATGAATTCAAGCGGCTACTTGAACTTCTACAATATCGCTCCGGGAACCTACACTCTTGAGGTGTACCACTACCCGAACACTGGGCTTAACTTCACGGAGTATTGGGGAGGCATGACGGTGAATCTCCAGTCTGGTAGTAACTTCATCACCTTCATTAGGCATGAGCCCTGGATCTATAATCTACAGGTCTCGGCGAGTAACGGGAGTATTGTGGTCACGGTCACCGTCAACGGTACAGTGACCAGCCCGACTCAGGGTGAAATAGAGCTCTGGGTCACCAATAACCCCTCCCTCGCTAGTCCCTACAGCCCATCCAAGGTGTTCTACTTCACCATAAACCCAGGCCTCAACACGTTCAACCTCACCTACCCAGCCAGCCAAGCAGGCACCTACTACGTCTACGCCGCAGTGCTCACCTACATCAGCACCTACACTGTGACCGACCAATGGAACTGGACAGCAACCATCACGGCCGCCACAACTACCACTGTTGGTATAGGTAATTCACAGTCTAATACTATCCCAGTAACCACCACAAACACAGTCACAACAACAAGCACCGTTACCTCAACGGTAACCAGTTTAGTCACTACAACAGTCACCTCACCAGTAACTACCACGGTAATTAGCACCGTTACATCACCCACAACAACCACCGTGACGAGTACTACAACATTCACTGTAACCACTACATCACCAGTTACGGTAACGACAACAGTATTCACCACACCAAGCATCATTCAAACAATGATAACAGCGCTCGTAATCATCATCATGGTATTAGCCGCAGCACTAGTAGCCGTAATGATTAGGAGGAGGTGAGGATACATAACAACCCACCATTCAAACACAAGAGTTTTACGAAGCAACCCAACTAGGCAGGTTGATTGCTTGTGGTTAGTGTGTCGTATTGGGGTTGCTGGAGGTGTGGGTTATGATTAAGTGTATTAACTCACTACACTTTTAAAGTACCAGGGAGTATTAGTGGTTGAGTGCCTGGTCAACGGGACTCCACTGTGGATTTAGAGGAGGCTAAGAAGGCTGTTCTTAGGCTTAGTCCCGATGGTCTTTGTTTGGGTGGGTTGCTTGATTTGAGGGGTGCGGCTCCTGATGTTGCCCGTGGGGTCATTGGTGCAGTTACTGATGCACTCCTCGGTGGTGGTGTATTGGTGAGGATTGCCAGTGCCGCAATTGAGGCGCTGGCCGGTAGGTCACTTAGGCAGTTGCTGGTGAAGCGGGGTGTTGTTAAGAATGAGGCTGTTGAGTGTATTAAGGACATTGTTAATTCGGCTAGGGAGGCGAGTAGGTACATTGATGATGAGGGGCTTAGGGGTGTTGTTGAGGAGGTTGCCAGTAAGTGGGGTTGGGACGTTGACACTTTCAGGCGTTTCGTGAAGACAGTAGCAGGGAAGACCATAACCGAGGACGAGGTCAAGAAGATGATCGAGGAGGCGCTGGAGAAGATCAAGGAGGAGTTAAACAAGGTTAAGGCTAGTAATGGTAGTATTGCTTACATTAACAAGTCGTCCATAGTGAGTGTGGTGCCAACGTCTAATTAAAAAACGATTGATGAGCAGTACCATGGGTGTTACAAGCCTACTCAGCCTCCCATACGGTATTGGGATTGCCATAGCCTCAGCCGAGTTGGCATGGGGCTTCATCAAGTACTACACTGCACCAACGCCAGGGCAAAGGAGGGAGGCTGTTGAGGAGTTCTACGGCGTGGTGATTGGGGCAATCCTCACTGCCGTTGTAGCCTACTACATGAGTGTTGGGCCAAGTATTGGGGCAGGTATTGCAAGTGCCCTAGGCGTTAGTGTGCCTCAGATTCCGTTACCTGATATTTACAGTGTAATGTATGGGGATTTTAATGCTGTAATGGGGCAGTACATTGCTGGGCAGGTGTTGAGCTTCACCTTCAGCGTTGCTGGAGCCATTTTAGGAGCCACTGAGGTGCTTAAGCCCGTTGGCGCACTGCTCGGTAGTTTAGCAGGCTTCTTTAATGCGATAATGGCACCGTATAATAGGGCGTTAATCGCCACAATGATGAATACTATTGCCCTAGCCGCATTGGGCCAAGTAATGGGCTACATGTACAATTACGGTATTGGGAGCCTCTCAGTGGCGTTACTACTCCCATCAAGGACTAGGCGTATTGGGGCTTGGCTCTCAAGCTTCATCCTAGTCTTCAGCATCCTACTACCAATGGTGGCTGGGTACCAGCATGCCCTAGTCACCTGATACAGGAACACCCTAATAATGTGGGGAGCAACCCTTAAGTACATTGGTTAACTCTACTCTTTTAGGTAACCTCAATTACTGATAATGAAGAGTTATCCCATGAGTAAACTTTAAAAACCGGTTAAATTAAATATGCAGGTGGGGTGAGGAGGTGGGTTCATTGGGGTCGGCGTGACAATGGTTAAGTCTCGCCCCTTCTAGGGGTGGGGTTGTCCCATTGCGTGGGGTCTTATGCGTCAAGTTTATTAATCCCAGCTTTGCTAGGGTTTTTAGTAACCCCCAAAGAGGGGGTAACGCCCGAGACCCCCGGTGTGAAACCCCGCCCCTCAAGGCGGGGAGGGGGTCATCTTGGGTTCATCACCACCAGTTTAGCCCTGACTCCCCATCCCCTCCCCCACCTCCTCACCCCACTAATCCTTTATTCATGACTTTTATATGCCTTACACTCGCATCATGGTAACACTTAACAATAGTTCCTGGGCATTCTAGTTGCTAATTTCTGAGTTCAACTGAGGAGTAGTGTGGCTAACTTGGCGCCCTGTACCGGCTGTTATGGACTTAGCCGCGTTGTCAGCAGAGGGCTGGTCGTTAGCTACCGTGCCCCCTCTAGTCACCCCTTATTGATGGCGTCGCTCGCCCCTGAGGTAGTTAATGGCTAACTTATAAACTTCCTGATTACCGCGTAGGCCCTGCCCTAACGTCAAGGTTACATCAAGCTATTGAAGGGGGCTAGCGTATTAACATCACCATTCTCTCTAGCTCCCCACGGCCCAACTACCGAATAGCATTAAGCCCAGGAACTCATCGTTAAACATGTCCCCAGGTCAATGTACGACTTGCCCAGTGATACTGTAATCTCAGTGAGATTCACAGGCCTGAGCCCACTAGGAAATATGCCTACCTCCAGGGTATTCTCTATGAAGCTTTCCCTCAGTTAGCCTCGGTTCAAGTAACCTCAGTAGCCATAGCTTCCACCATCCCATAACTCCATTGCACCGTACAAGCTAACTGGAAGTAACGATGTAATTAACGCTAACATCACCTAACTTAACGCTAAATCCCCCATGAATAAAACGCCTATTTCAAAACCTCATAGCCACCTTAGCTTAGGACTTAATATACCGGTTAAAGTTAGCTATTGAAATCTTAGGGTTATGCATACTTTTACCCGTTACCTCTTTCTCCATATCTTGTTCACCACTACCTTACTCCTCACTAATGAGATATCCTATTAGTTACCAGGCTTTAACTTAAAAACACCATCGCCTAACCTATACCAATCATGCCATGATCTAAAGGTACCGGGAGATCGTTGAATTTTGGACTGTCAGAGTCGTGATAATATTAATACTGGCATTATTGGATTGATGATGCCGCTACCCTTTGTTGTTGATTGCGTTAGGTGGGGTATTGGCTTGTGGAGTTTTGGACTGGTAGGGTAGCGATAATATTAATGTTATCACGGCTCTGCCGCTCCAAAACCCAAGGCAACTGTTTAGCCCCATTAAATCACGGTAACTGGTCAATTAAGCACATAATACAGGAACGTAAAACTAACATTAACATTACCACGACTCTGACAGCCCAAACCGCAATGAGCAGTTAAGCGGTGCCCTGAATGGTGCTTGGGTTAGGGGGCTCTCTGTGGGTAAATGTAAACAGCAATATTTATAAATACGGGTCTTTATGTTAATCCATGTCTCAGGTTACTGATGATGAGTTGAATTGGGGGTTGATAGCCTGGGTTATACCGCTGGCTGGTGGGGTAATAGGCCTGATAATGAGGCCTAACTCCAACTACGTTAAGCACTGGTCCTACCTTAGCCTGGCCTTTGGCCTGGTGCTCATAGCGACGTATATTGTGCTTGCTGTACTTTCACTAGTGATTGCTACGGCGTCAATACCGCTGATTACGGCTACAATGTCGATACCGCCTTCACTAGTATTGATTAAGGTGCTGGATTACTTGGTGGGTTTAGTGTTCTTCGTGGTTTGGGTGGTGGGTATTGTCAGGGAGCGTGGTGTGGTTTACTGGAGGCCATCGCTGATATACGATGTCGCCAGGATGCTTGGCGCACAGTGAGGCGTGGTTAGGGTTATTCCTGGACCTGACTCAGTCAAGTAAAGCTTATTAAACGGTGTTGCATGCATTTGTTTAATGAGGTTCATTGAAATCCTACTACTGGCTCTAGTAATCATTACATCACTGCATATC
>Ga0081474_123803_pt1 | contig 9954 bp, 14 predicted proteins | sample OneHunmetagenome_2_FD_70978 | JGI IMG/M metagenome (GOLD analysis project Ga0081474, IMG submission 70978) | Ferrous microbial mat communities from One Hundred Spring Plain, Yellowstone National Park, USA v2 (version 2) | ecosystem: Environmental > Aquatic > Non-marine Saline and Alkaline >... | reverse complement strand
AGCCATCTATTGTTATTGCAAATCCCGGGGGAACTGGAATTCCTATTTTTGTCATTTCTCCTAAATTTGCAGCTTTTCCACCAACAATATTCCTATTATCTTTAGATAATTCATTAAGCCATTTTATATATACCATAAAAATTAGAGAAATTTTGATCTTTATAAGAATTAAATGACCACCAAAAAATAAAAACTATGCAACTACTTCGATCTTTTCACTTTAAACTTCTAAATTATTAGCGTTTTCCGATTTCGGTTTATTATATATCTTTTCACTTATTATTTTTGCATATTCATATGCAAGCTCTTCTTGATCAACTTCCTTTTCTAGCATTTCTATTGCTTCCTTATTTACATATTATTCATACTTTCCATTCTTAATTTCTTCAATAATTTTCTTAGTTAGATTAATAAGATCTTTATATGTTCTAAATGCTGTCTGATAATTTAGATATCCTCTTTCTTTTAATCCATCAAAATCTCTATATATTGCTAAAATTTTTCCAAATATAAGAGCTTCTAAAGTAGAAAGAATATATGATTCTGTATACACTGGATTAATGTGTATGAAAAATTAATATATAAGTACACTTTCTATTATTGGATAATATTTTGTCCAAATCTTCTTATCTAAACTATTATTATAAATAGCAAAACCAACATTAGTAATAAATACAAAATCTGAATAGGATAATTCTTTTAATATACAATCTAAAGTAATTTTTTGATATACTAACATAATTTTCTTTATTAACAAGCTCTATAATCTTTTTTATATCCCTATTTTTATATAGTTCGTATAATTCATTAAAATAAACCTTAAAATATCTACATTATCATTAGTAACAAAAGTCATTACGTAAAAATCTATTTCAACATCTCCTAAAGATAATTTAAGTAATTCTTTTAGTCTTAAAAAAGATAAACTAACATCAATAAAAAGTGTCCTAACACTAAATTCTCACCTATAATCTAATAATACTGCTATTTTTATATCTAATTTCTAAATTTTTTAACTATCTATGTTGTTTGCTGACCTTGCTGATTATTTTGTTGGAGTTGATTAGCTTGTTGCTGCTGATGAGCTGGTTGTTGGCCTGCAGGTGGTTGTGAGGGCTGTTGAGGTTGATTGCCTTGTTGTCCTCCTTGTTGTTTACCAGCTGATTGTAATTGATTTATATAATCATTTATATAATTTTTACTTTCATTGTACATTTCATTATATACATTCTTAAGGAAGTCTTGATCAACAAGGCGTTTTAGCACATTTATTATATGTTCTGGAACTGAACGTTTAGCATATGCCGCTAATATTGATCCTTGTATAAATTGTATGTAGTTTTTATCTAATTCCATTGCTAACTTATTCATAGTATCTTCTACTTCAGCATATGGTGTGAGACTTTCTATTTTACTTTTTAATCCTTCCCATTGTCCATAGAACCCTCTCGCTTGCTCTTTTAAATCATTCATAATTTCATCCTCACTTATATTTTCACCCCTTGCTGACCAATATTTATATAAAGCTTTTCCTAATAATTTTCCAATTATGTCTTTAATCTTCTCTGCATTTTCTTTCTCTTCTCTACTTGTGTAGTACATTTTTCCAGTTAATGGATCTGGCTCGCCTAAGATTTTAAGAGCTTCCCAATATATTTTAGATAATATCATCACAAGACCCTCATCTCCGTTAATACCTTTATTAAATACTTCTTGATTATATATATCTGAAATTTTTTCATATAATTGAGATGGATTTTTATTATATCTTAATGATTTTCTTACAAAACTTTTAAGTGTACTCATTAAATCTGTATTAACATTTGGATCCACTTGCTCTTCAAATCCATAAGCAAATTTTTTCATACCACCCATAATTTCAGAGTAAGTCTCTATATTTCCATAATGTGAATCTTTTACAAAATCATCTGTAATAGAATTGTTTGGGTCATTAACTCCCTTTATATATCTTTGTAAAAGTCCATCCAATGTTTGTTTAACATAGTCAGCTAACGCCATATTATATATATGTACAAAAAATTTTATAAACCTTTCACCACTTATATTAACTTACATATAATAATAAAAAAATTTATAAAGGTTATTTCTTTAACAATGTATTAAGTGCCTTTACTATTTCATCCATAGTTTGTTTTCCTTCACCGGGTTCTATTATAGCAGCAGCAGATGCTTGTGTATTTATACCACAAGATTGTCCCAATTTTTGTTTTGAAGAAACATATACATAAATTACTCCTTTTTCTTCACATAATGTTGGTATATGCATTACTATTTCTGGAGGATCTACATCTAACGCAATTGCTACTAATTTTGCCTGTCCTCTATCTATCGCTTTTGTAGTTTCATTTACTCCTTTTCTAACTTTTCCGCTTTGTTTTGCTCTTTCAAATAATTCATATACCTTTGCTTCATAATTTTGTATAAATGTATTCAATACATCTTCAGGCCATTTTACATATGGAGCTGTCATCATGATATCATCATTTGGATAAAAAAATATTTTAAAAAAATACTTTATAAATCTTTAAAAATCACCTTGGTCTGAATCCTCAAATTCCCCAGTTGCAGTGGATTCTCCAGTTGCAGCGGGTTCAGCAACTACATAAGTAGGACCAACTTTAGTAACCTTTACATTACCTTTCCAACCAACACTAACATTCTTTACAAAAGCCGCAACTCCTTTTATTCTAGCAAATCCATCTCCTCTTTGTGTCAAACTTTTTATCTCTACCTCATATACATCTCCAACTTTTATTCCCCTAACAGCCATTAATTAATATTAAAATAACTTATATATAAGTTTATTCTTTTTGTATATTTTTTCCTTTTTCAATTATCATATTTGTCTCATCATATATACTCTCAAGCACTTTTCTATAATCTTCTTTATTTTCAGAAATTTTATCCATAATTTCTTCTAAATCTCTTGTTCTTTTCTCAGAAACAAAATCTCCAAAATTTTTTTCTAAAAATTTATATACATCTATTCCTAATCTTGTTGGAATTAGATTATTACTCTTATTTATTACATAACCCCTCTCCATCACTTTTTTTACTATTATAGCATATGTTGATGGTCTTCCTATCTCCCTTTCTCTCATTAAATTAATAATATCTGCCTGAGAATATAATCTAACTTTTGGTACCTTTTTACCTGAAGCTTCAATAATTTTTATTCCATTTTGTATTGGCTGTATTTTCATAATATTAATTCTAAATGGAAATATCAAATCCCATCCATGATCTACTACATCTTTTATCCCATTTAATTCAATTTCTTTATTTATTTCTGGTATTTTTATCTTTTCTATATATTTAATTACAGAAACAGGTTTCATTTGTGATTGAATAAACCTAGTAAATATTAAATCATAAATTATATAGTGATATCTTGTCATATTAATATATATATTAATTTCTCCATTTTCTATAGAATTTCTTAACATATCTACATCTAGAGGTCTTGTAGGTCTAATTGCTTCATGAGCACCACCTTCCCCCCACGACCTTGCTATAAAATAATTTTCTCCAAATTTTTGACTTATATAATCCTTTGCAATTGATATACCTAAGGGAGATATCCTTGTAGAATCTGTTCTATGATAAGTTATTAATGCAGATTCAAATAGTTCTTGTAATATTTGCATTATTCTATCAACACCAATTTTTAATATATTGTTTGCGTCTTGCAGAATTGTACCAGTGATATATGGAGGCAAAGGTTGAATTTCCTCTTTTTTCTCTTTATAATCAGCTATATTTATTTCTTTATCCCTTATATTCTTTATAATTTTATTTATTTCTCTTCTATTCTTTACCTCAGTATCAATATATAATTTTCTATCATTCTCTAATTTTAATTCTAAAATATATGATTTGGATTTATTTCTTTCATCAAATCTATTAATTATCCAACCAAGAACTGGAGTTTGTACTCTACCAGCAGATAACCAATTTTTATTGAAATATTTTTGAACAATTTGAGATAGACTAAATCCTAACCATCTATCCTCAATTCTTCTAACTACCTGAGATTTTACTAAATTCAGATCAATATCTCTTAAATTTTCTAAAGCATTTAATATTGCTGTTTTTGTAACTTCATGAAATTCTGCTCTTTTAATATTTCTATTAAATGGATATAATACCAAATATAAAGAATATGCAATCATCTCACCTTCTGTATCTGGATCTGTTCCGATTATAGTCTGATCAACCTCCATAGCCAATTCTTGTAAAGCTTTTATCCTATTTATTGAATCGTCAACATTTTTAGAACCACAATATGGACATTTTCCATCTCTATATTCAGTAAATTGGTTTCCACAAGATAAACATTTTTTAATTGTATTATAATATGGATAGAATACCCCATCCTTCCTTTCTACACCAAATAGATCAATATTGTCTGTTGTTAATTCTAAAATATGACCTTTTGATGCTGTAATCAGTAAATAAATATTTCCTAAAGAAACCTCATAAACTGTTAATCCATTAACATTTCTTATTGACGGTCTTCCAAAAAATGAAGAAATTGTTTTTACTTTATTTGGTGATTCTACGATAAATAAAATGACTTTTATTAATTCTTTTTGTTCCCCATATATTTTTCCAGCTTTTATATCTTTAATTAATTGTCTTTCTTTTTCTATTTCGTTTTTTAGTTCTTTTATATTTAATTCTGAAAATTCTTTAAAAATATACATTATAACTGAGCCAAGGATACCGAAATAACTTCGGAACTACTCACTCCCTCTATATTATTTATTTTATTTAATAGTTCTTCCTCTTTAAATTCCTGATCTGGATATAAAAATTTAACATTTAGGGAATTTAATCCAAATGCTATTGGTTGTACTTCATAGGATAAATATTGACCACCAAAATTTTTTATTATATCCTTTACCTTTTCATTTACCTTTTCCAAATCTACATCAACATCATCTGGAGATATTTTTAATGTTATAACTACATATCTTCCCATTTTATGGTCCAATATAACCACAAACTGGGCATTTCCATTCTAAACCCCATTTCTTTTCTTTGTTGCTCCTCATTATTATCCCTTGACCACAATTTGGACATGTAAATTTTACTACCGTATCGCTTACTATTAGGTTTCTCAATACATTTGTTTTTTCTAATTCAGTTATATCCATAATAAAATTCATAAGTAAATCATTTTTAAATTTTTTCTAATATGATTAAAATTAATCTTTTATTATAATTATATAGATAGAATGAATTGATATACATTAGAGAATACTTTTTAATATAATTTATTATATTATCTAGGATCTTTTTATAATCATAACTATACAATAAAAGATATAATTTTCCATTATTTTTTAACAATTTGTTTGAATGATGGAGGATATATTTATCTTTTATATTTAATTCTGGATTTTTCTTTATTCTAAAAGTAAATATTTTATCGATTGATTCTTCTTTAAATTTTAAATCGATCCATTCCATATCCAACCTTCTAAAAAATATTATATCATTTACCAAAGCATTTTCAGAATTTCTTTCTATTAACAATAATTTATTTTTATCTTTATTAACACAATATATCTTAATATTAACTTTTTTCTTTATATCTATGTATTTTTCAAAATAATCCATATATTTAGAAATTTCCTTTCTCCTCCAAAATATTGGTAATATATTCTTTATATATATACCTTGTTCTATAGAAAAGGACCCATCATCCATTATATTCAATATTTCCTCATTTTCCTTTATATTAGAATAATATATAATTTTATTTACCAATGTTGATTTTAATTTTTCAATTTTTTTCAGTTGATATCTTCTTTCATATAGATTTTTTAAAAAGAAATATTCGTATTTATCTTTTTTAATATACAATATATTATCTATTGTTCTAGAATTAAATAATAAATTCAATCTTTCTTCAAAATCTAAATTTGTATAAATTAAAATTCTGTTTTTCTTTTCAACCATATTATGATCAATATTTCTATTTAGTATTTTTTCTATTTCTTCAATTGTAATATTTTCCAAACCTTTTTCAGTTATAAGCAAAGTATTATAATTATTATCCATATAATATAATATAAATGGAAAATTACATAATTCCATTAGTAAGTCAAATATTAATATTTTTAATATTATCATTTGCCTTAATAATATCTACATATACAAGAAGATACATAGAGGAAGATATTGAAAAATACTATAACAAAATAAAAATTATTTCATTTATAATATTAATTTCTCTCATTTATTTCAATTATTATATAATAATATTTATTTTTATTTATCTATTAATTTATAGAAAAAATTATAGGAACTTTATTATTGCATTACAGACTTCTATAATAATATTTTTATCATTATTAAATATTATAAATAGTTATTATGAGTTTTCAATACTTTTACTCTTCATAATATTTTCTTCATTTTCATATAAAAAATAAAATCTTTTATAAAACAAAAAATAAAGAAATATTATGGAATTAAAAGATGCTATAAGAAATAGAAGGAGTATTAGAAAATATTTAGATGAAGATATATCATATGAGGATATATTGGAAATATTATCTTTAGGAATATTGGCACCAATAGCTGGAAATATATCACATTATTATTTTATTATTGTAAAAGATCCTGAAAAAATAAGAAAAATTTCTGAATTAGCAGGTCAAGATTTTATAAAAGATGCAAATACATTAATAATTATTATATCTGATGATAATAGATTAAAATCATTATATGGAGAAAAGGGGCAAATATTTGCAATACAAGATACCGCAGCAATAGCTGAAAATATATTATTAATAGCTACCGATAAAAATATTGGAACTTGTTGGATAGGATCTTTTGATGAAGAAAGTATAAAGAGTTTGTTGGAGATACCAAAAGATAAAAATATACATATTATAATTTCAATGGGATATCCAAATGAAAAACCAAAAGAATCTATTAGATCAAATTTATATGATATAATATTCTTTGAAAAATGGGGAAACAAAGTATATAAACCACAATTTTATCCATTATTTAAAAATATAAAAAATATAACAGATTATTTTAAGAGAGTATTTGAAAAAATATAATTTATATTATTAATTTCTTTTCAACTAAACTTTGCTGTGCCGGTTTTAATTTTGGTAATAATACTTCAATCATTTCATCTATAAATTTTGCTAAAGATGGTGCATACAACCAAACAGCAACATCCATTGAAGATGGAACCTCTTTTTCATCAAACAACATCATTAATACTTCTTCAGAATCAATTGTAACAATTCTTCCCCTATAATCTCCAGCATCATATATTTCAACTACACTCATCAACTCTTGAACATATTTTGCATTTCCTTCATCTATTGGTGTTATAATCCTTACTGGTATTTGTCTTTCCTTTAATTCATAAAATATTGGCTTTAATGCAATTGCATCTCTAACAAATGTCAATTGAGTTGTAACAATATTTACATGTTTTTGAGCTTCTTTTAACATTGATTCTAAATGGCTTATTATATTTTGTTGTCCTCTTATTGCTCCAGATTTTTCAGAAACATCTACTGATCCTGCACCAGATTTATGCAATGTATCTAATTCTTTTATTAAATCAGAAGTCTTTACTTTTTCCAATTCATTAATTCTTCTTGATATAGTTTCTTCATATCTTCTTTTTACTCTTTCAACAACTTCTGTTGGTGGAACGGCAAGATATTTTATTGGTTTACCGAGTTTCATGATTACAAATCCTTTCTTTTCCAATGATTCTAAAACATCATATGCTCTTGATCTTGGTATATCTGCAATATCTGCCAATTCTCCAGCAGTTGCAACACCCTTCATTAATAAGGCCAACCATATCCTAGCTTCGTAAGTATTCAAATTAAAAGATGACTTTATCTTTTCTACCAACTCCTCACTTATAACCATAAATTATTTATATAATAAAAAACTTAAAAATAGAATTATCTTTTTTGGCTTTTATATAGATCTATCAACCTATCAATGGTATCAGCATCCTCAATGGACTTATCAGGTCTAAGTCTAATGAACCTGGGAAACCTTAGTGCATAACCTGAAGAATATTTAGGACTTTTTTGTATTTCATCATACAATACTTCTATTACAATTTTTGGTTTAACTTTTACATATTTTCCATTTTGTTCTTCTATAGAATCCTTTAACATTTCTGTCATTTCCTCAAATGTTATATCATCTGGAAATTCTTTTTTCTCTTTGAATCCACTTCCAACTTCCCCAACTTCCAATAATTTCCCTGTTTCTTCATCTCTAACAGCAACTACAAAGGATGTTAGCCATCCACTTCTCTTTCCCTCCCCCCATTCAGCACCAACTATTACAACATCTAAAGACTCTTTTACAGGTTTTAATTTGACCATATAACCAACCCTTCTTCCAGGATGATATGGTGAATCTAATTTTTTAAACATAACACCTTCTAAACCATTACTAATTGCCTCTTCAAAAAATCTTTGAGCTTCTTCATCAGAAGATGTTATTATACTTTCTGATAATGATATTTTATTCATATCTTGCTTTACTATTGATTCCAATATCTTTCTTCTTTCCTTAAATGATGTATTTATTAAAGATTTTCTATCATAATAAATTATATCAAAAATTCTAACAACAACGGGTATTTCTTTAACCATTTTTTCTATATCATATTTTCTTCTAATTCTTCTAGAAATCCTCTGAAATGGTAAATATTTTTTATTTTCTTTATCGTATCCGACGATTTCTCCCTCCACTAAAAAATCCTTATCATTTGGAAAACATTCTTTAATATATTCTATTACATCTGGAAATTGCTTTGTTACATTTTCCAATCTTCTAGTCCATAAAGATATTTGATCGCCTTTTTTATGTATTTGAACCCTAAATCCATCATATTTATATTCAACTTGTGCAGGTCTTCCAACAACATCTAAAGCCTCTTTAGCACTCTCCGCTTTTATTGCCAACATTACTCTAATTGGATTTCCCAATATTGGTTCTAATTTAAATACAATATCTTTTCCCTTTTCCAAAATTTGTTTTACCAATTCACCAAAATCATTCAAAATTGAATAAGCAATTTCTACATTTTCTGATGGTAAACCAAAGGCCATAGCTATAGAATCTATTATAATTCCCTCCCCAACCCCTATTTTCAAATCCTCTAATGTTAATCTTGCAATATATTTTGCTTCTATTGGAGATGATGAAATAAATAAATTAGCCAGATATTTAATCTTTTTATCTTGTGTTCCTTCCCCTTCCAATTCTCCTATAGTTCTAAAAGTATTATATACATCTTTTACGGTTAATTTCTTTGTAAATATTGATTTTTGTTTTCTTTCTGTTACTAATTTCTCAGCAACTACTCCAAGATCTCCTGTTTTTACAAATAAACTTTCAATATAATCTTTATCATAACCTGTAGCCAAAGACAAAGCTCTAATAGTAAATTTTTCGGCTATTCCTATATCTTTATCTTCCCATGGATAAAAAATCATTCCTTGTAATAACATAAATGTTTCTTTTAAAGAATCTTTATCTATTTCTTTAATAAATCTTGCCAATATTTCTGTTTTTTGATTTTTCTCAGAAACAGATTCTAATTTCCTAAACACCTCAGCAGGCTTTGCAAACTCCATAAAAAATATATAAAAATAGATTAAAAAAGTCTATTGTAGTACGTCAATACCCAAATTTGCATCCTTCTTTACTTTTGTTAATTCTCCAGATTCCCATTCTTCCTTCCATTTTCCCAATATATATGGACTCTTGACCCCAGATATAATTACTGTAACCTTTATCTTTCCTTTCATTTCTTCAGATTGCCTTGCACCCATTATTGTTAATGCATCTTCTCCAAGATGTTGTTTTACATATTCCATTGCTTCATTTATTTCATTTAATGTCATATCGTGTCCTCCT
>Ga0081474_125437_pt1 | contig 10011 bp, 9 predicted proteins | sample OneHunmetagenome_2_FD_70978 | JGI IMG/M metagenome (GOLD analysis project Ga0081474, IMG submission 70978) | Ferrous microbial mat communities from One Hundred Spring Plain, Yellowstone National Park, USA v2 (version 2) | ecosystem: Environmental > Aquatic > Non-marine Saline and Alkaline >... | reverse complement strand
GCTGTCTAACAGCCACTACACCGCTGACTGGCTTTACTTCTTCACAGGAATACGTTCAAAGGTTATCTATCCACCCGTTGACTGTGAATTTTTTAAACCAGAACCTGAAGGTGTTGGAGGCAGATATATGTTAACATTTGGCTCAGCAGTAGATACGAAAGTAATCGAGAGGCTAAGAGGAAAATACCATATCGTAAATCTAGGAGATATGAAGATAAAAAATTGCGAAAATTTAGGGTACGTGTCAGACGAACAATTGGTTAAGTTATATTCTGGCGCACTATTAACATTATTTCCTCAATTCCACGAGCCATTTGGCTATATCCCGGTCGAAAGTATGGCGTGTGGCACACCTATACTCGCGTATAATGCTGAAGGTCCTCGTGAAACGATCATAGATGGAGTAACAGGATGGCTAGCGGATACACCTGTAGACTTCATTGAAACTGTAGAGAAAGTATGGAAAGAAAGATACGATGATGGCGTCAGAAAGGCTTGTAGAACTCGTGTTTTAGAGAACTTCTCAATTGAAGTTTGTGTTGATAAACTTATCAACTACTTGGATAAGATACCCTATTAAATTATGGCGTACTCAATACTACGCGAATTAAAGGAAAGATTGAGTGACCTCTTAAACGGCCTTCCTATTGCGATGCATTTTCTGACTAAGGAGCTTAGTCTGCAAGAGAATGATATAGTTCTTGATTTAGGTGGAGGAGTTGGTAAGTGGTCAAAGCATTTCTCACGTTTTTGCGATCAAGTAATCCTAGTAGACCTTGAAGCTGAGGGTTATGAAGGATCCCTTTACTGCGCGAAAAGAACTCTTAAAAGTAATATTCACATCATTAAGGTAGACATTCAAGCATTACCAATAAAATCATATCCAATCGAGACGATGCAGCCCCTTTCCAATTGCAGACCATAAATTAAGCCTAGATTCTTAAGCTGATTAATTGAAAAACCTGGATGAATATGGCCAATCTTCGTTTCTGTTTTATTATGGCCCATCAATATGTAATTACCGATTAGCCAGCGTGGAAGGATAAAAAGCCTCGTAGGGAATATCTTTCTCAAAGTTTCAGTTATTGGGAATGAATACCCTTTCACGAATATGGAATTTGGCGTTTCAATTACCCAGATGCCATCATCTTTCAAGCACCTACTGACCTCTGCGAAAGTCTTGGAGGTGTCATAAACATGTTCAAGTACATGGTAACAAAAGGCCTTACTCACTGATTGCGTTTTTACATGACCTTCTATTCTCCCTGCCAATCATGAGATTACAGTTACTTCCACTTTTTCTTTTTGTTATTCTAGCTAAATACATTAGTTTTCGTTCTGGTAATGCTCATAGTTAAAAGGGTGTAACGATAATTGCCTCTTTTAAAAAGCCCGAACGCTAATGGGTATGATGAAAAAATGCGTACTCTCTCTAGAGAACGTGTAGTAAACAGGTTTTCTACTGAGGCATCGGCAAAGGCTTTAGTAAGCTATCTTAAGTCTTTGTGAACCACATATTTGACGATGAATCTAGAGAGGCTAGGTTCTTTAGCTTCGATCCTGATCCTCACGGTGCTCATGTAAAAATTCTTAAGCTCGTTGGAAGGAATAAAAAGGTCCTTGATGTAGGTTGTGCTCACGGACATCTCTCAAAGAAATTCAAAGAGAACGGTTGTTTCGTTATTGGGATCGAAATTGACTCTATTGCTGCAGAAGAAGCAAGAAAGATAGGGATGATGTTATCGTGGGTGACATAGAAGAGCTCGATTTACCAACTCCTAATTCTAGAGGGTATTTTGATGTTATAGTGTTTGGTGATATTCTTGAGCATCTTCAGAGACCAGATATTGTGTTAAAGAAGGTTAAAAATTGGCTTAAACCTGATGGATACGTCGTTGCAAATGTTCCAAACGCGGTACGCATAGAATATAGGCTTAAAATATTACTGGGCAAATTTGAATATAGAAGGGGTTTAGGACAACATCCGCCTACTCATCTTCGCTTTTTCACATTAAAATCAGTTAAGCAGCTTTTTCAAGAAAGCGGCTATAAGATTCAGAGAATTGAGTCAACCGGTTTTGGAGATAAATTAAAAATTCTTCACTATCTTTTCTCATGGAGCTTCATCGTTGTTGCAAAACCAATTAATCAGGGGCTTTTCTCTCCGTCTTAGGCTTCATGAAGAATAAGGAATCAGGATGGCTTAAGAGAAAAATTTGCTTGTTGAATAAGCTGTATTCTAATTCGTGATGGACAAATCTTTAGATTTATCAAACATTGATCTATGAACTCTAGAAAAATTTTTGGCCAAGCTAAGAGAAAGAAGTTTCGAAAAAGTAGTGAACATTGGCAGTTCAAAGAAAATATTGACCATAAAAGATTCTATAAGACTATGTTAATAAATACCTACTTCTTATATTCAACTACAAGTCTTTCAATACTTTTTATAATATTATTATTTTTATATATTTTGAAGAACCCAAAAGAGTTGTCAAGGAATTGATTTGGGATAGTAAATTATTTGGTTATCTTTAATATAAATAACAAAAATAAATAGTTTAAACACGCTATCCAATTTTATTAGTTCAAACCGAAGGCGAGAAAGGATGTTTATGAAATTAAACATTCTTATTCTAATGAAAATACCCTTTATTAAGCAGAAAAATCTCTTTTTCTATATCAATAGAAAATTAAAAGCGTTATGTATATGTGTCGTCTCTTAATCGCTATAGAATACGCTTTCTCTACAATCTCTTAGGCAATTTACAACCCCATAGATTTTATTAATGAAGTTTTTCAGCTTGAATTTTTTAATCATAGAGCTGGTATAACAGTCAAATCAAGGTGGATATGTTGATTTTAGTTAAACTGAAAAGGATAATTGGCAAAGATATCTATTTGACTTTGCTTTTAATTTTATTGGCTTTAATTTATGGATTTGCCTATAGAAAAGCCTTGTTAATTCAATCGATGCTTTCCATTGGAGATTTAATGCCATTCTTCATCACTTATCATGATCTTTTAACATCATTGCTATCAGCATGGACTCCCTATGGATTAGGCGCTTTTTCTGCAGATTTGCCAGGCATATTTGTTTTACAAACAGTTATGAGGATTTTAACGCTTGATAATGTTGTACCGGCACAAATTATCTATTACCTCTCGCTTATGCCCATTTCTTCATTAATGATGTATATATTTCTTAATCATTTTATAAGATCAGATTTAGCGAAATTCACTATCTCGTTGGCTTATGGTTTAAACTCAGTCACTATTCCACAATTTATGGAAGGTGGAGCGCCCCTTCTAACATATCATGCTACATTACCTATTATGCTCTTATCACTATTCAATATACTGAATGGGAATACTTGGGAAAAGAAGCTCCGTTATATGATTATTCTTTCAATAGCTCTAGGGTGGTTTAATTCGCAAACAATATTTTTCGCGTTTCCATTCCTATTTGCCGTATATTTAGCTGAAAGTGTTAGTAGAAGGAATATAGGCTATGCTGTAAAGTTCTTAGGATTAATAGTATGCAGCATCGGAATAAGCTTACTATTGCTCTTACCAGCATATATTTCTCCAATTTCTTGGACGTTAAAGTATATCGCTTCTCCGCAAGGTACCTTCGGAACGTATGCCGTTTCTGGAAACTTCACTGGATACATTCAGCAACAAATAGTAGATTTCTTCTCCACTAATCCATATTCTACTGATAACTTTCTCAGATTTACTTATGCTCTTGGAGTTTTCGCATTTATCTCGCTATTCATAAAAAGAAGAAAGAAAGCCATATATTTCCAGTCTTTCATTTTTGCTGCCGCATTAATTATGCTTTTTTGGAGACTTAGCATGAGCCAATTAGCCATAAGCTTTTATCAAGCTTTCCCATTCCTCATACTCTTCAAAGACCTGGTTAAGATCCACTACATGCTAATTGAGGTACTGCTATTAATGGCGGCGATAGCGTTGGATGAGTTTCACGAAAGATTATATTTTAGAAAGAGTTTAAATATTTCTTATTCGAAGAGAAAAAGTTTAAATGCTACTTATCCAATGGCCAAGTTTTAACGTATAATCCGCATGTTTTTATCATTAGTTTTGGTCTCAATCATACTATTCTCATTTCTAACTATCACAAACTACGATGTTAATCCACCATTAAAAGACCCTTATAGAAATGCACTTAATTTCATTGATGGCGTAGACTTCTCAAGCATGACGGTATCTAGTACCCTTCAAAAAGTCAGCCAATGGTTATTTACTCATAGAAAAAGTGGGGATTTCTTTAGAACATTATGGTTGCCACAAGATCCGACATTTGTCACAGACTTAAGAGTTTACGATCCACACACTTTTATAGCCTCCCCTGAACTCACACGACTTGTCTTAGAACCATTAGTTTATGGATGGACGGATAATATAGGAAATGTTCTCTCGTCATTCAATGTAAAATATGTGATAGTCAACCTTGAGATGGAGGGTGTACCGTTATGGGGTGAGGGAGCTCCTAGACTTATATATTTGGGCTTCAATTACTATCCCGTTGGAAGCCCAATAAAGTATATTAAGTTGCTGAACATGCAGAAAGACCTTAAACTTATAGTTAACAGTACCGATTTCGTAATTTATCAAAATATGGAATTTTGTCCTCATATAGCAGCTTATACTCAGATATTTTTAGTTTCACCATTGTCATATCTTAATTTCACAAAAAGTTTTAAAGTGTACAATTATACAGGAAACTTGCTTCTAAATCCTAACTTTGAACATGGGACCGAAGGGTGGGGGTTGCCTCTTGGAGTAGATATATCAGTTGATAATACCACAAAGGTTTCAGGTAATTTCTCTTTAAAGATTGAGACGTTAAATGAAGAAGAATCTGTGGGTCAAGCCATAAGTGTGGAGGGAAATGCAACTTACTATGTATCTGGTTGGATGAAGATCGAAAATGTTAAGAATGCTTTCGTTACAGTAGCATTTATGGACAGTTCAGGAAAAACTGTAGGTATTTCCATTATACAATCCAGCGTTGGTGGGACAAAAGATTGGTGGCAATTCTCAAAGGCATTTGTTAGTCCAGCGAATGCTACAACAGCCATCCTAAACCTTGTGGGTGGAAAAAGTTATGATGGAATCCATCCCGGAATTACTTGGTTCGATGACCTCGTATTTATGAAAGGATACTATCCTGTAAATGAACCGGCTAAAAATTGGTGGTATGTCGGTGATCCAACTACACGAGGACCTTTACTAGCAAATGCTCCAAAGCTTTTTTCCTATATACCTGGATTTAACCAGTGTAGAGACCTTTTGATTTTCGGTGATCTTCTGCCTTCTAATGAAACATTCTGGAAATACCTTAATTTATCAAATATAGTATTTCTCGGCAATCCTATAATTTCTAACGAAACAGAGGAAATGGCTCAATTGGCTAAAACAGTTTCTTTACTTTATGAGGCGGCAGCCACAATTATTCCGCTAAACGGTTATTGGAATCTAGTTAAAGGGAGACAGTTTGGCTATGAATACGCATCATTCCTTTCTAGAGAAGGGATAGCTCTAACGTCATTCCCTGCATTGATGAACGGATATTATAGAATTTATATACGGGCTGCTATTGCTGGTAATGCATCAATAAGTATTGATGGGATGACCGTAGCTGATTATACAGATAACGATTCAAGTTCTCTTAAATGGTATAGTACTCCTGCGCTTTACTTAAAGAGAGGTTACCATAAGGTTTTCATCTCATTTATAGGAAAGTCTATAACTATAGATCAAATCATTGTGTTTTTTGCAACTGATGAAAACATAACCCTTACGGAGCTTTTTTCATCAAAACAGCCTACAATTCATTATATAAAGCTTAGTGAAACTGAATATCGCGTATCACTAAATTCCAGTAGGCCAATTTTTATTGTATTAGATGAAGCATTTGATAAAGGCTGGGAAGCTTATATTAATGCTGAAAAGTTTGAACATTTACCCACATATACCCTTGGGTGGGCAAATGGGTTCTACATCGATAATATAGGTAATATTTCAATAATAATATCTTATAAGGAACAGGAGATAAGGAATGTATTAATAACCATATGGGCTATCACTTGGATTTTATTAATTATAGGTTTAGCCTATACATCTAGAGACGGTATAAAAAGGCTAGTTAATAGTATAGTACATCTAGCTATACGTTTCAAAAAGAAATCATACGTTAACCACATGCGTGAATCTTCAGGGAGTTTCATATGAAATTTAGAGATATGTTGCATATGATTGGCTCTAATATCCAGAGATTGCGCTTTATGCTTTACATCTTTTCACCGCATATATATATATTGTGGAGAGAATTTGACAAAAATTCAAATACGCTATTGGATGTAGGTTGCGGAAAAGGAGACGTCGTCACAGTCATCAAAAATTTAGCAGAAGAATCCAATTACCCACTAAATTGCTATAAAATCGGCCTCGATCTATTTAGGCCATCTTTGGAAAATGCAAAACGTAGAAGAATTTACGACGAGCTTATTCTAGCTGATGCAAGATATCCTCCATTTAAAAGCATGTCAATAGATATTGTATTAGCCTTTGACTTGATAGAGCATCTGAATAAAAGCGAAGGAAAAAGTTTAGTCAAATCACTTGAAAATATTGCGTGTAGGCAAGTGATAATATTTACACCTGTTGGCTTCCTTCCTCAGCAGTGTTTTGAAGGTAATCCATACCAAGAGCATAAATCGGGATATAGCCCTAAAGATTTTAAAGGGTACTACGTTCGCGGAATTCGAGGAATAGGATTCATTACACGAGCAGGCCATTTTTATTGGACAAAAAGCATCCTAGGTATGATAAGTCTAGCCTTAGGCCTTTTAACGCAACCTATAGCATATTTAATCCCAAAAATTTCTTTTCAAATGATTTGTATTAAAAAACTTAAGGGATAAATAGGCGAGGGTCCTCATGTCTGATAATGTAAATGAGACCTCCCCCCTGATTTCCGTGGTAATTATAAATCACAATGGGAAAGATCACATAAAAGAATGTCTAGAGACTGTTTTTAAAACAAATTATCCGAATTTTGAAGTTATCCTTGTTGATAACGCATCTACTGATGGAAGTTTAACCTTAATTATGGAGTTATTAGGCTCGAATCCATATCTAAGAATCGTGTATAACACTAAGAATATAGGGCTTGCTGGTGGACGTAATGTAGGCGCTAAATATAGCAAAGGAGAGTACATAGTCTTTCTAGATCATGATACGAAAGTTAATCCGAATTGGTTAAAGGAACTAGTGACGGTTATGGAGAAAGACCCTAGTATTGGAGCTGCGCAATGTAAGTTTCTTCTCATGGACGATCCGAAACGACTTGATTCGGCTGGTCATTACATAGACTACCTCGGTATAGGTACTATAATCGGGTTCAGGGAATATGACAGAGGACAGTACGACAATATTTATGAAATCCTAGGTGCACAGGGTGGAGCTTTCGCCATTAAACGAAAGATATTCGAAGAGGTGGGTGGTGCTGACGAAGATTTCTTTTATCTATTTGAAGAAACAGACTTGTGTTGGAGAATTTGGTTGGCTGGCTATAGGGTGGTTTTTATACCTAAGTCTATAGTGTATCATAAGGGAGGGGGGACCGCTCGTAGGATAGGTAACGAAAGAATCACGTATCTCTTTGTAAGGAATAGAATAACATCTATGATAAAGAACTACAGCTTATTGAGTCTATTAAAATACTTACCAATTCATATTATAATTATGCTTGGGTTTTCTTTCATAATGATTAAAAAACATAGATTTAAGGAAGCTAGAGCTATCATAAACGCGATTACGTGGAACATTCTCAATCTACATAAGATATGGTGGAAGCGGAGAAAAGTTCAAAAAATGAGAAAAATTACCGATAATTTCTTATTTAAGAGAGAAGTAATAAGAAAACCTGACTTAAAAGGGATTTTAAACAGGATACATTCTCTCTATGGCATCTAAAAGTTTATGTACTTCATGCGAATCTTAAGGAAAGGTAAAATATAAGAGTCTCGACTCGGGTCCAGTTCATAAGAAGTCACATAATCACAAGCTTAAATGAAAATAAGGTAGCAACTTTAGATAACCTCACAACTAGCATAACAATAATATTGCAGGAATCAATCCTCTGATAAAAAGTAGTAGAGAATGCAAAAATCGCATGCTAATGATTTTGATGTTCATCATTCGCCTTAATTCTAACCCTCATACCCATAGACCGTCTCATGAGAACATACTCCAAATATTTGAGAATCTTAAAGTTCTTTTAAACCCTAAAATAATAGAATAATAAGGAGCCAACAATTTATATGAAAAGCGGAAGCGCCCTAGGAGAGAAATCGCTTTAAAAGTTGTAGATGTATCATTCCTTACAACTCAACCATATTCTGCAATACCCACAAGATAAAATTTATTATAGCGAGGTCTATACTGAAGTACTTATGAAATTGTAAGAGTAATTTTGGAAGGGAACTAAGAAATGACAATCAAAGACAACCTTCTTCCAAGCGCTAGAGTAGCTCGCGGAGCTACGGCAGTTTTCATTAAGAGCATTGCTGGTGCTCCTTTAGGCTTACTTTACGTGGCTATCTTAACACGCTTGATACCTCCAAACGAGCTAGGAATTTTGGCAATTTTAACATTCTTCGCCACCATCCTTAGTGCTATAGGAAGTTTAGGTCTTTCATGGGCTTCTTCCAAATTCATACCTGAGCTCCTTGGTAAGGGCGAAGCATATAAATCCCTAGCTGTTTATAGAAAGATATTCCTTCTAGGGTTTGTTTCAGCTGTAATAATTTCAATTATCTTCCTCTATCTCCTTATCTCAACTTATTCTTAACACGCACAAGTGAATATTTATTTCTCATGATTTTAGCGATAATCTCTATTCCGTTAACCATACTATTTGGAATTTTACTTAGCCTCATTCAATCTTTCCAGCGAATGAAGGAATATGCTACCGTTTCATTTGTGCAGCTCAATCTTGGAAGGTTCCTAGGATTAACTTTGCTAGTTTTTGGCTTAGGCTTAGCAGCATATTCTATGCAACGATAGCTGCTACTTTCCTTGCAATAATAATATCATTACCTGTCTTGAGAAGAAGGTTAAAGGCTTATAACATTAATCCATAGGATCCTACCCAGAATTTCCCTACAATTAAGCTTTTAAGCTTCTCATTTCCCCTTCTAGGAGTTGGTTTGCTTGGCATCCTTTTAGATTGGATAGATAGCGCATTCATATGGGCTAAGCTTTCTTTCTCAGATTTGGGAATATATCAAGCTGCAATTTTGATTTATGGCTTTTACTGCTACCTCTCATTGCACTATATACTTCTCTTTATCCTCAACTCTCCGAGCTTTATGGTAAACATAGTAAAGAATCCTTAAGTGAAGCATTTAAAACAACCTCTCGATATGTTTCCTTAGCATTCATTCCCTTAATTTTTGTTTCCATATTATTCTCAAGACAAATAATCTCAATTCTTACAGGCCCTCAATACTCAGAAGCTACAATTCCCTTTGCTATAATTGCTTTCGGAGCTTTTGCAGCAGGCTTTACTATGATCCTTAGCTTATATTTCATGACTTTGGAAAAAACGAAGCAGCTTTTGGGTTTGCAAGTCTTATTCTTCGTAGTTTGTCTTTCAATGCTCTCTTTTTTAGTTTCGATGTTAGGAATAGAAGGAGCAGCTATAAGCAAAGCATTCACAACATATTTTACAATGTTGGTAGCTTTTCTCATATTAAAAAAATACATAAAAGTTTGCTTTGATTCTGAAGGTTTTTTGAAGTCCATTGTTTCCTTGCTCATCGCTTCAGCATCGGTCTTTTATTTATTAAATAAGAATAATCAAAAAATTTTAAAATTATAACTTTAAGATAATTAAATGCCTTTGACTCTGTAATCCTTTTTGAAAAAAGAGCTAAAAGATATTAAAGCTATCATGCTTCATAAATTTCAACAGGAAAT
>Ga0081474_115313_pt1 | contig 10013 bp, 18 predicted proteins | sample OneHunmetagenome_2_FD_70978 | JGI IMG/M metagenome (GOLD analysis project Ga0081474, IMG submission 70978) | Ferrous microbial mat communities from One Hundred Spring Plain, Yellowstone National Park, USA v2 (version 2) | ecosystem: Environmental > Aquatic > Non-marine Saline and Alkaline >... | reverse complement strand
AAGGAACATCCTGAAATTCATATTCATTTACCAAAAGATGTTTATAACAAACTTCTCGAACTTGAGAATATACTAGGAAAGAATAAGAACGATATTGTGAAGGATCTAATAAATGGAGTTGTCATCAGTTTCGATGAATACAGAAAGAAAATAGAGAAGGAAGTTGGAGATAAAAAATTCGATGAAGGTTATAATTCAGCTTTAAAGAAATTCGTAGAGTCTCCTGATCATTTTTATAACTATATTAGACGAAAATACCATATGAAGAAACTGAGAATAAAAAAGGCAGAGTTAAGACATGATAGTGATGATTGGATCTATATTCAGCTAGATGAAAAAGCAAGCAAAGCTTTGGAGATTTGGAAGAGATTAGCTCCTTTACATAAAGAATTTGGTCTTTATATTGCTGTTGGTTGGACAAGGAATGATTTGCCTAAGAACAAGCTTGCAGATGAACTTGTTGAAATTATGCGATTGAGCGGAACAGGTCCTTACTGGAAAGAACCTACTAGTGCAGTTGAAATTGTTAGAGAAGCGAGGGAAGAATAAAGCTTAAATATTTTCTCGAATAACATTAAAATATGGCAAAGAAAGCTAATTCTTCTTTATGTAAAAAATTGCGTGAATTAGAGAAGTTCATAGAAGAGAATAAGGATGAGATTATTGCAGGAGAAATGGGCTTGGTTCATATTAGGAGGGCTATGGAATTAATGAGATGCGGACTTGAAGCACCTGCTTTTGGTGAAAAAGAACTAGAATTAAGGAAGAAAGGTATTATAGTAGAATGAGTGAAGTAGGCGAACGTTTTGGGGTTAATAAATTTTTAACCGCATTCATAAAAAAGGTAGCTAAAGATTTTAATATAGAACCTCCAAAAGTTATTGTTCTAGAACCTACAAAAATTAACCAATATTGCCGTGCTACTTGGCGGGTTGCGGGGTGTTATAGGCATCCAGAAGAAACAATATATGTTAATGAGTCAATATTATTAGAACCAGGTGATTTTCCTGTTGAGGCTTTACTTCATGAATTTGCTCATCATATGCAATATATAAGAGCTGGCAAGGATGCTGAAAAAGCATTTCCTTTAGAAGATTTTTCGAAACCTCATTGTGAGAAAAGACATGAACGTGAAGCAAAGGATTTTGAAAAGTTTTATAAGGAAAAATATAAAGATTTATTCGATAAAGGATTCACATTCATAACATCTTTATATAATTTATGTTCATGGAGGTGTGCGGAAGCAATTATTAATTCTAAATCTATACTTGAAGAATTGTTGGAGATGAGAGAATTCGATGCACATGAATTAATAAGAAGGCTTTCTGAGAAAGGTCAGGTAGATACATTATATATGAATTATCTTCGTGCTTGTGTTAATAAGGAATTTGAGAAGCCTGAATGCAGAAATTATATTCTAAATAAGGAGTATCTTGAGGAACTAAAGCGAATTTTAGAGCAATTAGAATAGTGCAGTTGAAATTGTTAGAGAAGCGAGGGAAGAATAAAGCTTAAATATTTTCTTGAACAATATTAGCATATGGTGGAGGTAAAGGCTTTATCTCGAGAGGTAGAAGCAATGTTAACTCCAGACATAACTGAAGCAATAAACATCATGGTAGTCAACTCCCGTGAGAAAAAAGCATATGCTAAAACAGTTGAAAGGGTAATTGATTCTATAGAGGACTTATTTAGAAGTATTCATGAATGTGATCTGAATGTAATTATTGAAAAGTATGAGACCGCTTTAAACACTATTGACTCAACCAAAAGAACTTTAGAGAAAGCGTCAACTATGACATTTATTCCTAAAGAAATTGCAGATGAAATAACGGCGGCTCTTAATGTAATTCAAGATAGACTAGATGATAACGTAAAAATGATATATAGTAAGATCTGTTAAAAGACTACTTTCAGAATATTAAAAGCTATAGAGTATTTAGCATTTTTCCTGTATCTAGTCAGTTAGCCTTTTTTAATAAATTCATGCTGAGTAGGTAGTTTTTCTTCAAGCCTTTCGAGTGAGAATAAGTAATATTTTTTACCTGATACATAAACAATATTTGAATAAATTTCTCTATTAAGCATCTGCTTTAGTCGTCTTCTTAGGTAGTAAGCATTTTTCTTGCTTATAGGTAATAAAACATCTACGCCTTCTAACAAATCTTGAGCAATTTTTTTATAATCCAGCCTATGCTTGAAATATACTGGGATTAGCCTTACTGGGCTAATAATGCCCATTTTCTCCGCTAAGTCTTCTATTCTTATCAAACCATTTTCCTCTAGATACAATATTAGACTTTTCAGAATTTCTTCCAGATATTCCTTTGAATTTTCTGTATTCATTGATTGGTCTAAAAGGTCTAGTTTCTTTGAAGACCTAGACTTCATATTTAAATAATTGACAGAGGAAGTATAAATTAGTATGCCAGCTATACCATTTAAGCCATTTAACAGAGACTACGCAGGAGTAACTAAAATGATCTACAGAGTAAAGTGGGCAACAAGAAAAAGTTCAAATGTTAAGAAAATCAACGAGCAACTTAAGAAAAACGATCCAAACCATCCTGTCAAGAAAGCTCTTGAGGCATGCAAAAACGATAAATTAACTGTTAAAATGACAAAATATAAAGGAGGCAAGAAAGAAGAAGTTGATGTATGCCCAAGCATATACTTTAAGAGCTATCTAAGAAATGCAATGAAAAGCGCAATAAAACCAGTAGTAGCATAAAATCAGTATAGCAGTTTTGTTTTAAATAAATTTATTTTTTTCTAAAATTTATATTCCTGAGTTAAGTATAGTTTATTAGGTTTTATATATTCTTTTTAACTTTATAAGATTAAAGGAGCTTTCGTTTTCATTAATAAGAGTTGTAGTAGTTTAACCGTTTTAGGAACATCAAAAATTTATAGAGGCAAAAAGAATTCTTAATTTAGTAAATATGGTCAGGACTTTAGATGCTCTATATAGGGAAACTGCAACTCCAATTTATTCAGATGCTCATATAGCTTTACAAAATCTTATGATTGCAATAGGAGACATTATGTCTATTCATGTTAAAAAATGCGATATTGTTCCTATTATAGAGAACTTAGGTTATATAGGTTCATTTTATCTAGAATACTTAAGAACGAATCATGCTACTCTTAAAAATATTTCAGATGCTTCATATTGGGTTCTAAATTCATATCTTCCTCAAATTATGGATCGGATGGCTGCAAATTGCGATTGTAAAAAGACATGCTTAGAGAAATACATAGATGAAATAATAAATAGCGCTACGCAATATGTTAAAACTTTAAAAAAGCGCGGATTAACATTTTCAGAAGTTAAGGAAGCTAATATTAAATGGACAGATGAACAAAGAAGGTATGCTAAAGTCTTGATTGATGAATGTGAATGTAAGCCTGGAGAGGCAATAGCTAAAGTGAAAAGGCGAAAAACAAAATAATATCAATTAATTTTTGAAAATTATTCATTTTTTAAAGAGGAAAAATACTGGGAAACACTGGGAGATGCTGGGAAAAGATTTTCTGCAAATTTTTGAAAAAATCAAAAAGTTCACAATTATTAAGGATGATATATTCAAGATAAATTAAAAATAGTTCAGCTTAGAATACCAGAAGTATCGGTCTCTCCGAATTTTGTGATTTTCGCTTCATTCAGCTTTATTTTTTCAAAAAATTTTTTTAATAAAAGTATATACTTTTTCCAGAAATATAATTGAAATTATATATCATTCAACGCATGACGCATATATTTATACCTTTCCCTTTTTTGCATACATTTTCATATATTCACTTTCGGTCATCTATTTGAAATTTTTTAGCAGAGGTCTTATGCGGGGAAAGAAAATGTTTAAATACATGCATGTTCAACACTTTCGGTTTATTTTCAATTTTTAAATATGCATTTGTATGTGAATGATTTTGAACGTGAAAATCGGTTATGTGGATTATTACCTTAACAGTAAAATAAAGCATGTGCTTAATCGTTATTCGTAAAAGTTTAAATATTATGTGATTGATTATTTTCATATGGAAAGCAAAGAATATTTAATGAGACAAATATTAGACGTAGTATTCGGTTATAACAACTACAAAAAACTAGTGTTCAAGAACAATCAATATTTTGATAAATTATTTGAAAAATACGAAGCTATCAGTATTGTTTATTATGATTGCATTTATGAAATAATTAGTATATCTTCGTTCGTTCCTTTGATATTGCGAATAACATACATTTATTTTGTCGAAGGTTCAGCTCAGTTCGACAAAAGTGTGGTATACGCTTTCATTCTTCAATCAAAAAAATAACCTTTTTTAATTTCTTTTTTTTGTTTTTAGCTTTTAGGATCTATTTGCTTAGGTTTTTTGTGCGTAAAAAATACTAATGTTAATTATACCTTTTTATTAATAATAAGCATGTACTTTTTGGCCATTCGTAAAAGTTTAAATATTATGTGGTTTATTATTATAGTATGAGCAGTTTAATGCAACCGTCTTTTAGGGAATACATAGCCAGTTTAATAAACATAAGCCCCAAAAGCATAAATGAATTAGTCGAATATATCAGGAAGGGATTTGAAATTGCAGGATTCGAAGATGTAGAAATAGATGTAGGCGAAAACGTTATTACAATAAATTATCAGGATTTGACCATAACAATCGAAATAAACACTTTAGCAGACAAATATAGCTATTGGACTTTGGATTTTAAAGGTGAAGGTTTTTCAGCCTTTGTCTCCAACTCTTTAGTTATATATGAAGATGATGAAATAGAAATACGCTATAAACCCAAACATATCGAAGAAGACTGGTATACGTGCACATTATTAGATATATTAGTCCAGGATCTAGTAGATTTAATTAAAGCATATGATCGCAACGGATGGCAAGCTATACTCAATTACACAATTGCTTTTATTAATTAATTAATTTTTTTCTTTTTTTGTTTTTTAGGTTTTAGGATCTATTTCCTTTTAACCTTTTTTCTTAAACATATTCAAAAAAGATTTAAATATCATATGGTTTATTTATTAACAATGGAAATCCAAAAAATTGGGACCCTAGGTAAAATGATTCAAACAGAAAAAAGAACACGTTATGGTATAAAAGTTCCAAATTGTTTTATTTGTAATAACGGCAATAATTCAGTAAAGCATGTTCGAAAAGGTCATTACGTTATAAGGTATAACGGCAATACGTTTTATATCTGCAAATATTGCTTTGCCAAAAAGCGTAAGCTAAAGCAAATTCTTTCTAAATTCTCTTCTTAACCAATTTTTTTCTTTTTTTGTTTTAGCTTTTTGTTTTAGGGCTATTTTGCTTAAGCTTTTCTTAAGCACATGCTTTAAAAGTTTAAATATCACTTAATTGATTATTAGCATATGGAAAGCGAAAATTTGATTGGGGAAGAAATTGAAATTACCGAGGCGTTAATAACGAGCGCATCCTATCCAATCCTTTGGATAGGAGAAAACGGATTCAATATTACTCGATACGGCAAACTGATAATCGTTAAACCATCATGGTATCAAAATGAAGAAGAACTAGCGTTAATAGTTCCAACAGTAGATTTCGAAACTCTAGATATGACATTTAAACCTGAGAGATGGTATATCGTTGCTGGTGGTATTAGTCCTAAATTGGTTTTCGTCCGTGATATAATTTATGCTTCTAGAAGTGAGGAAATTAAAAAAATCATTTTAAGCGATCTAGATTATTCGATAGATACAAAATACGAATTAGCAGCAGGAGTTAAAAACAAAGCATACGGTATAATTTATGTCAAAAGTTATATTTCCGATATGTTTCAAGCTCTTGAAATAGAAGAGGGTTGTAGCGTAATTGCAAAAGATTACCCTGATACGTTCAAAATATTTAAAAGGAATAGTAAACTATACATAACAAGGATACTACCAAAAGATTGCTAACTAAATAATTTTTTTCTTTTTTTTGGTTTTTGCTTTTTAGTTTAGCTTTTTTCTTTTAGCTTAGGTTATTTTGTTTTAGGTCTAATTTGTTTTAGGTCTATTTTTAGGTCTATTTTATTTAAGCACATGCTTAAAAGTTTAAATATCACTTTTTTCATTATAAGTATATGGAAAGTAAAGAATTGAAGAGGATTAGAAAAGTAGTGAAAAGGTATATCAACAAAAGGATAGCAAAACAATTGGAAAAACAGGCATGGAAAAAAGGTGCATTCGACATTTCGGTAGACGGTATTCCTTTAAAAATAACGCATTGGGGAATTTATTATGTAAGCGATGAATGGTGCGATTGTCCATGTCATACAAATACATCAAATAACTTACCATGCGGTTCGTGTATACTATCGTGTGATTACGGTAAAATAATATATCCTATTCTTTAATTCTCTTAACCAAATTCTTTTTTTGCTTTAGTTTTTTAAGTTTTAGGTTTTATTTTGCAATTTCTTTAAGCATGTGCTTATTTTATTCATAAAAGTTTATATATTAGTTTTTTTATTATTAAGATATGGAAAACAAAAATAAGGTCTATGTGTTAAATACTTTAATTGTTCCAATACTATTTGACAAGTATCCTATAGTTAAAATAAAATTTGAACGGTTAACTATAGCAGAAGCGAGAGAAATATTGCAAAGCAATAGCTTTATTTCAGCGATAGGCCACGAAGCAACAGCAAAATTACTTTCTTCATTGTTAAACATAAATATACCTGTAAATAGGATTTCAGTATACCTTGAGCCTGGAGACATTGGTATTCATTTCTTTCTCAAAACTAGGCTTCCAGAAGGGAAAATATTAACGGAATCCGAATTAAAACAATTAGACTTTTGGTTAGTAAAAAGCCAATATTTATTATAAAAATTAAAATAAATTTATTTTTTCTTTTTTATAGTTTTTTTGTTTTCTTAAATATCTTTATTTTTTATTATAGGGGTCCCCATTTTATATACTATTCACTTTCGGTCATCTCCTTTAAATTTTCAACTTTTCACTTAAATTTTACCACAATTACGCATGACCCCGAATGACCCAAAAACCAAACAATGTTCATTTAAAAAACAAAACTTTAAATACCTCTTATTAAGCGTGGTTTAAGCGTCAGGGTTTAAACCCCCATGTGTAAAAAATCGGCCAAGTGGTTTACTACCTTAATTATAAAATAATAAAGCATGTGCTTTTCTATTCGAAAAAGTTTATATATAAGATAGATTATTATTAAAATTAAATATGAATAAATAGTCCAATGTATAAGCCCTATTTCAGATTGGATATCTCCTTCAAATAACACGGTTTTTTGAGCTGCATCATACCAAGAATAACCAAAAAGATCTTCGTATATAACTATTTCTTCTATTTGCTTATATAGAGGAAGCATTAAAATTATTAAAATTGATAAAAGGAAAAACTAAAAAACTAATATATAAAGCAAAAATAATAGCTTTTAATGAAGAAACATCATACCTTATATTAACTATAAAAAATCCAGGAGAAGAAATAGAAATTTACGAACTTAAATAAATTTATTTTTTTGTTTTAGCTTTTTGTTTTAGGTCTATTTTGCTTAAGCTTTTTTGCATATGCCTAATGATTATTCGTAAAAGTTTAAATATCACTTTTTTTAATATTATCACATGGAAAGCAAAGATTTAATTGGGAAAGAGGTAAAAATCTTAGCTATAGGTAATTCAGCAATTATTGTTGAGGACGAAGAAAACAAAAAACAATATGTTATTTATGCATACTGTGCATGCAATAGCGGCTATTGGTATTTAAGTCATTCAGGTATCGATGATAATAATTTTGATAAATTTAGTGATGAGATTGAGGAATTATACCTATCATTAAAGCAAAAATCCCTTATCAAATAATTTTTTTGTTTTTTGCTTTTTAGCTTAGCTTTTTGTTTTAGCTTTTTGTTTTAGGTCTATTTTTTTAAGCATATGCTTTAAAAGTTTATATATTACTTTGTTTAATATAAACATATGGAAAACCGAATTGTTGAACTTGTGGAAAGAATAGTAAAAGAAACGAAAGATATAATAGCAATTGAACTAGATATGGCAGATAGCTTCAAGGGTTATTATTTAAGGCTGTATTCTAAAGATTTCGATGAACAGGGTGAAAACGAAGTAAGTGTTTATAGGCTTGAAGGATTGAGTAATGAGGATCTTGAAACGCACGAAGCAATCGATGAAATTATAACTAATGCAGGTTTTGAATTAAACCCCGAACTTAACATGTATTTGCGGAAAGATGCTTCAGTGTTGGATAAAATAGACTTTATAATAAATAATTTTCAACGTGATGACATAGAAAGTGTTGATGAAGATGAGATGGATGAGGAAGCAATTAAAAAGTTACCTAAAGTTGCAGAACGTGACGATGATGAAGGATTAGACATAGTGTATGACGCAGGAGATAAATACATACTGCATTGGAAAACTTATTATTATCCTGTTCCTGGCGTTAGACACGGTGTTGCAAGTGGTTATATCGTAATTCCTAAAAAATATTTAATTTAATTTTTTTCTATTTTTCTTTTTTTGCTTTGCTTTTTTTCTTTTTGGTTTTTTAGCTAAGCAACTTAGCTTAGGTTATTTGTTTTAGGTCCTATTTTTAGGTCTATCCTTTTTTAACATCTGCTTTTTTAAAAGTTTAAATATTAGTTAGTTTATTATGAACATATGAGTATGTATGAAGATTTCCTTGAAGAGTTTCAAGCGGAACAATATATCCAAAAACAATTACTACCTAAAATAAAAAAGTTAATTCAAGAATATGGTATTCTCAAAATTAGAGTGGAAGTAGATTCTGAGAAGGAAGACATTAGTAAGCTTTTTGTTTTTATTGAACCAGAAATGGCTGCTCAATTAACACTTTTACAAAAAGATGAAGAAGGGGGATTCGAATATTTGTTGTATTACCATTATTCAACTAAACAATATGTTTATGTTCAAATATTAAAAAAATCCTTAATCATTCGAGCTTATATTTACATAATTCCTGAAAGTCTTATTCAATAACCTTTTTTCTAAATTTCTTAAGCTAAGGAAATTAGGTTTTTGCATAACCTTATTGATTTTTTACGTATGCTTTAAGCATGTGCTTAAGGTCTTCAAGAAAAGATTTGTATATTAGATAGTTTATAATTTAATTATGGGAAGCCAATTTAAGGAAATGGAAATAAAAAAAAGCATTCAGAAAAAAATTTAAGAAGATATCAGATGAAGAATTAGAAAAAATTGATGAACGGTTTATTGATAATGCAGAAATACTATTAAGCTTTTATGGAATAGAAAAATTTATAAAGAATGAATACCAACGAACACGATTTCTAGATTTTTTATATATGTTTTCAATTGCTTTCAACAAATTCGAATATGATGAAAGATATGATCAACCGATATTTTATAGCGCGTGTGCATATGCAGGAATTAGTATAAACTAACTAATTAATTTTTTTTCTTATTATTTATTATATTATAATATTCTATTTCTCAATTTAGCTTTTCTTTTTAGCTTATTTCTTTTTTCTTAACCTTTTTCTTTTTTTGCTTTTTAGTTAAACAGCTTAAGCTATCTTTTCCTTTAACGCATATACTTATTAAAAGTTTAAATATCACTTTTTTTATTATACAGATAGTGTATGAGTAAACAAATTAAAAAGGATATTTTATATATTCCAAAATACGGTGTAAGGAAAAGCATCGACGGTTTACTATATGAAAAAGTGCCAATTCCTTCTGATCGAAAATGTGAAGCTTGTCATAATACATATGCGAGTTATACTGTTTTTGTATATTTAAACAGTCTCAAATGGAGTGTAAGAATAGCAATGGATGAGATTGATTTGTGCAGTTATTGTTATAAGCAAATCAAAAAGCGTGGTATAAAACCTTTTATTGAAAGGAGGTAATAAATTTTAACACATACTCAAAAGTTTATATATTAGTTTTTTTATTCTTAACACATGGAAAGTGAAAAGAAGAAGTTTGCGGATAGTAGTTCTAGCCTTATTT
>Ga0081474_124547_pt1 | contig 10063 bp, 9 predicted proteins | sample OneHunmetagenome_2_FD_70978 | JGI IMG/M metagenome (GOLD analysis project Ga0081474, IMG submission 70978) | Ferrous microbial mat communities from One Hundred Spring Plain, Yellowstone National Park, USA v2 (version 2) | ecosystem: Environmental > Aquatic > Non-marine Saline and Alkaline >... | reverse complement strand
GGCGCCTCCCGGCCCCCAGCAACCTTTATAACAGGCTCGCCCGATTCGAACCGGGCCCGTAGCTCAGCCAGGATAGAGCGGCGGCCTCCTAAGCCGTAGGTCAGGGGTTCGAATCCCCCCGGGCCCGCCACACGCGTGGGACTTTACATAATTAATATTTATTTTACATAATTAATATTTATTATGGTATAGATGAAATAGAGTCGCGAACCATGCCCTGAAGGGCGTCTCCGACGCCGACCATGCCATAGCAAGGTTTAAGAAACCCCTCGGGGTTGGCCCGCCCAATGAGCGGAACGGTTGTTCCGTTAAAGGGAGAGAGCTCCTCCACGCCCTCCGAGTCCAGGCTGATCGTGCTGGGCGGCATCGGCTGGCTCTTCGACGCGATGGACGTCCTGCTGCTTTCCTACTTGCTGGCGTACCTGGGCGTGCACTACGCGTGGACTACCGCGGACAAGGCCAACGTGCTGCTCGCCAATGACTTGGGCCTCCTGGTCGGGGCGCTCCTTTTCGGCCGCGTCGCCGATCGGTGGGGCAGGAGGAGGGCGTTCATGGCCACCCTGATCATCTACAGCGTCCTCGCGGCCGCGATGGGCTTCTTCACGTCGCCAGTCCCGCTGCTTTTCGTGAGGTTCCTCATGGGCCTCGGGCTGGGAGGGGAGCTCCCAGTGGTCTCCTCTCTGGTGTCGGAGCTCTCGTCGCCCGGGAGGAGGGGCAGGAACGTCGTGCTGCTCGAGAGCTTCTGGTCGTACGGCACGATACTGGCAGGCGCGCTGGCGGCTTTCGTCCTGCCGCTGGTCGGGTACTCGGTCCTCATGTGGGCGCTCGCCGCGACCGCCCTGTACGCGGCAGTGCTCAGGCGCGGGATCCCGGAGCCCGAACGCGCGCGCGGTGCGCTCCCCCTCAGCTCGATGTTCCGCGGGGAGCGCGGGAGGCTCATCCCGGCCTGGGTGGCGTGGTTCGCGATAGCCTTCGGATACTACGGGTTCGCCCTCTGGCTCCCCTCAATGCTCGTCAGGTGGGGGCTGTCGCTGGTCTCGTCCCTCGAGTTCTCGTTCGCCATGACGCTCCTGCAGGTGCCCGGATACTTCAGCGCGGCATACCTCGTGGAGAGGTGGGGCAGGAGGCCGACGTTCGCCTCATACATGGCGATATCCGCCGCGTCGGCCCTGGCGCTCGCCTTCTCGCACGCCGTGATCCCGGTCCTCGCGGCCGGGTCCCTGTTCAACTTCTTCAACCTGGGCGCCTGGGGGACGATCTACGCCTACTCGCCGGAGCTCTTCTCCGACCGCGACAGGGCCACCGCCGTCGGCTCGTGCACCGCCATGGCGAGGATCGGCATGATCGTGGGGCCGTACCTGCCGGCGATCTCCGGATTCGGGACGTCCCTGGGCGCGTTCTTCGCGGCGCTGCTGGTCGGCGCCTCCTCGGTCGCCTTCCTCCCGGAGACCGTCCGCCGGATGTGATGTGCCTTGCCGCCCGAGGCGCAGGGCTCCGGCCCGGCAATTGCGTAAGCACGGCCCCAGCCGCCCACGCTGGCGCTCCTGGCTCCCTCCTCCAGTCCTAGCATGGAGGGCGCGTTTCCAGATATAACTTCCCCTCGCGAGCGCCCCGTTTCATCTCTGCGCCGGGTCCCCATCGCCGGGCATGCCCTGGTGAAGTGAGCCCGTTTCGTGCCGCAATGATAATTCGCGGTCCTTCCGCGAGGTAAGTGGGCTTTGAGGGCGTGGGGCAACTGGTGAGTGTGAAGCGTGCGAGGAGTCGCCGGAGGAGAGGAGGCTCTTTGAAATCAACCGAGAGCTCCTTCACCTGCACGGAAACTTCGCCTTTCGTTTCCTCAAGGCGTCCCACGAACTAGGCGATTCGCCATCGGCATCGTTCGGGACGGGGGAAGCAGGTTGGCAGGGTATTTGGGGTCACCGAACGCGAGGCCGAGGGAGCCATCATCTGCCCTAAAGGACATAAGCCGCGCGGCGATCTGAACGGCGCGATGCGCGCCTTGAAGAGGGCAGCTGATATTATCGCTTCAACAGTGAAGGGGCCTCCATCTCCCATCGCGGATCACAATGGAGTAGCGCCCGTAGAGGGGTGCAACCCTTGAGACCTGGGGGAACCCCCGGCCTGAAGGGTGGGAAGGAGGTCAGGGGCATACTATTGGCGCTGCACGGGTCGAAGGATCCCTCCTGGAGCGAGGTGGCCGAAGGGTACAGGAGGCTCCTCTCCGAGCACTTCGAGCTCGTGGAGGTTGGATATCTGGAATACAACTCCCCGAGCCTGCGGGAGGCCCTGGAGGCCCTCGTGTCCAAGGGGGCCGACAGCATCGTTGTCGTCCCCCTGTTCATATCGCTCGGGACTCACCTTAAGGAGGACCTCCCCAGGACCCTGGGCATCACCGGCGGATACGCGGAGCTGAACGGGAGGAAGGTCTCGGTGAAGATAGCGGATCCCATAGGAGTGGACGCGAGGGTGGCGGAGGTGCTCGTGGAGAGGGCTCGGGGCGCCGCCAAATCCCTTTAGGGGGACCCGCTCACGGGAGCTTTGTTGCCTCCGGCGGGAGGCACCGATCCGCGCGACGAGCGCGTTGCGCGCGAACCCCCCGCGCGGCCATCTTCGCCTTATTGTCGAACTTCCCGGCCGCGACCCCCCGGAAGTGTTCCCTCTGCCGTCAGAAGGCCTCCCCGGCCCTCGCAGGATCGAACCCGCGGATCCCAGATCACGACCTCGGCCCGCACTTTCGCCGCTCCACGGCATGCTTCCCAGCCGGGATCCTCCCGCCCCTCGGCGCGGAGCCGGTCATCGGGGTCGGGAGCGGCCCCGGCCCGCCCCCGAGCGGGCGCCCGGGGATATTCTACGCCGCGCAGGTTACCCCTTCCAGGGCGCTTCGACCGCACGTGGGCGCGTAATACCCAGCGAGGCGGGCGCGGGCGCCTGTGCAGCGCTATCGCCCCATGCCGGCGCAGTCCGGGCGGGCAGCGCTCAGTTCTAAACATTTCTAGTTAATATCCGCAAGATATAAAAGCGATCATGTTGTGAGGGCGCGGCGTTGCGCGCATCCGCGATCGCGGCCATCGTGATCGTCCTGATAGCGGCGTCATCCGTGGCCTCCTACTCGCTCGGGTACCGCGCCGCGTCCCCTCCGCCCCCCGGCGTCCGCGCCATCGCGGCATCGCTGTACGCGCCGTACCTCAGCGCCGTCCTGAACGACTCGGGCGTGGGCGGCACGGTGGTCGGCATGGGCTCCGTGGCGGCCGCCCGCCAGGTGCTCCTGGAGCCCGGCGCCTACGGGATATTCCTCTCCGTGGATCCGGCGGTCATCGACGACCTGCTCGTGAGGAACGGCGCCGCTTCCTGGTACATAGCGGTGGCCGGGGACAGCATGGTGATAGGGGTCTCGCCATCGTCCCCCGCCTACGGCGAGCTCGCGCAGCTGAACGAGAGCCTGGGCGCCGCGATGGCCCGGGGGAATTCGACCGCGGAGAGGGCGGCGCTCGACAGGATACTCTCGATAGTGCTCTCCGGCAACTACTCCGTCGGGACGTCCGATCCCAACACGGACCCGGAGGGCTACAGGGCGCTCATGGTGCTCCAGCTGGCCGGCATCTGGGTGCACGGCGACCGGGACTACTACACGTCCATGCTGGCCGCGCTGAACTCCAGCGGCAGGCTCTACGAGGTCCCCACGGGCTCTGCGCTCTTCGCCTACCTGGAGTCCGGCCGCGTGGACTTCGACATAGCGCTCTACGGGTCCTCGGCCATCCGCCAGGGCATCCCGCGCATAATCCTGCCGCCCCAGGTGAACCTGGGCGACCCCGGCTACGCCCAGTTCTACTCCCGCGCCTCGGTGGAGATAACGTCGGGCGGGGTCCCGGTGGACCTCCGCGGCGCTCCCATCTACATATGCTTCACGATCCCCAGCTCCTACCCGGACGAGAGGCTCGCGGCGCTGGCGGCGCTCTACATGATATCGCCGCCGGGACGGGAGCTGCTCGCCGGCTACGGCGCGGTCCCGCTGAGCATCCCCCTGCTCTACGGGAACGAGTCGGCGGTGCCGTATCCCCTCTCCGCGCTGGTGAACACGAGCGTGTTGGAGTATGCGGGACCTATCGATTAGGGCGCCGCTCTACGCGCTGGCGGCCGTCGTCGCCATCCCCATAGCGATACTCCTCTACTCCTCCGGCCCGGCCGGAATAGCGTCGTCGATGGAGGACCCGCAGTTCCTGTCCTCCCTCGGTGTCACGGTGCTGGGGGCGTCCATAGCGACCGCCCTGAACGCGCTCCTGGGCACCCCCGCGGCGTACGCGCTCGCCAGGAGGATGGTGAGGTGGCACGGGGCGCTCTACGACCTGCTGCTGTCCCCGGTGTCGATACCGCACACCGTGGTCGGGATAATGCTCCTCCTCGTGTTCTCCCCCGCGTCCCCGCTCTACGCCGCCCTCGGGGCCCTCAACCCGCTGGACACGCTGTGGGGGATGTCCCTCGCGATGTTCTACGTCTCGGCGCCCATCTACGTGATGGCGATGCGCGAGCACTTCGAGAGATCGGATCCCGAGCTGGAGCACTTCATGGGGAGCCTCGGGCTCGCGCCGTCCGCCGTCTTCTACTCGATCCTGGTGAGGGGGTCCATCGGGTCGATAGCCAGGATATCGCTCCTCAGCATGGGCCGCGCGATCAGCGAGTTCGGGTCCCTAGTGATACTGGCTTACTCGGTGTCGCTGGCGCCGCTCTTCTACTACGTGAAGCCGGCCACAGTCTTCATCTGGTACAAGTACGACGTGTACGGGTTGAGCTCCGCGGTCGGATACGCGTCCGCGCTGCTCCTGGTGACTTTGGCGCTGTCCATGCTGGCTTACCTGGCCAGCGGTGATCGAGGTGAGGGGGAGGGGGCTCTCGCTCGTGGGATTCAGCGCGCGCCGCGGGGACTTCGAGGTGGGCCCCCTGGACCTCGAGGTGGGCCCCGGGGAGAGGGCGCTGCTGTACGGCCCCAACGGTTCTGGCAAGACGACGCTCATGCTGGGCGTGATAGGCGCGATCGAATCGAGGGGCGGCGTCGCGGTGATGGGGAGGGACGTGTCGGGGCTCCCGACGCATGAGCGCGGGATCGCGTACGTGCCGGCGCAGCCGGTGATCCCCGGCTGGATGCGCGTGAGGGAGCTGTTGGGGCTTCTCCCGGGTTCCGCCGGCGCCGACCGCATGCTCGAGGAGTTCGGACTCAGGTGGGCCTCGGATAGGCGCGCCGGGGAGCTGAGCACCGGCGAGAGGAAGGTCGTCCAGATATCGATGGCGCTGTCGAGCGCCGCGAGGGCGATCCTGCTGGACGAGCCGTTCTCCGATCTCTCGGGGGAATGGGCGTCAACGCTTGACGGGCTGTTGAAGGCGGAGAGGAGGCCGCTGGTGATCAGCCATCAGGAGCGCGTGCCGGGGTTCGACATATATGTGCGCCTCCCGCTCGATCGGCGGGGGGCGACCGACTTCCGATGTCCCGCTGCAGGTACATTCTCGCGTGGGGATGGACCGCCTTTCGGGCGCTGCGATGCCGCATCCGGATCCCCTGGGCAACGGGCCCGGTGGGATTCGAACCCACGGCCACCGGCTTAGAGGGCCGCTCCCACGCGTGAAACAGTTCCCGAAAATCACGCGTAATCGGGAACTGGTGTGCAAACGGGTGTGATTTTCATGGACACCTGGCACGGGCGCGGGAACACGCCCGCGGGGCGCCGGGCCGTTGACTCGACCGGGTTGATTCAGGGTCCGTCGGTACTGAACGCGGCCATATGCCTGTGGCACGCTTTGGCATCTCCATCTCGCTGAGGCAGCCTCTAGGTCATCCGGCAGGTAGCGTATGAGCTTGCCGCAGTCCTCGTCGAACTCGCAGTAGACGGTGTAGGAGGTGTACAAGGGGTGGATGCAGTCGCGGGCCATGCGGATGCGCTCGGCGTAGCCTTCGTCGTTCATCATCACCTAGGGCCCATTATATCCCGCCCAGAACTGCACGCATTCATCCACGGTCTCCCCCGACTTGGACTTCTCGATCCACTCCCGGCACTCGTCCTCGAGCCCGTAGCAGAGCACCTTGCCCCCCGCCTCGATGAAGCCCGCAGCGGTCTCCTTGGCCTGATCGGCCGTGCGGGCGTGGAAGATGTGCACCTTCCCATCCCTCCTGCAGGTGACCACCACGTAGGAGGATTCGCCGGGCGGGCCGATCACACGCTCCCTGCGCCTGTGGCCGGCGAAGGGGATCATCAGCCCCCTGGCATCGACAATCCCGCGCGGGAGGCGCGCGGGCTGTGCCTGTGGCGCGCGCTGTGAGGGCTGTATCAGCCGCTTAGAGAACTCCTCGTAGAGGCGGTCCGCGCACTCCCTGAGCTCCCCCGCGCCCCTGGCCTTCTCGATGCACTCCATCAGGAGGCGACACTGCTCGCCGAACGTCAGGGAGCGCCCGAGGCGAGCCTCGAGCGACGCCACGACGCCGTCTATGTCCTCAGCCCTGAGCCCCGTTCCATCGGGCACGGTTGGCCGCGGTCCGCGCAGCATATAAGCGTGGTTACGAGGCGGAGCTTCATCGACCTTCGGGGTTTACGGGCACCCTCTACGTTGGCCGCGCGAGATCAACCGCGGCTTGCCCCCGGAAATCTCCATCAATAACGAGTGCCCTCTGATCGCCCGGTAGCGAGTGGGACTTGGGCGCGCGGTATTCATCTGTTTTTGACCTTGAACATCACCCTGCTGAGCGGCTCGTAATTCGGTTCCCTTCTGGTCGACATTTTCAGTAGCCTCTTCACCTCGTCCAGCCCATCGAAATTTCCCAGGGCATTGAATTCCACGTTGTAGTTGGGGTCGCTGAGCGGTTTTATTTGTGTGTAGTAGTAGTCAATACCGAAGTCAAACGAATGCTTGCAATCGCATTCCAATTTCCCAGGAAATTCGGTGCTATCATACCCTAGCTCAGCGGGCGATAGGAGTAAAACGACATTGTTTTCCAGTAGCTCCTCGTCTATATCATATATGATCCGCTTCCAATACAATTCTGGATGCGCTATTTGTAATCTCTCAAGATCTTCTGCCCGATAATTTTCATGTAGCTCTTTTAGAGAGCTTATAACAGTTGGATAATCGCCATATTTACCATAATCCCGATATTTTTGAAATATATCTCTTAGATACTCACAGGATCTGATCTCAGCGTAGAATGTCAAGATTATCTTGCCGGAAATGGCTTTATGATCAGCCTCCTCATATAGGAAGGGAACCACTTTAATATTTGGTATTGCACCAAATCTATTCTCTAATTCTCTTTGTTTTTCGGCAATGACTTCCTTATATATTTTCAAGGCTTCGAGGTTCAGCATTAGCCTCCATTCTGATATATACGATTTATACTTATCCTTAAATAAATATGGCAGAACGGCGTTCGAGAGCAGGATGCTGCTGAATGCGCGGTCCCTTCCGCCCTTCAACACGCCATCGTATCCATGGTATATATGATAGAAATCCATGAGCGCCCCAAAGTCAGTTCTCAACAAAGATCTAAATTTATCGGAATCGAACTCCAGCTCCCTCCCTAGGGCTGAGAGATAGCGCTCGTCAGCGGGGCCGCCGGGCTGGGACCTTTCGGCGATTACGCGCCTGACGATCGTGGCCTCTTCGGCGCCATAAATTATCTCGAATAATTCGTCGGGGGGCCATGCTCCTTGGCAGCAGCACTCATCCTTATACTGCTTCATTTTTATCTCACTGATGTCCTCCCACCTCAGGAAGATGCCGCTGAGATGTTTGAGGCTAAGTAACTTCTCCACGTTTTTGTATGCCGTGTAGCGAAGCAGCTCTCTATCATCGACGCTCATTCCAGATCCGCCCTCCCCAGGAACGTGTGCTCGCGAATGACCTCGCCTGAGGGCGAGAAGACCATCACGCGCAGCGGGACGTAGCCGGCTTCGACGTACCTCTCTAACTGCGAGTCCACGTCGCGCCCGGGCTGGCAATAATATGGAGGGAAGTAGACTTCGGGGAAGTACCTCGAGCACCGCAGCCAGTCGAAGCCTTCCATTTTCAAGGACCCGATCTTGATCTCGTACCAAGTGCAGTCCTTGAAGCCATCCGGCCTCAGCTCGTCCAAGTTCAGTATGGACTCCTCCCTGAAATACTGCTCCTTCACCCTCTCCTCCAGGGTCGGATCCCTGGAAGCTCTGTTATATACCGTGAAGGAGCCGTCCTTCCTCGCGGTCAGTTTGAACGGATTCCCCTTCACATGACGCGAAAGGCGTCCCCTTTAAATTAAGGATTCCTACAGCAATCGAGCGCGCCCGGGCCGGGCCTGCGACGTCCGCGGCAACTGGAGCTATGAGTAATTGCTCCGTTCCCGGTTTAACGGGCTTGCGGCGCTCACTCGTGTGGCCAGAGCCCGCGTTGGACTTCCGCCGCCTTAAAAGATCGGGCCGGCTTGCTAAATGAAAACCAAAAAATGCCTGCACCGGAAATTTATGGTGCGGCCCGTAGGCAGATGTCCTGGATCCGGGGAACAGGATTCCGGCGCCGCGTCACACTCATACTTAAATCAAAGAAAAGCCTCCCTTAGCTTCCGTGAGCGAGGAGGCGGTCGGCTTCAACTACTTGGACGAGAACGTCTGGGTGCGGTACGCCGATGAGGTCCTTCTGCCGGTTCACGCGAAGGCGAGCGCGATACTGGACGCCTGGAGGGACGCCAGGGAGAGGCTGAACGGTAGGAAGCTCTCGGAGCTCCTGGGGGACGAGGGGATCGCGAGGGTCCTGCTGGGCGGGGTGAAGGAGGACGGCTCCCGCCCCGATAACAGCGTGGCCGGATTCTACGCCGGGGTCCTGGGGATCAACTCCGGCGCGGGCAATGATTACTACAGGCAGTACATCGAGGCCGCCAGGCGCGGCCTGAGCCCGGGGATCCAGGTCTCGGTGGCCGACGCGGGATCCGTGCGGTTCCTCTCCTTCGTGAAGTTCATCCAGGAGAACGCGAGTGCGGCGTACTACCGCATGACCGGCCGCCGTCCCGAGCCCAGGCCCGAGCGCGTGGACTTCACGAGGCTTGAGGAGCTCGCGGAGGCCATCAGGTCCTTCGCGGAGGCGGCGGTCCGCCTCACCGCCGCGTACGACGAGAGGACGTTCTTCCTGTGGAGCCTCAGGACGAACACGAGGAAGTACCTGAGGGCGGCCTACCCGAGGCTCGCGGACCCGGGCAACCTCAACTGGCTGAACGAGCGCCTGAGGCTCGGGATAGGGCCCCTCGGAATCCTCGAGCTCCCGGAGCCCTTCAGGGAGGACTACAGGCTCATCGGCTACCCGCGCGAGCGCGCCACTTTCGTCCGCCCGAGCCCGACGAAGGAAATCAAGGGAGCCAACATCACCCTCCACTCGCCCGAGGAGCCGGTCTCCCAGATGAATGAGGCCATCTGGTACTTCTTCCATCCAAATAACTATGATCTCATGCCCCTGAAGCTCATGATGGAGACGCCGAACCCCCTCAGGGCCTACGTTGAGGCGTACAGGGCTCAGATGAGCTTCGCAGTGCTCAAGCACTACGCGCTTTGGAATCTGGTATCTAAAACATCATATTCCGAGTTACCGGACACACTCGATCGCCTGTCGCCGGCCCAGTTCGTCGGCTTCGTGGAGCTACTCGACCGCGACGATAGTCTGTATGTGGAGACGCGCGGAAGGGAGTGGTGGTAGTGAGCTCGGCGGAGCGCGGCAGGGCCGAGGAGAGGGAGAGAAGGGGGAGCCAGGAGCGCCGGGAGGCCGAGGGGCGTGAGGAGCCCACTAGGAGGGAGCCGCCTCGCGTAGCACCGGAACCTCCGGCAAAGCGTGAAACCTCCGCGGCCGCTGCCGCGGCAGCCCGCCCCGCGCTCACCATTCCCAGGTTCGCGGGCCGCGAGCCGCCGAGGCTGAGCGCCTCCATCAGTCTGGCGCAGGAGCCGCCCCACGTGGCACCGGCGCCCGGCCCCGCAGTCGTACGCTTCGCCGACGCGAGCCCGCCGAGGGTCTCGGCCTCCCCAAGGCTGGAGGGCGGGCTCCCGTCCCCTCCGCCGGCGCCCCCGCC
>Ga0081474_109998_pt1 | contig 10065 bp, 11 predicted proteins | sample OneHunmetagenome_2_FD_70978 | JGI IMG/M metagenome (GOLD analysis project Ga0081474, IMG submission 70978) | Ferrous microbial mat communities from One Hundred Spring Plain, Yellowstone National Park, USA v2 (version 2) | ecosystem: Environmental > Aquatic > Non-marine Saline and Alkaline >... | reverse complement strand
TTGAACGTGGTGCTGACCCAAACACTAAAAATTATGCCGGCTGGACGCCATTGCATGACGCAGCACTTCATGGTCATGTTGAGATTGTTAAACTGCTGCTTGAGCATGGGGCAAACCCAAACGCTAAAATTAATAACGGCTGGACGCCATTGCATATAGCAGCACAAGAAGGTCATGTTGAGATTGTTAAACTGCTGCTTGAGCATGGGGCAAACCCAAACGCTAAAGATGATGCCGGCTGGAATGCCGGTATTACGCCATTGCATATAGCTGCACAAGAAGGTCATGTTGACGTTGTTAAGATCTTGCTTGAGCGTGGTGCTGACCCAAACGCTAAAAATAATGCCGGTATTACGCCATTGCATGACGCAGTATTTCGTGGCCATGTTGAGATTGTTAAACTGATGCTTGAGCATGGAGCAAACCCAAACATTAAAGATTGTTACGGTATTACGCCATTGCATATAGCTGCACAAGAAGGTCATGTTGACGTTGTTAAGATCTTGCTTGAACGTGGTGCTGACCCGCGGATTGCCGACAATGAGGGGCATATTCCCTTAGATTATGCTGAAGATAGTGCAATTCGTAGTTTACTTGAGAGTGCCTTGAGAAATAGCTACTCTAAAGTACCTAGAGGACCTAGGATGCAAGGTAACGAAGCAACACGGGTAGATAATGATGATATTGAAAGAAAATCTAATGAAAATGAATAATTAACTATAGGACAATCAGTAATAAAAAACCAAGGCGTAATGCAAATCCCCAACTACGCTCATGAGGTTTGGGGAGTGAAGAAGGCGGATGGGAGGGTGGTGTTTCCCTCGACCAGCCCCAATGGGTGAATGTGTATGATTCCTTAGCCCGTGGTGGAATTAGAAGTAATTAGAAGTAAGGAAAAGTTACGCCACGGGTAAACACCAATTCCACACCGTACTCGTTAGCTAAGTTAATCACCTTTGAGGAAACAGAAGCCCTTGAAAGAACAACAATCGAGTGGAGCTCAGCTGGAGAAACTGACCATAACGTATTTCCCTTCAGCTTACAGACTATTAAGCCCTTCTCAACTTTCAAATATGCACCGTAATCCTTAACGAAAGCAACACGCTACTCTATAGAAAAAGCTGGTATTACCGAGTTATAAATCTTAGAGTGAAAAACGTTTAGCCTAAGCCGTGTGTAAATAAAAAATAAAAATGTTGATAGAGGGAAACTAAACATAAAAACAGTGTTTAATATAAATGACGTTAACACTCAAGGTAAGCTAAGTAGTTTATAAATCTCTTTTTAAATATAACGCTTTCGTGAGTTTGAAAAACGTTTAGAAACTGCTGAGGATAAATAAGATATTATTTATGGAATCGGTAAAGACTTGATGATGTTTATTACGATTTCATGCAAGGGGAGTTTCGAATTTTTTGATTAGTTTAAAAACGTAATATTTCGAGTCTCAATACGACCGATCCGGGAATCGCTTCATGAGTTGAACGTTTATAAATACGTGGCTCGCTTTCAATTTTAGGGTTGAACCATGCGACCGAAAAACGAGTCTATAATTACAACGGGGATAGGTCGCATGATATAAACCCATTGGGATTAAAAACTTATTAATGGGGAGTGAATAAATTAAAGAGAAGGGGTAAATAAAACAAATAGAAGCATCCGAAAAGGGATTGAAAGTTCTATCTCTTCAGAACCTGGTTCACTGCCTTGACCAACCTCTCCTGAAGCATCCGAAAAGGGATTGAAAGCTGGCATACTTCTCTGGATGTAAGTCGTCGAACTCTGACCTAGAAGCATCCAAAAAGGGATTGAAAGGTTTCTTTCTCTTAGCTAACTCGATTTGTCCTTTTCCGTTCGTCATCTGAAGCATCCAAAAAGGGATTGAAAGTAATGTAGCTCCATTATTGTAAATTGTTCATAAAATCTATCCCGTTAAGTTTTTAAATAGTCTTATAAATTTCGAATTGTGCGTAAAAATTCCCACAACGTCAGTATGGGAATCTCTTTTTTAGCGTAAAAAATGAGATGAATAAAATACATAAAAAGTCGAAAGAATAAGATTTTTCGTAGAAAAGTTTGTATAAACGAGGGCGGACCTAATTATATGCCCAAGACAAAAGGTGTTAAGCAAGCTAATAGGGGCTTCGTTAGGTCCGCCCTCAAATTAATTTACACACTACTAGCTCAAATACTTTTCCCTAATGAGCTCGAACAACTGCTAAGGGCCTTACTTAAGGCTAGGGGGAGTTACTTGAGCAGACTAGGAAACGAGGGAAGAAAAGCCTTGAGAACCTTGAACCGCATCAATGTTGAAGACGTGAGAAAAGCGATCAAGGAATTGGGAAAGAAAGTGTTAAGGGAGACGAGGGACAGAAGGGTAGCCATAGACTTCCACGCAATACCACAATACCACAAGGATAAAAGATTATTGAGCAGGATAAGGCCAAATAAGGGGACTAGTTGGGGATTAGCCCAAATAGTAATCTACCTATTGGGGAGGAAAAGGGCCTTCTTAGACGTCTTACCAATAACAACGAAGAAAATAGCTGAGGACTTCAAGAAGGTAATGCAAGTTCTCATGGAGGAGTTGGACAGCGAGGGGCTTAGGCTTGTTATGGTCTTTGCAGATAGGGAGTTTGCTGTTAATGAGGTGGTTAAGTTTCTCTTGGATATGGGTTTGGACTTTGTCATAGCTGCTAAGGCTCAGATGTATGAGAAGTATTTGGGGATGTTAAGTCCGGTTGATGTTTATTACGCTGGGGTGAGGTATGTTGGTTTCTTGTGTGTTAGGCATTATTCTGGTGCTTGTCTAGTTATGCTTAAGAGGGATGATGGTGGTGTTATAGGGTTTTTGGTTAGGGGTGAGGTTGATGTTCAAGGGGCTGTTGTTTTGGCTGAGATGTATAGGGTGAGGTGGGGTGTTGAGAATGCTTTTCGTTCTCTGGAGGAGTTTAGGGTTAGGAGTAGGACTTGTGATGTTAGGAAGGAGTTGGTCCTTATTCTTTTATCTTATCTCTTGGTTAATATTTGGTTTTTGGTTCGTTCTTGGAGGAGGGTTAGGTTGTGGGAGTTTTGTGAATCGCTCTTGGAAGGGCTTGAGGTGTCGCGTAGCTCAAGGGATCAAAGGGGTAGGGTGTTATCACGGAAGTGTTTTTCCCTTAAGTCCAGCTGATTCTATGCTTCCCTTATTATTCATGTTAAATAAATTGTATATCTCTAGTATATTCAAGAAAAATATTATTTATTAGCTACAATAGCCCGAAATATATGATATTTTGTTGTAAATTAATTGAGTTAAATTCAATTTATTCTAAGTTTTAGTTTATCTTGCAATAAACGAGATTCCCATACTGACGTGTTCAATTCAAAGTTTTTAGTTATTATTCTTGCCTCCAGCGGTTTGGTCGAAAATTAGAAGGTCAGTTGAGAATTAGCCTATTTTTAAATGTTAGTTGGCTTAACCCCGTGAACTTATTCTATCTAGTATTGAGATATCTAAATCGGTATATTCAAATAAGGAATTTAAAACTGATAGCTCTTAACAGCTATTTGATCAAAACCGAACGTTTACTTAACCGAATTCTCAAATATATCAATTTAAACTTAAAAATACGAAATAATTTAGGGAAAAGTTTTTATCTGTAACGAGTATTTAAGGTTATGGATCTGAAAGTAACATTAAATAAAGTTACTGCACGTGCCTTACTATTCCTAATTTTCGTATCTCTAAGATTGCTTAGCCTTGAGAAACTAGCAATACTATTCTTACCATTTACTCTTATTAACGATTCGACATCATTTCTCCTTAACATAGGTCTCATACCCATTGCATTCTTATTACTTGTGATGGTTTCCCTAATAAAGTTCTGGATATTCGTAAGGGGCAAGATCTATTATCTCTTCGAAAGGCCGAGAAGTAGAGATTATAATGCATAGAGGTGAGGTGTTGGAAAAAAGCAGACCCATTGTTAAGGATAATTAGTTTTTAATGAAAGTTGACGGTGATTTATGAGTTTGGTGAAAAACTCTTATCCAAGGCAGACTTTATTCATAGTGATTAACTTTAACAACCGAATTCCTCTTGCCATAAAGGTCGAGGCTTTCAATCGGTTAATAAATAGGCAACAACTTAGGAAAAAATTTAGGAGTGCTGTAAGGAATAATCATACTAAAAAAGAGTAGGCATAATGCTGCTATAACTTCAGGTTCCCTTCATACATCAGCTTGAGCTTTTCCCACATCTCGTTTACGTATTCTTCGAGCTCTCTTATCTTCTGTTGGTCTACATGTTTAAATCTACCTTGTATTTTTAAGAACTCCCCTATAGGTTTTCTAGTCCTCTTATCTAGGCAATGTAAGCATTCGTCGGAGATCTTCAATATACCGTTCTCGTATTCGAATAGCGGCCAATAGCAGGTTTGTACGGCGAGCTTTGCTACTTCAGCGGTCTTTGAAGGTTCAAACATCCATCCGTAAGGATCAGGGCATAAAACTTGCACGTAGGAGAAACCGCGGATCTCCTTAGCCTTCCTTATCTTCTCCATTAAGTCGTGGGGATATCCTACACTCGCAGTCGCTACGTAAGGTACTCGATGTGCCATCATAATAAACGGTATGTTCTTTTTATTGTGCCGTTTACCCATAGGTGTGGTAGTTGTCGAAGCTCCTATTGGCGTCGAACCGCTCCTCTGCCCACCGGTATTCATGTAAGCCTCATTGTCTACACATACATATAGAATGTCCTCATTCCTCTCTGCAGCACCGCTTAGAGACGCCATCCCTATATCTGCAGTACCGCCATCCCCAGCCCATACAACTGCCTTGACATTCTTTCCCCTAGTCCTCATTGCTGCTGCAATACCTGAAGCTGCTGCGGGACCTGCAGCAAAGGCAACGTTTAGAACGGGATAATTATAGGCTGAGTTGGGTCCCATGCCCTGAATCACAGAGGAACAACCTGCAACCACTACAATCACGGCGTTTTCTCCTAATGCTGTGCTTATGATCCTCATCGCTATGTTCTCAGGACAGCCTGGACACGCCGATGTCCCAGGCATAAGTTTGTGCCTATTTAATATATCTCGGACTCCTAAGCTCAATTTTTCTCGCCTCCTCAGGATAGAACCACTCTATACCTTGCGGTTTCTCTACGAACTTACGGATTATCACTTTCATCTCGTTCTTTCCTATTGAAACCCCTCCTAACCCGGTTATTACACCCTTTATATCAGTATCTGGTAACGAAGCTTTTACTTCAGTGTACAACTGCCCTCCCCTACCAAAGCTAACGGATCTGTCAAGGACTAACACGCTCTTATCACTAAGTGCCTTAACCACCTCTTCTTCAGCCCAAGGTCTTACAAACCTTACTCTGTAAACCCCTACCTTAAGCCCTTCCTTTCTCAACTCGTCTACAGCTTGCATCGCGTCTAAAGACCAAGCTCCCATAATTACTACAGCGTAGTCAGCGTCTTCTAATTTGTAACTCTCGTTTAGCGTCGAGTAAGACCCTATAGGTACTACCCTCTTCATGTATTCCTTCCCAGCTTCTACAATGACTTCCTTAGAGGCAATCTGAGCTCTATGTATCGACTCTCGAAGTTTCATGTAATCCTCTGGCGAGAACATGTTACCCATAGCTATTGGGTCTTCTGGGTCTAACACGTAAGGCTGTCTTCTTGGAGGAAGATATGAGTCAACTTCTTCTTGCGAAGGTACGTAAACTCTGGTCTTAGTGTGAGATAGAATGAAACCGTCCATTCCGATCATCATTGGTAAGAACACTCTCTCGTCCTCAGTTATTCTGAAAGCCATTATAGTCAAGTCCATGGCCTCTTGAGGCGTAGAGGCGAAAGCCATTATCCATCCGCTGTCCCTCTCACTCATAAAGTCAGTATGTTCATTCCATATGTTCCATGGCGGACCTACAGCTCTGGTCCCAACAGTCATTACAACTGGGATCCTGCTCCCGGCGACCCACCATACCATCTCATGCATGTATAGTAGTCCCTGTGATGCAGTAGCAGTGTAAGCCCTCACACCGGCAGCTGCTGCACCGAAAGTCGCGGCCATTGCTGAATGTTCGCTTTCTACCCTGATTATTTCAGTCTCGAGTTCTCCTCTATCCTTCATTTCACTGAGCGACTCTATAATATAAGTCTGCGGAGTAATAGGGTAAATGCCCGTGACTTTGACTCTCGACAGTTTTACAGCCAAAGCCACAGCATCGTTTCCTGAAATGACCTTTTCCATCATGACTCACTCACCATCTCAATTGCTTTGGCCGGACATACGTTGGAGCAAATACCACATCCTTTACAGTATTCGTAATCAACAGCAACTTTACCATCCTTGATGATTATGGTTCCTTCGGGACACCATATGTAACATGCCTTACATCCTACACACTTATCCTCATGTACTAAGGGTCTCACTATTCTCCAGTTACCTGTCTTTCCTCCTGCCCCTTTAGCAGGTTTGCTTATTGGGAATAACTGGTAATTAAGTGACAACTTGTGACACCTCCATTAACTCCTCGTAAGCTATCTCTACGGCTTTCTTGTTAACCTCAGCGATCTTTCCCTCAAACACCTCCTCTATTGCCTTCTTCAAAGAGTCTAGAGTAACTACCTTCAGTCTTGCTAGACTTCCAAGCATAACAATGTTGACCAGAGGCCATCCAGACTTGACTAAGTTAAGATTTAAAGCGATTTTCGTAGCGTTAACTACGAAAGTGCGGTAGGGGAGGGTTACGGGGGAGGGGGAATTAATGACGGCATATCCTTCGTCTTTCAACCCTCGGAGTGGGTTAGAGATCTTTAATAGAGAAGGATCTAGGATAACAACAATGTCCGGGTTTTCTATGGGGGAAGTAACCCTAATCGGATGGGAGTCAATTCTACAATAAGACTCTATCTCAGCCCCCCTTCTTTCGGCACCGTAGAAGGGGAATGCGGAGGACCAGTTCCCGTCTAGGTCTGCCGCAATTGCAAGTAAGTTAGCAGCTGTAACTACTCCCTGCCCTCCTCTCCCGTGAAATCTGATCTCGAGCAATAAGGCATCACTTCCGAATATATAATTTCTCTTGAACATTAAAAAAGTTTCGTATTAAAAAAGATTATTATTTGGGGAGTCCATAATATGAAATATTTTCATAAAACCTCCTTCAAAAATTCCCGGTATTTGATAATCGCCCCGGGCGGCGATAATTTAAAAAAAAACTATTTGTGAGGGCTCGTCCCTCAGGTATTTTTGTCTGAGTCAAGCCCTAAAAAAAAATGAAAATGAAAACAACAACAACAAAAAAAATGGTAAAGTAAAATTACTCCTCTAACCAGTTTTACAATATTATGATAACACGTTTTTATTGTTTTGTCAAGCATAAAAAACAGACTTATCCCTTTATCGTTCTTGTTAGTTTTATAAAGCACACAAAACTGTATGCTTTATAAAACTAACAAGCCCCAAGATGGGGAACCCAGCCGTCCCTCGCAAGAAGGATAGGGCTGGGCTGATAAAAATAAAGGACACGTCACAGAGCCAAACCGCTCTGTCAAGCCCCATTTTAAATCAAGCGTCTCTGAGTTCCCAAAAGACATCTGGAAACTCTTCTTGGTTTTTCTCAGCAATTTTTATCCTTTCTACGATTTTTTCAAAGTCTAATTTAGGATTCTCTAATGGGTGACTGAATCCATTGCTAATTAGGTATAACTCTTTCCTAAGCTGAAGGACAACTACTTCGCTGTCCTTCAATTGAAAGACTGCCTTTTTCTTAATTCTTTCCATACTGTTTACCTCCTTTAAAAAATAAATTAATTTGGCATATCACAATGGTAGCCACATTGTGATATCAAAAGACCGAATATTGTGAGCACAAATGGGCTACGTCACAATATTCTCATTAAAGAAGATATGTTTCACACTTCAATGAGTTCTTTGTCTTTCTCAAGATATGGTATCTGATCTTTTATTACCCATTTTTGATCGATAAAAGTTAACAATTCCAGTGGTACGTAGTCATAACAGCCTTTTTCGAAGTTCCATACTTGTTGTGATTTTATCTGGTGTATATAAGATTGTACATAATCGCTAAATACTGCTTCATCTTTATATAAGTAGGTTTTATAGTATTCACTATATACCGCTTCTTTTTCTGGTATGTGGTTTTCATAGAAATCACTATATACATATCCAGAACAATGATCGCATTTTATTTTGTATTGATCGTATTTGCCATCATAGAGAGTTATGAGCTTATGGCTTATTGTCTTTTGCCCGCATGTAGGACAAAAGAGCTCATAAGTAAAACGATTATACTCACGTGTAGTAGTTAATACTGTATCTTCGTTAACGAATAATCCTAAAACTTTCTTGAGCTTTTTGTGATTGCCATTTATTAGTTCGTCCTTATCGCCAAATATAAGCGGTAGATTTATTAATCTTTTGCCATATGGATTGAATATCACGGCATTATTGTAGTCTTTATCACATAAGAACCAAACTCTTGTTACTGGTGTTTGGTCCTTATATATCATTACATAGTAAGCTCTTGCTTGATTTATAACCTTGAAATTATCAGGTCTCCCGTTAATATAGCATGATTTCCTATCATCACTAAACTTGTCATTTTGATATATTGCGTCTGGTCTGTAAAAGACTATTGTGTATGTCGTAAACGCTTCAGAAAAAGCATTTAATACTGTTTCGAAAAATCTATCGAAATCCTTCAAATTTGGTATGCGTTTCTTGTATATTTTTCTCATATCACTTTTTAATGAACTATTAGAGCTAAATAGTTTTTTGTGTTCAGTATAGAAAGTATACCAGTTATAAGATATTTCCAATGCTTCATATAGGAAATCAGGATCATCTTTACATATATTTAAGTTTTTGATAGTTTTTCCTATAAATCTCTTGAAATCTTGTTTATCTAGTTCAAATCTTATTGAATACATTAGGTAAATACCGGTATTTGGTATAGGTTCGAAGTACCCATGTTTAGCTATATCATTTGAATTGAAATATACTTCAGCGTCTCTTAATGAGTTTAAAATAGCTCTTATCATAAAAATTACCTCCTCTAAAAACTACCGGGATATTTATAATCGCCTCCCGGTAAGGCGATGATGTTTTAATAGAATATAAAACAGTTTAATAGGGGCGCTTAACCTGTTTAAAAGGTTAGCCCCTATTTTTAATTAGGAGGGACACGTCGTACCACACAAGTGGTACCAAGCCCCTGAAAGGAGATTTATACCACAGCCATGTTAGCTTTTACAAAACTGTAATGCGCATCTGTGTATATTGTGTTTATTATGGCGCTCATGTACGAGTTCATACACACATCAACGAATTTTTGGTATTTTTCGTTGACGTTTACTACTTTTATAACCTTATTTATGATTTTTCCGTATTCACAAGATAGTCTAGATAGACTATCGTTAAGCATGTGATATGGCATATCCTGCAATCCATTAAAGTCTATTGTAATTTCTTTATGCTCTACTAGGAGATGCTTCATTATGTAATATAATATTACTCCTGACTCTATATCCTCTAAATAGAAACCATATTTAGCAAGTTCTTTTTCGAACTCAGCCATTTTTATTGTAGCTGTGTTATCTAGTCCTAATTCTTCTATTACTTCATAAACAACGCTTATTAATTTCATATACCTAACCTCCTTTAACTTCTGGGATATTTTTAATCGCCTCCCAGTTGGCGATAATGTTTTTTAAAAAAAAACAGAATGGGCTAGTCACTCTGTTTCTACAACAGAGTCAAGCCCATAGGAAACAGAAATCACCATGTTTCGAAATCATCGAAATAATCATCTCCTGTTTCTTCAGAAACATTATCAACGGTTTTCATGACGATGATGTTCCTGATTTCACTTATAATTAAAGAACCTATCATTATAGCAAACATTATAAAACCCATAACTTACCTCCTTTTAGACAAAACAAACTTAATAATGGAGTGGCACGTCACACCACACAAGTGGTGCCAAGCCACTAAGAGAGAAATAAAAAGTTAAACTAAGGATTCCGAAACTATATTTGGGAG
>Ga0081474_117697_pt1 | contig 10079 bp, 10 predicted proteins | sample OneHunmetagenome_2_FD_70978 | JGI IMG/M metagenome (GOLD analysis project Ga0081474, IMG submission 70978) | Ferrous microbial mat communities from One Hundred Spring Plain, Yellowstone National Park, USA v2 (version 2) | ecosystem: Environmental > Aquatic > Non-marine Saline and Alkaline >... | reverse complement strand
GCTTTAAAGGGGCCTAGGCCTAAACCAACATAGCGGGGGTGCCCGAGCTTGGTCAAAGGGGGCGGGTTTAGGTCCCGTTGGCGTAGGCCTGCGTGGGTTCAAATCCCACCCCCCGCACCATAAGGAACGAGCCTTCTAGCATTCAATTCCCTTAACCATGCATATTCTCATGGGTATCCATGCATACCAGCCCTACTATCCATGAAGACGTATATAACATGCAGCGCTGGTTGATCATTGTGGAATTACCTCCCACTCTCCCTCCCTAATTCATGAACATCACAAAGCGCCTAAACAAGACCTGTATAAGCCATGGTTTACCTAAGGAGCAAGACCGCTATCATGGTACTTTACTTACATACTACGATAGTTTTAAAAATAAATCATCCCTACCCCATGCCTCATGCTTCGAGGAAGCATAATCACCGTGCTCTCATCGGAGGAGAAGGATGCTATTAACATAGCGTCAATGTTAGGTAAAAGGGATAAGATGGAGGAAAGGGTTTACTACAGGAGGATTGGTGAATTGGTTCGAAGCGTATTAATACCCAGTACCGATAGCATTCTTGAGGTAGCGAGAGCCATCTCAATATCCAGCTCCTTCTATCTAAGCATGCCCAGGTTTACTTGGATTGAGGGTGAGTTGGCGTTACTTGCCGAGTCTGCGAACATACCTGGCGTTGTGCTTACAAGCGATGTTGAGATGTTTATGAAGCTCTTTAAGGAACTTAACATATCCAAGCTAGTTTCTACCGAATTCAGAGAACTTGATGGTGACGCGGCGGATAGGGGTTTAGTTTTTATCGATAGGGCCTTCAATGTTAAGGGTGTTGGCGTTGTAGTGCTGGGTTACGCATTAACTAGGGTAGCCGTTCATGATAAATTCATTGTATATCCAGTGAATAGAGAGGTCGAGATAAGGAGCATACAGGTACTCGATGATGACCAGGAGGAGGTAATGCCAGGTACACGTGTCGGGTTGGCACTTAGGAACATTAGGCTCGAGGACATGGAAGACGTACAGGCGCTTGTTAAGCCTGGCACTAGGTTTACGAATTCAATAAACAATTTCACTAAGTTTAAGTGGAGTGATGATGCAAGGGAGGTTCACGTGGTTTTCAATGGTATAAAGGTTATGGGGAGGCTTGAGAATGGCGAGGTAAAGCTTAGTAGGGAGTTACCATTGGTTAACGGTAGGGCTTTAGTGATTAATGTGAATGCAAAGCCTAAAAGACCTAGGATCATGGGCTATGCAGACATCAGTGCTTAATCGCGTATCAACAATCTTACTAAACCCTACTTCACGCTCCCTAAACATTGACTCATCCATTAAATGCAGACTAGCTTAGGGTATCCGTTTAGCCGGCAATGTAGAAGGCTCCTTGTTGCATTACCCACATCACTAACGTGTAGCCATAGGGGTCGTAGAGAGTCCACCCAGCATGACCAATTACAACAATGTCTCAGTACTTGGCTGAGTGATCCACAATAAGCAAATCCATAAATTGCATAGCATGTTGCATATTAATGACCACACATGTCAGTATGAATGGTGGGTTAGAATTGAATGAGAGGAATGTGGGGGAGTGTCATTCTCTGGCGCCGCCGCCGGGACTTGAACCCGGGACCTACGGGTTAACAGACCACAGGTATGTAACGAGTATGGCTCGGGGGCTTACGGTGCCACCGTAACAAATGCAGTCAACGCCTTAGACGGCGTTGCTTACCCTCTGAGTCTACCGTTGCACCTGTTACGGGCTTATTTAGGTTACCCACTAGCCTACTGGTTAGGTAGATGGCTGCCCTACCCACCATTGCATTCAACACCCTATGTGCATCCACCATAAACTTAAGCAGTGGGTGGCCGCTGAATGGGCTCAGTATTTTATTTAATATTGAATAGAATTCTGCACTGTCGCCTGGGTAAACAAGCCCACTGACGTAGCCACTGGCAATGGTGTACGCCTCCTTAAACACGATACCCAGCTGCCTCGGCTCAATGCCCCTGACCTCAACGCCGGCAATTGCCTTAGCAATAATGGCGCCGTAGAGAAGTTCACTACGTAAATCCTTAATTTGCTTCTCAGTAATTTTGCATGAGTCGTCGGGGCAGTTGCCCTGGCTCAGGCACTCGCTGCAATTATGTAATTCGTAAGACAGTTTCCTATCGATTAACCACGGTACTTCTCCATAACTGCTTAACGAGTTGTAGAACACCATGAGCCTCATGAACCTTACGAGGGCATGTATGGTTTCAGGTGTAAGTTCAACACCACTTTTCTCTAATTTATCTAATAAAATACTAAATAAGGCTAGGTAGATTCCCGAGTCAATGATGCCTATTAACGTTGGCACATACTTAACCCTGTAGGGCCCCTTCACCACCTTAACGTAACCCAGGCAGTTGACGGCTGGGGCAAGGCCCCTGTTAACCTGCTCTTGATTACCCCTACTGAAGTGCACCCTCATGCACTCGCTAATTGCCCTGAAGCTGACGGGCACACCAACCCTAGCATTATTAGCCGCATCCTTAACGCCGGCATCGGCGTCAACACCAATGCGTAGCCTAACCCCAGTGTATAGGCTGGCTACACACGCCACGGCTGGGTAGACGTTGTTGTTCAACCTGCATTTACCAACCCCCACCCTTTCTGCATCCACAGTTACAGAGGGTGCACTTTGCTTATAAAGCTTTCACTTCAGAAATCAGTTACGTTTAATCACTTAAACGTAACCGGTTACGGAAAAGCACAAACAGGTGCTTTATAAGCCACGTAACCAGTGCCCTAGCTATGAGCCAGGTAACCCACATCTATAAGGTACCCATCAGGATGAAGATTTGGCGGAGCCGTGAAGCCTACATCGGCGTAATAAGCGATGCAGCCTCTATTGAACTACTCCAGGGCTACGTTGGGAAACCTGTAACGCTAGAGATAGCCGGCGTTGCGATTAAGGCTAAGTTAACCAAGCTACCCCAGAAGGGATTAACCTACTTAGCCATTTTCCTGCCGAGGCGCCTAGCACCAACTTGGGATGAACTCAGGCAGAAGGCTGAACTACACAACGCCGTTATCGTGGTAACCGAGGGTGGTGGCTCATGACCGAGGCGCCAATACGCCTAACAACCACAGCCACAATACTAGGTCTGGCTAAAAGGCCAGGGCAAACAAGGGACGGCAGGAATGTACTTAGCTTGAATGTTGAAATCGATGGCCACGCCTACGAATTGAATTTAGTCACCAAGCCTGGGCAGGGCATCCAACAGGCCTTGGAATACCTCGCATCAAAGGGATACCTAACGAAGGACAATGAAAACCAGTACCTACTACTGATACCCACATGGAGCCTAGCCAAGGCAAAGAACGGCGTAATCTGGCTACACATAGAGGACATTGAAAGGCTTGCAGGCACGTAACAGGCAGTTCAAACCCAAACCCAGGTTAAACTCACCCCCTGAGGCGGCTGGTGGTGGGGAGCCACCAACCGCCCAGGGAGAGGTGGTACCCACGCCAACACCCGAGGAACAAAACACACCCGAGACTAATAAAGATAGCGGAGACACCGCAACCAAACAACAACAGGCAGTACAGGAACTACTCGAAAAACTCGGAATACCAACACAACCCACACAACCACCAGCCAGTGCTGCTTCTGGTGCTGGTTCAGTTACTGAGGTTGTAGGACGTGCTTCTGATGTGCAGAAACCTCAGCCTGAGGGCTCTCCGGGTGAGGTTGCGGCACATGCTTTTGACGTCGAAAAACCTCAGAAACCCACACCAGAAGCAACAGCGGCACAGTCGCTTGAGGTTGACTGTAGGTACTGTGGTGGTTGTTGTGGTGGGAGGCGTGGGAGGCGTTTACCTAGGCGTGTTTATGATTTTGTGGCTTGGGTTGCTGGGGTTAGGGGTGTTGCAATGTGCCAGGTGGTTAATGAGTATCCGGAATTGTTTTGCAAACGCCTTGGGCGTCGCCGTAGGCGTGTGGCTAGTGTTAAGGAGTTTGAGAGGCTTCTTAGCAGGGAGGTTGAGTATAAGGCGTCTTACGTGCTTGTGAGGCTTAATGAGTGTCATCATGACGCTGTGTGTTGGCGTTACCTGAGACTGGGGGTTGAGGGTTGGCTTGATGCGGTTTACCGTCTAGCTGGGCGTGAGCCTGCTGTTAATGTTGATGATTATGTGGGTAGGCTTGCTAGGGGGCTTGGCTTCAGGGGTGTTGTTGACTTAGCCCGTTATCTTAAGGTTTTGGTTCAGTTTCTCATGGATTTCAATTACGTTAACCGTAGTCGTGGGTATCATGATGTGCTTAGCGTGACGTGTAGGCTGTGCGGCAGGGTCATTAATGCCACTGGGCCTCTGCCTGGTGTATTATCTAGTGTAGTTAGGCATTTCAGGGTTGAGCATGGGCTTAAGGCTGTTAGTGACGTTGAGGCTAAGATTAAGGAGCTTAGGGGGCGTGAGGCCAGTAGGCCTGAGGGTGACGTTGGCGTTAAGCTGCTTAGGCACACGGCTGAGGTTAACCAACTAATTAGATTAGTAGTTCATAGACTCATGGATGTGGGGCTCCTTGAGAGGATTGGTGGTGTTTACAGGTGCAGGGCATGCAACGGCGACGTTGGTGGTGCCGTTGAGGCGTTGGCCCATGCCCTCAACCATCACCACGACATTATCAACAAGTTATTTAGCGGTAGGTCCATCCCAAGCGCCAGGGGTATTAATGATGCGGTTGATGAATTAACCAATCTGCTCAACCACGGCAATCCCGATGCCGTTAAGCCAACCGTTAAGGCGCTGGTGCAGGGTGTTGTTGAGGTCCTCAATGTCAAGGGGGCAATTTCGATTCCAATGCTTACCAGGGTGCTTAATGAGAGTGAGGACTATGGGCCGTTACTCAACTCGCTAACAACAGGCAACCTCAAGCCAGAGAGGGTTGTGGCGATGATTGTTGAGACAATGGCAAGGCATGGGATTGTTCAGGTTAACGGTGGGGTGGTTAAGGTTGAGTAGTGGCCTTGCCGTTGAGTTGGCTGGTAGGCTTAGGCTTCCTGTGGACGTGGTTGAGGGTTTCCTAAGCTTCCTGGTGGATTACTACTTGGTGAGGTACCCGAGCGTGGGTGTGCTTAGGCTTACCGTTGACCTGCTTTCAATGATTGGTGACGCTAGGGTTGGTGGTTTCCTCAACGCCCTCGGCATTGGCAACGGCGTTAGGCCTACGCTTGATGACCCGAGCTTCAGCAGGCTTTACAATGCGGTTGCCACCGTTGTGAGGCTGCTTGACAAGGCTGGCTTAGTGGCATACAACTCGGCGATGGGCGTCGTGGATGCGCCCCGGCGCCAGTACACGATTAACACGCATTAACCACTACCCACACGCACCCAGCCACACCAACCACTACACGGGCAGCGCCGCACGGCACCAAGGAGCTGGCTAGGCTGCATCAATTAGGTTGCCAGGCAACGGGCAGCGTATCAACTCCTAAATAATAAATAAATAGTATCATGTAGTGTGGCAATAGCCTTTTAAGTATCTTCAATTCCACCTGACTTGTGGTTAGTGAGGATGCTGCCTGGGTTGCTGCATGGTACTGGGATTCTAGGATAGTTAACGTTGTGTATGCTGTCTTCAACAATTCAATCATAAACTACAACATACTGATAACCGGTAATTCGGGCGTTGGCAAGACTACTTATGCGTATTACGGTTTGAAGGTTGGCTACATCAAGCACCTGTTAGCCAATAGATGCAGTGAGAGGGGTGGGGTTTATTGCGTTGAGGGGAATGCTAGGAGGGATTTCAATGAGGAGTTGAAGGAGTTTGAGTGGCGCCACGTACCGCTTTTCGATGATGCCAGGGATTGGGTTTGGCGTAGGGTTCTTGCCAACCACCTGCTCATTGCGCTTGAAGAACTTGAACGTGACTACGGTGAAATATGCATTGGGCCTGACTGTGCTAAGCCAGACGGCATTGATGAAAAGCTTAGGGTGGCTATGTTCGTTGGTGAGGATGATGTAGCAGCCATGACTGAGCTACTGGCTAAAGTCCTTAAGGGTGAGGCAAAGCCACCAAAGGCACTACTCCTGGACGACGCACTCTACAGGAACCAGTACTTTGACCCTGAGTACCGTAGGCTCTACATGCTTGTTAAGGACCTGCTAGCCCACCACAGGGGCATCGTGCCCCTCATGATTGCAACGGGCATATTGAGGAGCATTGTTCTGAAGGATTACGTTAAGGCTTCACGCAACGTTGAGGCTGATGCAGTCACCAGGGTTGAGCAGGTGCCTGACGTGGAAAGCCACACGGTTCAGGAGCGTGAGGTGCATTACGTCAAGTATTGGTGGTGGAGGGTTTTCAAGGCTGGTGTGCGCCGCTACAACGTTGAATTAAACACAAGCACAACCCACATAACCTACGGCTACACGGTAGACACCGTGGATTATATACCAAAGGGCAGGGCATTTAAGATGCCGAGGTGGTTTGAGGAAACCCACTGGGTTAGGCGCAAGCTAATACTACTCAGGGCAATTGAGAGGTACAGGAAGGCTAGGAAGGCTAAGGAGGCTGAGGGTTAGGCTTCAACCACTGCAGTGGCTGCCATTACCCTACGTTACGTAGGGTGATGTTTAGCGTAGGAGTTGGGTGAAAGTTTTAGTTAACTAGGCGATGTTCAGGATTTTCATTAACCCACGTGCACGTAGGGTGATGGCCCTTGGAATGGGGCGTTTAGCAGCATCATGCATGGCTGCATTGTGAATTGGATTCCTAGGTTTAGTTGTAATGGAAAGTTTTATAACGCAAAATGCACATGCATTGATTAACCATGCTCGCCGTGGGTTACGCCAGGGTTAGCCTTGAGACCGAGGACATTAACAACCAGGTTAAGGCGATTGAGGATTATGCTAAGGCAAACGGCATTGAGTTGATTGGCGTGTTCAGGGACGTTGGGGTGAGTGGCTCTAAACCTGCAATGGAGCGTGACGGCTTCAGGCAAATGCTGAATGCGTTAGCCAACATGCCTGCCGTCAAGGCAGTTGTGATTTACGACATTAGCAGGCTTGGGCGTGACATGATGGATGTAATCGAGACATACAGGCACCTGACTGAGGGGCTTGGGTTAAGCGTCCTATTCGTGAAGCACCCTGAACTCAACGTTGTACAGGGTACGCCACTCGGTGAGGCTATCCGCAAAGCAACCCTGGCGCTGCTAGGCATTGCGGCTGAGATTGAGAGGGCGCTTATCAGTGAACGCACCAAGGCTGGGCTGGCTAGGGCTAGGCTGAGTGGTGGGAGGCTTGGTAGGAGGCCTACGCAGATACCGGTGGATGTGGTTAGGGAGTATTTGCAACTCGGCTTAACCAAGAAGGCTGTTTACAGGATGCTTGTTAAACAAGGACTACTCAGGTACCAGGAAAAGGGAGTAGTCAAGATCCTAAGCTACAACCAATTCCTACAAAGACTAAAAACACTAAACCTCTAAGCAACAAACAAGCACATATACCTGAAGAGCTGGTTCTTGGTGGTGTTGGCGTTCCTTGTAGTGAACAAACCAATAATGTTCAATATATATGTGGAAACGGTATAAGCATTAGCTTACCTTCTGATGCAGTGCATAATACCGAAGACCTTACTACCTCTTACATCGCATTTATAATCTCTACTCAGCACCTTCAGTAGGTCATTTACTGTTTTATTAACAACATTGGCGTGATACTCAAGGATTAACTCCCTGAATAACCTAACGTGGTCATAATCATTCAGTATTATGTCGAATTCGCAGCCCTCGCAATCCATCTTAAGCACAGCATCACTGGGATTAACACTGAACCTGTCTATCAACTCACCAAGTGTAACAGCAGGAACAGCATTAGGGCAGTCACCTGGCTTATGGTACGTTTTGCCTGTACCACCCACACTAACATTCTCAATGCATATTTTTCCTGGTTTGCTTGCTAAGCCAGCATTGACTGGGATAATCACGTTCTCCATGTTGTTTAACTTAATGTTACCAAGCATTTCAGCAAAGGCACCAGGGTGAGGCTCAACTGCAATAACTCTTCCAGCACCTCTCAGGGCGAAGTAAACGGCTGAGTCACCAACAAAGGCGCCAACATCAATAACAATTCTGCCATTAATATTTAACGGCTTGTACTCCTCGTAGTAGAAAATCCCAATGGTTGACACGTGTACATGCTTAAACTTAGCATTACCCTTATACCAAAATCCATTAACCGTGTCGTAAGACCAGCCGAGAACCCTAGCCCAAGTCTCTACATTATGAAGCATGCCACTAATACTATCAACCTCAACCCCATTCACAAGTAACCTACCATTAACACACTCAATGGATTTAATGAAACCGCCTGAAAACCTCTTAACAATATCCTTAAAGTCCACGGGGCTTAACTCAAAGGCACAGTCACCGATTTTAGCCATGAGTCTGGTGTTGAAGCCAAGCATTGTTAAGGCGTACTTAACCAGTAGTGTGAGCCAGTTGTCGAATAGATGGCGGCTAGCTAAAGCTAACTTAGCCTTCGTCAACATCCTCATTCACTTAGGCAGTGGGCAATGGCTTACTTTTAAATTATGCGCAACCGTGAACCTTAAATAAGCACTTAACCTCAACAACAAACCCTTGGAGCATGCTTCAAGTACCAGTTCCTCAACTCCTCGTGCCTAGGGGACCAGTAGTGCTCAACTAGTATCCTGAATTCGCTTGGTGGCGCCCTACCCTGAAGCGTGTTCACTATTGACTCAGGCACGCCCTGTGAAATCATCCAGGTGGCGTAGAATTTCCTGAGCTCGTAGAGTTCAAACTCCCTACCGAGAACTTGTTTGGCTGTTTCCTTAATCTCCCTCCTTAGCCTGGATTGGTCGAATGGGATTAGCTTTTGCTTAGCCTTCTCGACTACGTCTTGGCTGAACCAGCCGCTTGCAAGCCAGCCCTTGCTAAGCCTCTCAACCCAATCAACCCTATAAGGCAGGTAAACCTCCCTAACCCACCTGAGGAACTCTGGGCGTAGGAACGCTACAAAGGCACGCTTAGTCTCAGTCACCTTACCAATGTGAAGCATGCCGTGCTCCAAATCCAAGTCACCTAGGCTTAGGGTGAAGGGCTCACCCGGCCTAAGACCAGTCTCAGCCAACAATGCAAAGTAGAACTTGCTTTCAACGCTCGGTAGCTGCCTCCAAATAGCCTGTAGTTGCTCTAGGCTGGGTAGTGTAATGCGGTTGTTAGCCTTGGGCTTGTAGACCGTGAATGAATCATAAAGCAGCCTGAATAGGGCTGGGTCTTTTGGCTTCAGCACAGTCTTGAGGAATGACTTTAAGGCTACTGTAACATGCCTTAGCACATGCTCCTCACCATCCTCCCTAAGCCCAGCCAAAAACTCCCTAATGCCCTCAGGCTCAAGCGTCCAGTTAAGCTCACTGAGCGCTAGGCGCAGGTAGTGAACATGGTCTCTAATAGTCTTCTCCCTAAGCCCCTTAAGCCGCTTAGCCCTCACAAACTCATCAACATCAGCCTCCCTCACAGTCCACGAGGTCTTGTAGCCCTGAAGCTCCTCCCCAAGGGCCTGGCGTAGTAAATCAATTAGAAAATTCCTGTAGCCCTTATCCACAAGAGCCCTCTTCACAACACGCACGGCATCATCAGGCGTAGCCTCAACAAGCGGTGGTGCTGAGCCAACCAGCCTAGCATACTCATCAACGTCAATGAACTTGAGCAACGCCCTAAACAATTCATCACTAATCGGCACCAATCCACGCCTCACCTTGAATAGGTACGATGCATCGTAGCCTAGTTCACTGGGCTTAACACCCTTAACCCCAGTAACGTAGTCAAACACCCTACGCCTAACATCCTGCGGGACAGCCTCAACCCTAATCAAGTCAGGGTCCATTCACATCACCCCATTCACGTTTAGCAAGCATGTTAATCAACAGGGCTAGGCAACCTGGTGCTTATATGCATAACGCAATGAACATCAACATGCAAATCAACACAGACTCCTAAGCCGTAGGTCGTGGGTTCGAATCCCACCGGGCCCGCCAGGGGTCGATTATGAGGGGTATGTCCTAAGACA
>Ga0081474_112439_pt1 | contig 10095 bp, 9 predicted proteins | sample OneHunmetagenome_2_FD_70978 | JGI IMG/M metagenome (GOLD analysis project Ga0081474, IMG submission 70978) | Ferrous microbial mat communities from One Hundred Spring Plain, Yellowstone National Park, USA v2 (version 2) | ecosystem: Environmental > Aquatic > Non-marine Saline and Alkaline >... | reverse complement strand
GTTTCTCAAGTTCGTTGAACGTTATTTAGGCGGACCGCCGGGGCTAATGAAAATCTTTAAGTTACGTTAAAGTCCCATAACTGCTGAATAAAATATTGTCCAATCCGCGAGCCTACTATTCTTGAAAGGTCCGTAAACTCTCAGCCAAGGCATTTTAGCGGGCTCTCTTAACCCTACATCTGCCGTCCGATTTATCAGCCTTACTGGGTCTTCTAAAACCCACATTATCCCTCTTCAAGTTCTTACTCTCCCCTCGTAGTCCATTTTAATACCCTTTACTAACCTCCCCAGAGGGAAAAACAACTCGATTCCCCTATCTGTAGGAGAAGTCAACATGTCCAGTAACATGTGTAAAAACACGCCTAAACCGAGGTAAGGATTGAAAAGTGTAACGGCTATAACAAAAAACAAGTTGTGGAATAAAGCTCTGTGTAGCTGATACCTTGCAAATATCGCTCTTTTAGTAAATATACTCTCTGTCCAAGTGTTTACCCGTGGCGTAACTTTTCCTTACTTTTAATTACTTTTAATTCCACCACGGGCTAAGGGATCATACATATTCACCCTAGTCGAGGGAAACACCTATATGCGTGTTTAAGTTCATATGAAGAATTCTCTTAACGGTTATTTAACTTCTTTTGAGAAGTGCGAGAAGAGTAAGGCTCCGAAAAGAGTGGTTAAGAGAGTCATTAAAATTACGGCGAAGTAACCATCTGTGTTGAGTACATTATACGTGAGTCCTAAAGAACCTACTACTATACCCGTCTCCCCTCTAGGTGTCATTCCAATCGAGATCAAGAACGCCGACCTCGAGCTCTTTGTTTGCAAGTAAGCGAACGGAAAGACGCCTACTATTTTGAAGACTATTGCGATCACGAAGAGTTCTAGGCCGAGAATCATTCCGTTGAAAGTTATGTTCTGGATATTAAGCTGAAAACCTACTGTAACAAAGAAGAGGGAGCCGAAAATTGCAAGGAGAGACTCGGAAATCCTCAGGAACTCCTCTCTTTTCTTACTCTCAGCGAGCGCAATGCCGGCAAGGAATGCTGGTACAACCGGAGAAAACCCCACAGTATTCAAGATAAACACTAACCCAAACAGTGATATAAACGGAAACTCCTCTACGTAATTCTCCCCTATTCTATCAGCTAACTTGGGTAAAATCACTACAGCTAAGGCGAAAGCTAGTGCCCCTATTACCATGTAAAAAACGATTGTCTTTGCAACGGACAGAAATGAAGGTTTCTCACCCGAGATCAAGGATAGTGCCACAGTCAGTAATAGCAAATCAACGACGTCGTCAACAGCTGAGGCCACTGTAATGAAGTTTGAAATACTTCCCTCCACGTTCCTCTCCTTTAATATTGATGAAACTGCTGCAATACTCGTTGCACCCACCGAAACGGCTAAAATCAACGACTGTGGATAAGGGAGAAGTGCCAGAGAGACTAGGAAAGGTACTAAAGCTCCGAAAAGAGCCCCTAGTATACCATAAATTCCGGAGCTTTTTAAGGTGCTCATCCCGTGCTCAAGTCCTGAAGAATAAATGAGCAGAATCATGGAGAATTCTGCTAAAAAGGATAAGTAATCATTAACAGTAAACAAAGGCATGTTCAAAATCCTGTTAAAGACTTCGCCAAATCCGTAGGGGCTTAATATGATCCCCGTTATGATCTCTCCAATAATAAGGGGCAAACCGTATCTCCCCATATAACTCCTCACTATCTCAGCAACAAAAATTAATATGAATATTTCTAGAAGAGCGAATAAGTAGTCCGATTCCATGATAGACTTAACGACTGAGGAGAATAATAAGCCTTTTGATACCTACAATTCGCAGGCTAGGTTGCATTCGTATCACACTATAAGTCAGTTTCTTATTATTCAACGTAAAGAGTAAACAGAGGTCTGTAGTGAATAACAAGCGGTTAAACGCTTTTGAAGCTTTTTCTCTTTCCTTCAGTGGACAAGCCCCCATGGAGAAAATTATTATTCCTAAAGGTTGTGAACAAGAAAAGTGAGATTTGAGATTAAAGAGAATAGATCCATTCTAAAATCGTGAGGGTTAGAAACGCTAGGTTCTTCATAATATTGCCCTTCCGAAGATTTTTAATAAGTCTAGTTTTGAGAAATCACCCATTGCAAATTTTAATACTAATTCTGGTGGGGTCTTCATTAATACTTTTTCTAACCCCTTAACGTTACCCTTCTTCTTAGCGTCTTTAATAACTTTAGCGTGGACTTGTAGGGTCCAATAAAGTTTACTCTTTTTAAACTCCTTCGTGAAGTCCTTCCCTTTTAATAAGCTCTCTGCCATTATCTTTGATGACATAATAGAAGGTCTTATCCCTTCCCCCGTAACTGCGTAAACTGTGCCTAGTGCTTCACCAATATATTTACCGTTTAACCTCTCTTCTATTACTCCATAATCCGCTACTTTAGCGCCATGAAAAGATTTTATTTTCCCTTTAACTAAGCCTTTTAGCCTCTCTTTCAATAAATCTATAGACGCATATCCACCTATACCTATTTTTGAACCGTCCTCTTCTGGGAAAATCCATGCATAACCCAATAAATCGGAGTAAAAGTACATCTCTACTGTTTCTGGATCTATTTTATAGTCCGTAATGTATTGAATAGCTGGTATGGCATAATCTTCGCCCTTAAAGGAGTAATGCCCGGTAGCATAAATAACCCTATCAGCCTCCTCCTCGTTTCCGTTTACAAATAACTTACCGTCTTTTTCAACTACTTTAGAGTTTAACCTCAGGTCGACTTTCTCCCCTAAAATCCTCAAAAACCTGGGCTTATGTACTATATATCCCAATATCTCTCTTCCCTTTATGTCAAACACTAGTTTATTATCTAAATAGATTTTGAAACCTTTAATTTCAGAAATTATTGCCTCTTTTGGTATCTGAATGTACTCCTCTATGCCCCTTAATACTCCCCACGCGCAAGGTTTTAATCCTACGTCATTTAGGTTTTCGTATACTGTAGCTTCTATTTTAGTCCCCTTTAAGAAATAGGCTAATGAAAGCCCAGCCGGTCCTCCGCCAATAATTGCAATTTTCACAATCTCTATTATAGCGCCCGCTTTTTAAATAGATTTATTAATTTGTATTACGCCAGCATATTATGTTTTCACCCGAGATAGATAGAGCTCTTAAAGAAATGGGTTTTAGTAAGTTAACCATAGTTCAAGAAAGAGTGATCCCATTATTATTAGAGGGAAAGAACGTTGTCGTACAAGCGAAGACCGGGAGCGGTAAGACGGCCGCATTCGGAATTCCTATAGTAGAGTTAGGTTTGCCCTCACTTGTCCTTTCACCTACTAGGGAGCTAGTGAGACAGACAGCATGTCATATAAGGAAAATTGGGAAATATAAGGGGACTAAAGTTGTTGAGGTTTATGGAGGTGTTGGATATAAAAGGCAGATAGAGGGATTAAAGGAAGCTGATGTTGTAGTTGCGACTCCAGGGAGATTAATAGATTTATGGAGTAACGGTGTAATTGACCTTAACACTTTTCGTATTGTAATAATTGATGAAGCGGATTTAATGCTAGACATGGGTTTTATTGATGACGTTTCTCTTATACTATCTAATACGAATAGGGAACTGACTGGGCTTTTTTCAGCTACTATACCTAGTGAAATTGAGGAGCTAGCTAAGAAATTTATTAAGGATTTTGAGGTGGTAAGGGTTTGTTTAGGTTTAGCTAACGTTACCCAGAAATTTATTTATGTGAAAAGTTGGAGGGATAAAGTGAATTTCGTGAAGAGGGAATTAGATAAGGCAGAAGGTATAATAATCTTTGTCAACACAAGGAGAAGTGTTGAAAGATTAGCTAAGGTTATTGATGGCTCAGTGGAGTTAAGGGGTGATTTGCCTCAGAGTATTAGAAATAGGAATATAGATCTGTTCAGAAAGGGGGTTTATAAGGCTCTTATTACTACCGATGTAGCTTCAAGGGGTTTAGATATTCCTATTGTTAATGAGGTTATTAATTTCGATATTCCTAAAGATATTAAGACTTATATACACAGGATTGGGAGAACTGGGAGGATGGGTAGGGAAGGTGTAGTTATAAATTTGTTGTCTGATAAGGATAAATGGTTTGAAGATAAGGTTAAAGGGTTAATTAAATAAAATAATTTTTGTGTTACCTCTTGAATTTTATAGTAGAAGTGATGTTAGGAGGGAAATTTTTGAGTTTAGTAAACAGAGATGGGTGGCCTTACAAAACCCTAAGGCTTTTGTTAGGTATGATTTATCCAAGTCCCCCCTAAGGTTTGAAAAAGAGGAAGACGTGGTAAAGTTTGTTAAGCTTTATCAAGCTAGAAGCATATATTCAACTGCAGCTAAATATTCCGACTTTACTTCTATGAAAATTATCTCATACACTCCCTTCTTTGACATAGATACGGTAATTGATAAATGGGAGTACGCTGTTAAGGCTGCTGAAGTAATCGTATCTTTCTTAGAGAAGGAAGGAGTTAGTAAATCAGTTTATTTACTTTGGAGTGGGGAGGGAATTCACGTTAGGATTAATGAAAATGCATTACCTAAGAGTGAGGACGTCGTTATACTTTCTCACGCTATAGTTAAATACGTTCTTTCAAGAGTGAAGGATGAGATAAGTAAGTTATCTGAACAGTCTGGTGGAGTTCTTAAAATTGACGATTTGATAGATGATAAGAGAGTATTTACTGTACCTCTCTCATTTCATAAAAGACTCGATTTAGTCGCTGTATGCTTTACTCCAAATGACTTAACTTCTTTTTCACCGGATTGGGCTAATCCTTTAAGGTATAAGCACCAAAGGGTTTGGGATAAATATGAGGAAGGTGAAGCTGAGGATTTAGCAATTAAGGCTTTAAGTGAGTATAAGTCACCTTCTCATTTATCTATAAAAGCTGAAGAAAAAGAAAGTGAGGGGAGGATAGGGCGTTTTCAAGCTATGGGAATTCTTCAGGCTGCACGATATTATGTTCTTTATGGCGATATTGATAAAGCTAAGTCGTTTGGGATCAATAGGGCTATATTTTATGCTTGGGCTAAATATTATGGTAGGGGTTATAAAGCTAGGACTGGGAAACTCGAGATTCCTAAGGAGGTTAAGGAGAGTGACAGGGAGTTGAAGAACGTTGCGGGCGAACAAGTGTATGTGGATAAAGAAAGCGGTTATTTTATTATTGGTGATAAACCTCAAACCCCAGAGGATTATGATAAGGAGATTAAAAATAAGATAGAACTGGTTATCCCTTATGAAGAGGCGTGGAAGGCTTCTATAGATTACGTTTCCTCATTTTCTAGGGACGTTTTGCTGAATCAGAGGAAATTTTATGAGCTAGTTTATCTCCCGGTTAGGGACGATTTCGTAAATAAAGTGGTTAAAAGAAAGAAGTCTGGATTGGATGCTTTCTTTTCATCATAAAAATTTTTAAATCGTAATTGTTCTACTTTTTAGTTAATATAGTTTGCGGCTTTATTTCATTATTATAAAATTCATTAAACTAAGTAAAAGAGAAGTGAGTGATGAAAAAAAGGATTGTTATAATCGGTGGCGGAATAGGAGGAATGGGAGTAGCAACAACGTTGGCACAGAAGATGAGAGATGCTGAAATTACAGTTATAAATAAGGAAGCCTTTTATTTTGCTGGCCCCAGTAGGCCATTATTGTTAACTAATGAACAGAAATACAGTAGGATAATTAGAGGATATGAAGAAGTAGGTAAGATGGGCATTAAAGTTATCGTAGGTAATGTCTACAAGATAGACCCAGCGAATAGGAAAGTTTACGTTTCAGACACTACATTTAACGTTAAAAAAGAAATAGAATACGACTACCTAGTCCTATCACCGGGTATAGTTTTTGACGGTAGTTCAATAAATGGATACGAAAAATACTGGTGGAAGAACGCTACAGTATACGACCCTGGTAGAGTAAACGTATTGAAGAACAGACTTTGGACAACTGAAAGCGGAACTGTTATAATTTATGCTCCCAAGGCACCATATAGGTGTGCACCAGCACCTACTGAGACTGCACTACTCGCTCATACGATTCTAACTTATAGAGGAGTTAGAAATAAGTTTAAGATTATTCATATTGATGCTAATGATAAAACTCAACCCCCAGTTATTGCTGATGTAGTTAAGCAAATTTATGAAAAAGCTGGTATTGAACTAGTCACTAATCAAGAGATAGTGGAAATTGGCGAGAACTACGTTGTTACGAAGTCTGGTGAGAAGTATAACTTTACAATTTTAGCGATGCTTGAACCCAATAGAGCTCCTAAGTTCGTAGAGGAAGCCGGTTTAGGCTCTCCTTTCGCTGATGTTAGATCTCCCCAAGATTTAAGAAGTCCTAAATATGACGACATATTAATTGTAGGCGACGCTGCAAAGTTACCTTTCCCTAAGAACCAAGAGATCGCCTTCGAGAGTTCTCAGTTTGCAGCTAATAAGATTTTAGAGATGGAGGGTATTGGTGAAAAAGTTCCAGTTCAATACGCATTCGTAGGCTGGGCATATGTAGGTAATCTTGAGGGTAAATTAGAGACTATGAGTTTACAATTCCAGCTAGACTTAACTAAGCAACCCCCTGCAGCTGCTAAAGACCCGGTGATGAAAAGGGATTATACTATACAGAAGGATAATTGGGAACAAGCTTATCTTAATAGGCTGTTTGGTTATAAGTCTGATTGAAAAACAATGATTTTTTTATGTAAATTTTTAGTTCATTAAGCCTCATTCTTTCTATCTTTTTTGCAATTTCAGAAATCCTATCTACTTCTTCCTTCTTTAACATTAATTTCAAATTGTAAGCTTCTTTTTCACCTACGCCAGTTAACCCTAGTCCATCTCTCTTAGCAAGTATATAAGAGTTTTGAATCAGCATTTTTAGATGTGCTTCAACTCTATAACTATATATAAAATATGTTTTAGTCCATCTGAACATAAATAGGGGTTCTTGCAATTTATATCTTTTGCATAACTCGTCATAGATAAGGAACATTGCTACGAAAAATTTGTATTTCCTAGTGTTTTTACCCATAAACAAGAGCGTTAATAATATCAAATTGTCAAGTGTAAAATCGTATTTCAGTCCTTTTTCATTGATAATTTTGTCAATTCCACTTAAGGTATATTTTAACAGAAAGTACGCTGACTCACAAGATCTATATTTCTCTATCTCATCTACTGCCTCTCTAAGGAGTTGTGCCACTCTATTTTCTGTCTCACTCATTCCTATTTACCTCTTCCATTTCAAGAATTGCTAAGACAACGCCAGAATGCGGGAATAAATGAGGGAAGTTTCCTCTTCCCTCACAAGTTACAGGATCAACGTGTTCTCCTATAAGTCCTAAAGGTGAGCTACATGAGGATAGTTTTTGGAGTAACATTTTCGCCTTATCAATCTGGTTTAGCCTAATATAAATCCTTGCTAGCCATGTTGTTACTAGCGTAAAGGGGTTAACTGCATTTCCTAAGAAATCCCTTTTGTACCGTAAATATAGCCCTTCAGAAACTTTTAACTCGTCCTCCACTCTCTTTAGCGTGTTTAAGAAAATTTGGTTGTCAGCTGGTATAAAATCATAAATTGGTAATGTGAGTAATGCGGCATCTACTTCATCTCCATTGTAATATCTAACGAAGTGGTCTTCTTTAACTCCTTTACTTAATACATCGTTTTTTATCTCATCAGCCCTGGCTTTCCATTCATCGGCAAGGTTTTTATAACCTAATTCTTTAGCTAACTTTGAAGCTCTATCTAGTGCAACCCAGCATAGGACTTTAGTGTGTGTGTAATGCCTTAGAACTCCTCTTTCCTCCCAGATATCTGTGCTTGGATCTCTCCACGCATAAGAGACCCACGTGGCTATAGTTTCAACTGCCCAGAAGTTTCTATCGATATAGTCATCGTCCTCTGTCTCCTTATAGAATGTGTATAATGCATTCATAAACGCTCCTTCTATATCCATTTGGACTTGCAAATATGCAGCATTCCCTATTCTTACTGGTTTGCTATTTTTATAACCGCTTAACCAGTTAATTTCCTCTTCCGCTGGTGGTGGACTTCCATCAATTGTATAGAATGGGTGGTCAAAACTCTTTGATGATAAATCTATTAAATTAATTAAAAAATCTAATGCTCTTCTAGCATAAGTAAGCAAACCGGCTTTGGTTAAGGCCTCTATTGCATATGATGAATCCCGTATCCACACATATCTATAATCCCAGTTTCTACCCTCACCAATTATTTCCGGTAAAGATGTCGTAGGTGAAGCGATTATTCCGCCAGAGGGCTTGTAGAATAGTCCTAAAATTATTGATAATGACCTATAATATAAGTCTTTAAAGAGAGAAACTTTCTTAGCTCTTCCTAATTCTTTTTCCGTAAAATTTATTAGTTTTGAGAAAGCTTCGTACGGCTTAGAATACACGAATCCCTTTTGGCTGAATAGTCCATATCTTAAATCTCTCGAGTAAAGTAGATACAAATATCCTTTCCCACTCTTTACCAAGATCTCATAAGGTGTTATGATCTCGTAGTTTCCGTAAATTAGGAGCTCTAGCCCCTCTTTAGATAATGGGTTTTTGTATATTACCCCTTTATCTGTTACCACCTCTGTCCCAGCGTTTATTAGCCCGTAATTAAAGACTGGGTGAATCTCAACCTTTAGAGGTATTTCCGTGTCATAAAGTCTAATTATTGCTGGTAATGATATGGGTAAAAAATCTATTACGTTAGCTTTTCCTCTTTTTGTCTTATAAGTGGTTTTAAGTATTAGAGAGTATCCTATATATTCTTGCTCGTTTTCATGCTCGTCAACTGGTCTTATTGAGAAGTATCCACCCTTATTTTCATCTAAAATTTTAGTGAATACCGAAGGGCTATCAAATCTAGGAACTGGGAACCAATCAATACTTCCGTATGATTCTAACGCAGATGTTAGGCCGTTAGATAGGAATGCATAGTCCATACGTTTTAGTTGTAGTTTGTTTTTTAAAATAGTTTTGAGAGTAGTTAGTATGTTCGCGGTAAGTATAAATACACAAACACCCCCCATTAGATTTAGACAAACTTACAGAGATTTAATAGAGAAATATAGCTATTTACAGTTGCCTTTAGACCTTGCCGTTTTAGATAGTGGTGACTATTATATTTCCGTTGGAGGAGTCGCTAAGATGATGATGGGAATATTGAATAAGTTTGATAGGGTTAAGTGGGTTTCACTAGGCCCTGGGTATCCCCCTGAGGTTAAGTTTTCTGAATCAGTGTATTTTTATTTCGTAGACCTAGACCCAGTAACACTACAAGGTTATACTAGATTTAAAGAGGGTATTTACAATGAATCTCATGGTATTTCAAAATATGAAATTAAGCCAGAGGATTATATATCTTATACGGAATATAATTGGTTGTCTGCGAAAAAACTTTTAGAATTTTATAAGGATACTGATGTATATTTTATTAACGATTTCCAACAGTTACTTGTAGGAGGTATAATAGGTCCTTCTGCCCCCGCAGTTCTATGGTATCACATACCCTTTGTTCCCGAAAACCTTTCGCCTAAAATTAGGGATTTCATAGTTAGGGCTTTTGAAGGTTTTGATTACGTGGTGTTTAGCACTAAGAGGGATCTGGAAGGTTTTCTGAGGATAGGGGCTAAGATTAAAGCTAAGCAAATTTACCCCTTTATTTCCGTGAGCTCATATAGAAGGGCAAGCAAGGAGGAAGTTAGTAGGATTAAAAGTAAGTATGGTATAAAGGATGACGAGAAGATAATTACAGTAGTAGCAAGGATGGATCCTATGAAGAGTCAAGATTTAGCAATATTAGCGTTAAAGGAGTTAAAGAGGGACGATGTTAAGTTACTTCTAGTTGGTAACGGTAGTTTTACGAGTGGTGCTTTGGGGACTGGTAAAGCTGCTTTGTGGGTTAAGAAGTTAAAAAGCTTAGCCGAGGAGTTGCTTTGTGGGCTACTTCAGAATTATACAAAAATTTATAAATAATTATACCGAGTATTACCCATGGGAAAGAGTAAGTACAAGAGGGATTGGCACAAGTACGACGAGAACGTT
>Ga0081474_119317_pt2 | contig 10159 bp, 9 predicted proteins | sample OneHunmetagenome_2_FD_70978 | JGI IMG/M metagenome (GOLD analysis project Ga0081474, IMG submission 70978) | Ferrous microbial mat communities from One Hundred Spring Plain, Yellowstone National Park, USA v2 (version 2) | ecosystem: Environmental > Aquatic > Non-marine Saline and Alkaline >... | reverse complement strand
TTTATTATCAAGGTCAATTGAAACACTAGAAATTATTATAAAAACATTAGGAGATAATATACCAGTAATAAAAGATATTAGTTTAAATGAAAGACATTATGGAGATTTACAAGGATTAAATAAAGATAAAGTTGCAGAAATATATGGAAAAGAACAGGTAAGATTATGGAGGAGAAGTTTAAAAGTTAGACCTCCAAATGGAGAAAGCTTAGAAGATACACAAAAAAGAACTTTACCATTTTTTGAAAGGACAATAAAGGGAGATTTAGAATTAAATAAAAATGTTTTGGTTGTTGCACATGGAAATAGTTTAAGATCAATTGTTTCATATATTGAAAATTTAAATGAAGAACAAATATTAGATTTAGAAATTGAACCTGCAATACCTATTTTATATGATTATGATATAAATAATAAGAAATTTTATAATAAGAGAATATTAAAAATCTAATATGCCGCGGTGCCCGAGCGGCCTAAGGGGGAGGGCTGCAGACCCTCTTTATCAGGGGTTCGAATCCCCTCCGCGGCTATTTTGTTATAAAATCTTTTCCAACATATTGCTTTAATATTCCTGGTATTAATATTCTATTATTTTTATAATCATAGTTATTTTCCAATATGCATGTTAATGTTCTTTGTATTGCAGATAATGTACAGTTTAATGTATGTACATAATCTAAACTATTATCTTTTCTTCTATATCTAATATTTGATCTTCTTGCCTGCCAATCTGTTACATTTGATCCAGATACTAATTCTCTATATTTATTTTGTCCTGGGAACCATCCTTCAATATCATATTGTTTATAATTTCTTTTACCCATATCCATTGATGCAATTATAACTGTTCTATATGGTATATTTAATTTTTCTAGAAATTCTTCTGCATTTCTTATTAATTCTCTATGATATTTTTCAGAATCTTCCGGTTTACAAAATATATATTGTTCAATTTTATGGAATTGATGCAATCTAAATAATCCTTTGGTATCTTTACCATGTGCGCCAGCTTCTTTTCTAAAACATGGACTCCATCCAACAATTTTAATTGATAAATTATCTTCCTCAATAATTTTATTATAATATAATGCAGTTATTGGATGTTCAGCAGTTCCTATCAAATATAAATCTTCTCCATCAATTTTATACATCATATCTGCAAAATCATCCAATGTTATTATTCCTTCTAATATATCTTTTTTTAACATATATGGTGGTATTGTAAATCTATAACCTTTATTTATCATATATTTTATACCTTCTATACTCAATGATAAATCTAATAAGGATAATATATTAAATTCAAAATAAAATCTAGAACCAGAAACTTCTCCGGCAACATCTGTATCTGCTAAATTAAATTCTTTTAATATATCATATTGATGCTTTAATTCATGATTTACCTTTTTATATACTACTATTTTATCATTATTTAATTTATCAAAATCCAATACATCATTGAAATTTATTTCATTAAAATCTTCTTCATCATTTAACATTTTATTTAATTCTTCAAGTAGTTCTTTATTTTTTATATATTTTTCATATTCTTTATTATTTAATATTTCATTTAATTCAACAATTTTCCATCCAAACTTTTCAGTCTGTTCTTTAAATAAATTTATATCATATACCCTAGGAATTCCCCAGAATTTTATTGGTGTGTTTTTACTTTCATCTCCAACAGGAACTTCTTTTGATAATAAATTTGGAAAATTCCATAACAGATCTATTAAATTACTCTCAACATTATTAAATTCTTCTTCTTTTTTCTTTATTTCTTCATCTAAATCTTTTATATCCTCTTTTAATTTATTTAACAATTCTTCTGAAACATTTCCCTCATGTATATCATATCCAATCTCTATTGCAGATTTTATTAATGTATTTCTATCTATTTTTCCATTTAGATATTGAATAACGGATCCGTAAAATTTTGATAATACATTTTTCTTATATCTTAACTTATCCAATTCCCTCTGTAATTCCCTTCTTTTATTATCTAACTCAATTGCTCTATCTACAATATTTTCATCTAGACCCCTTTTTCTAAATGTTTCTTTATATAATTCTACATTGTTCCTTAAAAAATCTATATCAACTGGAAATCCCATCTGACCGATATGTCATTATAAATTAATAAAGCTTTATCCTTTTAAATATTTAAGATTAAAAAGTTTATCCTAATAATATACGTTTATGGCAAATATGATAATATCAAATAATATAAAACAATGAAGAATAGGAAGTATGAATATGTACCTTGTTATTATTGTGGAAGAATGGTGAGATTGGATAAGGCGATTAAACTGGCAATCTCACCAAAACTTAAGCCTGATGTTTCTGGAGAACAGAGTCCCACATTGATCTTATCAAGTCCGATAAAAATATATATCTGCCCCGCATGTGCAAGGTATAGGGGAATTTCTAAGAAAGATATAAAAAATAAAAATAAAGAACAAGAAATTTTAAAGAAATTGGGAATTGAAGTGTAATGGTTGTTTTAGATGTATCTTTAAATGAATTATATAAACTATTAAATAAAAATTTATCTGAAGAAGAATTAAATGAATATTTATTAAATATAAAATGCGAATTAGATGAAATTGAAGGAAATAATGCAAAAATTGAAGTAAAAGATTTTAATAGAATTGATCTATATAGTTTATCCGGGATTGCAAGAGAATTAAGTGGGATATTAAATATTGAAACGGGTATTCCAAAATTTGAAATAAAAGATTCTGATTATGATTTAATTGTTGATAAAGAAATATTGAATATAAGACCATATATTGTTGGTGCAGTTGTTAAAAATGTAAAATTAAATGAAGATAGATTAAAAGATTTAATACAATTACAAGAAAAAATATCACAATCTTTTGGAAGAAATAGACAAAAGGTTGCAATTGGTACACATAATTTTGATCTAATTAAATTTCCTGTTTATTATAAATTAACAGATCCTGAAACAAGATTTATTCCTTTAGGATTTGATAAAGAACTATCATTGAGAGAAATTTTGGAAAATACAGAAGCTGGTAAAAAATATTTATATATCTTAAATAAATATGATAAATATCCGATATTAATTGATTCAAATAATAATATTATTTCATTTCCACCAATAATAAATTCTAATAAAATTGGAAGGCTAGATATTAATACAAAGAATATTTTTATAGATGTTTCTGGTACAGATTTAGAAAAAATATTATTAGCATTAAATGTAATTGTATTAACATTAAAAGATTTTGGAGGAGAAATATATTCAATTAATGTAATATATCCGGATAAAAAAATTAAAACGCCAGAATTAAAAGTTATTAAAAAGGAAATGGATTTAAATAAAATTAAAAAATATTTGGGAATAGAAATAGATAATAATAAAATTGTTGAATATTTAAATAGAAAAAGAATGAATGCAAAAATTGAAAATAATAAATTGATTGTTGAATATTTAAATTATAGAAATGATATATTATCTGAATATGATATAATTGAAGAAATATTGATTTCTTACGGATATAATAATTTAAAACCGAGAGAAATTAAAATATATACAAAGGGAGGATTAAGTAAGGAAAGAAAGGTTATGAATAATATAAGAAAGATAATGGTTAATATGGGATGTATAGAAATATACACTCCAATATTATCTAATAAAGATATAAATAATTTATTAAATGAAGATAGAGAAATTATTGAATTAATAAATCCTGCATCTTCATCTTATAATTCAATTAGAGTATATTTATTATCATCTTTCTTACAACTATTATCCGAAAATAATGAATTAAAATTTCCTGCAAAAATATTTGAACTAAATAGAGTTTCATATATTAAAAATAATAAAATCATTGAAGATATAGACTTATTATATATTTATTCTGATTATGAAGTTTCTGTAAATTATTCATTAAAAGTATTAAAAAGATTATTTAAAGAATTAAGAATTGATTTTGATATAAGAAATTCAAATCATAAATTTTTAATAGATGGAAGACAAGGAGATATATTTGTAAATAGCGAAAATATTGGATGGATTGGAGAAATTGATCCAAATATATTAGAAAAATTGGATATAAAATATCCATTAACTGGTTTTGAAATAAGCATAAAAGAATTGATGAAATATATTAAATATGATATCTGAAATAGAATATAAAGTATTATCTATATTAAATGATAATTGGAAAAATTTAGATGAGATTTCAAATGAATTAAATATTGATAAATATAAGGTATTAAGAACTTTGGGATTTTTAAAAGAAAAGGGATTTATAGAATTAAAAGAGGAAAAAATAAAAAGATATGAATTATCAGAAATTGGAAAAAAATATTTAAAGGAAGGATTACCTGAAAGAAGATTATTAAATTTATTAAAAGAAAAGAAAGAAGTAAATTTGGAAGAATTAAATAAATATTTTGATAAAGATGAATTATCCTTTTCTTTAGGATTCTTAAGAAAAAATGGGGCAATAAAAATTGAAAATGGAAAAGCAATATATATTAAAGATATAGAAACATATGAAAAATATTTAGAAAATATTGATGAAAATACAATAAAATTATTTAAAGGAAGAAAGGGAATTATTGAAGAAAAAGAAGAAATAATTTATTATGCAAAAATAAATGATAAAGGAAAAGAGATATTAAAAAATTATAAACCAGAAGAATATATTGAAAAATATACAAAAGAAGTTATTGATAGAAAGATATATAAAAATAAGAGATTCAGACCCTATAATATAAGGATAAATATTGAGGAAGAAAATATTGGAAGATATAATCCATATTTAGAATTTTTAGATAAAATAAGAGAAGAATTAATATCAATGGGATTTAAAGAAATGGACAAATATAGTATGATAATATCACATTTTTGGAATTTAGATTGTTTATTTATACCACAAGATCATCCTGCAGGGGATATTTCAATAATGGATGCATTTTATATTAAAAATATACAATATATAGAAGATTTTCCGGGGGATTTATTTGAAAATGTTAAAAATACTCAATTAAAATATTTTAAAATATTTGATGAAAATATTTCAAAAAGAACTATGTTAATATCTCATGATACCGCTATATCTGCAAGAACATTATTAAATGCAGAAAAACCTGGTAAATATTTTTTAATAGAAAAAGTATTTAGATATGATACAATTGATGCAAAACATTTTATTGAATTTAATCAACTTGAAGGAATAGTTTTAGATGATAATTTAACATTTTTAGATTTATTGGGAATATTAAAAGAATTAGTATTAAATGTTGTAAAAGCAAAAAATATAAAATTCTATCCAGGATATTTCCCATTTACAGAACCTTCAGTTGAAGTATATGCGGAACATCCAAAATTAGGATGGATTGAAGTCGGAGGTGCAGGTGTATTTAGGGAAGAATTATTAAAACAATTTAATATAGATTATCCAGTACTGGCCTGGGGTCTTGGTGTTGATAGACTTGCAACAATATATTTGAACATTAATGATATAAGAGAATTACATACTAGAAATATTAAAAAATTGCAAGAATAAATATCTTTTTATGGATAATAATTTTAATGATATAATATTGAATTTTTCAAAAGATTTAATTGAAAAAGTTGATGGATTGATAAAATCAATTGTTTTGTTTGGATCATATGCAGAAAATAAAGAAACTGAAAAATCAGATATTGATTTATTAATCATAATAGATGATGTATATGCAAATGATCTAAATATAACAGTTCCATTTTATTTTGATAATTTAAATAAATTATTAGCAGATGAAAAATATAAAAAAATCCATGTAACAACATTAACATTATCAAAATTTTGGGAAATGATACTAAATGGAGATCCATTAGTTTTAGATATATTAAGAAAGGGTGAACCAATGATAGATCCTGCAGGAATTTTTGGTTCTCTTAAAAAAATGTTAGAAAATGGATTGATAAAAACTTCACCAGAATATTTAGAAATAATGAAAAAAAGAGCTGAAGAAGGAATAAATTATGCTAATTTAATGTTAATAAAGGCGTTTGAAAGTTTATATAATTCAGTTGTAACAATTTCTCAATATTATTTAATTAAAAATAATATAAATATATATAGTCCAGAAGATATATTAAATAAATTTGAGGAATTAAAGAGAAAAAGAAAAATTTCTACTGAAGTTTATAATTATTATAAGGAAGTTTATGAATATATGAAGAAAATAGAACATAGAGAAGTTAAAAATATTGATCTAGATCTATTAAAAGAATTTTTAGAAGAATTTGAAAAATATAAAGAAAAATTAAATATTTAAAATGGAATATAAATTGATTGGACATGGTGCAGAAGCAAAGATATATTTAATTGAAAGTGATAAAAAAGACAATAATAAATATATATTTGAGCTTAACAAAGATTTTTTAAATAAATTGGGAATTAATTCTGAAGAATTTAAAATTGAAAATGATAAAAATAAAATAGTATTAAAATATAGGTATAAGAAAAAATATAGAAATGAATTAATTGATAAAGAATTTAGAAAATATAGAACTAGAATTGAAGCAAAGATATTGGAAAAATTATATAATTATATTAATGTACCTAGATTATTATATAAAAATGAGGAAAATGGAATTATTGTAATGGAATATATTGAAGGATATAATTTAGCTAAATATTTAGAAAAATTAAATTATGAAGAATTATTATACAATATAGGAAAATATATAGGATTAATTCATAAAAATAAAATTGTTCATGGAGATTTAACTACTGGAAATATGATATATAATAATGAAAAAATATATTTTATTGATTTTGGATTAAGTTTCTTTTCTAATAGAATAGAAGATTATGCTGTAGATATTCATTTATTTAAAGAACTATTTGAATCAAATCATTGGAGAATTTCTGATAAATTTTCTTTAATATTGGAAGGATATAAAGAGAATTTTCCAGAAAAATATGAAGAAGTTTTTCATAGATTAAAAGTTGTAGAATCTAGGGGTAGATATAAATCAATATTATTTTAGGTTATTGATTACCAACATTATTTAAGAATAACTTAAATATACCAAAAATTCATAATACCTTATGGCAACATACATATGCCCAAGATGTCATTCAACAAATATATTACCATTATTTGCAAAAGATAATAGTTGGGTATGCTTAGATTGTGGATACCAGGGCCCTGCACAGTTGATAAATAAAGATCTAGAATATTTTTGGAACGAGTATGAAAAACTTGAAAACACAAATAAGGTTAAGAAATAAATATTTTTTATGTATGATTTCTGTTTACCAGATAATAATGAAGAAGAATTAGCAAGTGAATATTATAAAAATAAGATAAAAAATGTTGTTTTTTGTTATGAAGTTTTTGATAAAAAAGATTTAAGATATTTTAAATTAAAAAATATATTATATTATAAGAAATTAAATATATTTTATTGTGCATTAATAAATAATGAAGATTTTAAAAAATCTTTAGAAATTGTAAATGAATTATTCTATTCTGATAAATATTATAATGATTTAATATTTATTATTGGAAGAGATTTAGATTATAATGATAAGATTTTAAGTAAATATTTTTTAAATGGAATATTTGATCCAATTAAATATGATAAAAAATATATCTTTAGAGGAATAAATTATGTGAATATTAAAAGAATAAAAGAAAATAATCTATCCATTCTTTTTTCAATAAAGAATTTAATTAATGATATAGAAAAATTTTATACAACTAAAAAATTTTTAGAATTTGCTCAAAAGAAATATTTAAATATTCTTATAGGATCCTTTGCTGAAAATAAAAATGAAGTTCCAAATAGATATCATATATATTCTTTTTATAAAGTTTTAGGAATTTATTATAGTTTAAATTATTTAAAAAAAATATTTAGGGAACAAATAATTAGGATAAGATTAGCAAAGAGAAAAGATTATTTTACAAAAGGATTTTATATAATTTCTTATCCATATCAAGATTGTAGAGAATATTAGGGTGGCCAGGGATTTTCAGATCCTGTAGAAATTGAAGGCATTACACCATTTGGAGGATATGCACGAATGCGAAGCCACTGAATAATTCCTCTTCCTCCATTGTCGCCAACATAAATATTGCCCGATGTTCCTGCATAATATCCATTTGGTGAAGATATTACATTAATATAATTGATATATTCTAATGCTTGTCCGTTTGGTGCTAATATGCCCGTTTGAATATACCAAGTATTCAGGGATTCTGAACCACCAGAAATTTTTTGATAGCCGTTATATATAGACCATCCATTTGGGCCATAAAATTCATTTTGGTCATAAAATAAAACCCCACCAGATGAATACGTATTAGGAAAAGAAAAGCCAAACCAATTTGATACAGTAGTATACCTGTATATTTCAATAATGAGGGGTACACTATATGTTGATTTACTTTCTAAAAAATTATTATCCATTGTTGAGGGAGTTGCATTAATTTGTAGACCATTATTAATTGTATAAACTGATGCTAATGAAGTCCATTTACCTGTATTTAAAGTTGTTCCAGCAAAGTTATCATAAAATAAAAATATATAATTTCCATTATCATATTCTCCATATGTTGGAGATAATTGAGGTGCTTCTCCTACATATGGATAATATTGAGAATAATAATTTGTATTATAATTTCCAATTGCCATATAAATTACAATATTATTATTAGCAGGTATTCCATTGGGTATATTAACCCACCAAACATTACATGTAACTCCATTATAATTTAATTGACCCTCATACCATGAATAAAATAGTTGTCCATTATTTGGATTAAAGAACATTACATTTTGACCATTTGGATTTATTTCGTTAAATAATGTTGCATTATTCACATAAGCAAAATCAGATGGTAAATTTGGATTACCATTACATATTGCAATATCTTGTTGGAAAGGTTCTGGAGTTGGAATAGGTTGATTATTATATAATGTTATTGGAACATAATATTGTATTGGTGAATTATTAATTGGCGTACATATTTCATTACCCAAAGATTCTAAACAAAAATATAAATCATCATTATTATATTGGTAATATCCAATAATTTGCTGACCTGAATAAATTAAATAACTATTAGAAGATGTATTAAAATTATTTCCAAATGATTGTATATTATAATTATCGTAATATATCTTATTCAAATTAATTGGACATATATCATTATTAATAATATTTACTGATATAATATTATTATTTAATTGAGCATTTGATATATTTAAAAAGCTCACAGAAATTCCATTCAAAATTTTCTGAACACTTAAAGATTTTATTTCTCCAGCAATACATTTATAATTATTTAAATATTGAAAAATCACATTTCCTTCCAAATTATATAAATTATTTAAATAATTATCATTTATAGTGAATATATTTTGTGGATAAAATATAACATAATATGGTAAATTACCAGTTCCTTGAAATTGATTATTAAAATATGGATTATATACTTCATATCCATTAAATATACAATATCCAATATTAGAAGAACTTATAGAATAATTATTTATTATTTTAAATGCTACAAAATTATTTGATGCATATGAAGGTAAGAAATTATAAACATTATCTACAACAATTACATGTGTTGAATTAAAATAATTTGGGACTTGTATAATATTATATGAACAATTATAATAAACGGTAAATGGAATTAATGTAGATCCGTACAAATTTAATATATTTTCAAATACATCATTTCCATATAATAATTCATATATTTCTCCATATTGAGGAAAAGTATTTGAATAAAATTGGAATTCTTTATCTAACAAATCTAAGTTAGAAACAAAATAGAATAAAATTAATAATAATACAACAATTGTATATAAATATAATTGACTACGAGCCATATACAGAAAATTTAGAATATCCTAAGCCATATGGATAAACTATACTACTACTATATTTATATCCGCTTGGTACTGGATTTACATTGAAATAACTCCAATAATTATATAATATTATTGGTATTAATTGATTAGAATAATAAACATTTACAGGATAACATTGACTAATATTTATATTCGAAGATAATATATTATTCTGATAATCAGGAGGAATTGAATAATCAATTATTAATTGAGAATATGGTTCTACAAAACTTATAGATTGTGGATTATTATATGCCTGCA
>Ga0081474_125604_pt1 | contig 10187 bp, 10 predicted proteins | sample OneHunmetagenome_2_FD_70978 | JGI IMG/M metagenome (GOLD analysis project Ga0081474, IMG submission 70978) | Ferrous microbial mat communities from One Hundred Spring Plain, Yellowstone National Park, USA v2 (version 2) | ecosystem: Environmental > Aquatic > Non-marine Saline and Alkaline >... | reverse complement strand
AAGTATCCTACACTATAGGTTATTTTATCCTTTCGTGGCCTAGCAAAAGCTATCCCCATTAACATCCCATTACTACTGGCGTTTTTACTTAAATCATTATAGATGCTGGAATCTACTATCCATGGAGTACCTCCTGCCTTTGCAATTAATTGTACTGCAATTGTTAATGGGATTGTAGCTTTATATTCTCTATTTTTTAGCCTTTTTAACGTAGTAAATGTAACAAATTGTGTTCGTATCCGGTTACCTATCAGTGCAGCTTTTATTTTGTCATGAAATTCCTTTGTAAGTTTCCTATTTGCGATAATTACTGCTACGTTAAAGCGATTCATATCTAGTTGATTATGGATACTGCTTATGAAGTCATTTTCACTATTTATGTTAATACGACTTATCGTACTAGGATCGAAATTATATCTTATCTCAAAAACTCTCGAAATCCCTCCTATCGTTTTTGTATAAGGCCAGTGGTATTTAGTATCATTTTTGCCATATATTTCATAGAAAAGTAATTTTACCAAATCGCATACTTCATTGTCCCCATTAACTACTAGTACTTGAAGGTTTATGTCTCTTCCCTCATATGGTTTAAGTGTAGTTATGAATTCTGGTACATAATGTTTGTTGTTACTTCTAAATATCACATTGATTTTATTTTCTTGTAATATAGTGGCATAGTCACTCATTTCAATTCACTGTTCAAATTCTCAATTAAATACTCTACAAGTCTAGCTATTTTCTTACCTTTTTCAGTCAATACTACTTTTCTTCTAACCTTATTTACTACTATTATATCGGCTAATCCCAGCTCTTTCATCACTCTTATGTTATTATACACTGTCTGTGTGGTGTATCCAGACAGTTCCTTCAACCTCCGAATATTATCAGGATCCTTATTATAGATAATATAAAGTAACTTTGACATAGGCGTAATGTAATTCTCTATTTTGGTTAACATATCTTTTATTCTAGTAAGTAAGATTTAAAAATATATCTAGAGTCTAGATAGTATTACCAGATATTATAAAGTCCAATGATAATAAAGGAAAACACAATACGTTACCCACATCTTATGTTCTCTTTCACTTAAAGACTATATCTATATTCTCCTTAAGAGAATGATTCATAACATTAGTATCAGTGAAGAAGTTCCACCTTCATTGCTACCAGCTCACCTCTTTTCCCTCCCTTCATTGCCCCCGTTTTTTGAAGTTAGAAAAGCAGCTTAGTAGTATCTGAGACAGGTTAAGCAGTACTGGAATAAGCAGGGTTTAGGTCCAGAATTAGGAGAAGCAGCTATAGGACCCTGTAGTAGGTCCTAAAGCAGAGGTTTGTAGGATTTTAGGCAGTTTGAGAGCATAGTAGATCCTTTGATTTTCTAAAAATTAACAGAGTTAATAGTAGTGGGAGGTTCAGAATTAGAAGTTATGCATCTTAGGTTTAGCTTAGGTCCTAAGCAGCTATATTAGTATTTAGAAAACTCTGGAGCTGTATAAATAGTTGGTTAAAAGGGTTAGAAAGGACCCTGGAGCCGCTTATTTAGATTAAGGAAGTTAGGGGAAAAGGACCTTTTAATAGTCGGGGCAAATGGAAAGAAGACAGAATAGTAAGCAAAGAGTTAGTAAAGCAGTGATAGAGTAGAGGTGCTAAGCAGAGAGTAAGCAGTAGAGTTTAGAAGCAGAGAAGGAAAAAGTAGTAAGATTTGCAGGGCAAAAGTTAGTTAGCAAAGTAGAAGTGTTTGCAAAGCAGAGTTAGCAAAAAAGAAAAAGAATAAGCAAAAAGCAGTTAGCAGAATTAGAAAAGCAGAATTAGAGTTAGTAGAGATTTATAAAAAGCGGGAAGTATAGCTGCAAGAGAAGAGTTAGCAAAGCGGGAAAAAGCAAAACAGCTTAGAAAGGAGCAAAGAAAGAGAAGAGAGTTTAGAAAAAGAGTTTGTAGTTAAAGCGGGCGGGCGCAAAAGCCCGAGGGTATAGAATTTTAGAAAGAAGTTAGTTAATTAGAGAATGGGGGGGTATAGAGATGAAATGCGGTGCACAAAACTGCATATCCACAACACGAAGTAAAATATCCGCAGTATAAAGTTATATAATAACTGCATTAATTCTAATATTGAATAATTCTTTCTACGGATTACGTAGTTAGACTACGAGGGGTTTTTAAATATTTACTATTATTAGGATGAGGAAAGATGGGAGAAGAAGTAAATAATCAGTCAATTCAAAACCAACCTCAGTTAAATCAAAGTAATTTAAACAAGGGAGATAATATCTCTTCTAATGAAGAGAATGTAAATGAAAAGAGGAAAGAAGAAAAGAAAAGTAAGAAGCTGAAAGTAGAGAAGAAGAAAAGTGATGATTACTTATTATTATTATATCCAGAAAAAGCAAAGTCTTTCAGAGCCAAAGTACAAAATTGTATTATCGAAATATTAAAGAAAAATGAGATAATGAACGAGAAAGACTTAGTTCTGCAGTTGATTTTTGAATGCGAAGCTGCTAAAGAGTACTATAAAGTAACTCACGAGACTCAGTACCTGAGGAGAATTATATGGAAGATGGCGAAGGATAAGACGATTTTGAGGGCGAAAATAGTTGGAGATGAGAGGTATACATGGTATTTATTACCAGAGAACTTAGAAAAAGTAAAGGATAAGTTATTACGTAGGGCCTAAAAGGATAGTTTTCTTAGTTCCGGCTGCTTGGATTAAGATCTTATTTTCTTTTAGTTTTACGTCTTCCAATAGCTCCGGATCCTTTGCTGCTGCTTTAAGCAGTTCTAAGTCTGTTTTAAGTACCCTGTACTGCTTATCTCCTATCTTTATCACTGCATAATCGGTATCCTCTTTGAGGACCTCTATCCTCAATTCCTTCAGCGTTAAACTCCCCAGTTTACCGGTACCCTGGGCATTGTTAGCAGCTCCTTGGGCCAGCGCCGGAACCGTTTCCTGCTTGCTTTCCTTACTTTCGGGCTCCTCACTCTTAGTAAACTCCCCAGTTTCCTCTGCTTTATTCTTTGTTTCTGATGCTTTTTGTTCTAGTTTTTGCTTCAGCTTTACAGTGAAGATTTTGACTTTTTGCTTATAATCAGCAGGGATAGAATTATCATTCATAAATGAATCATAGATCTCTTTCAATTTATCGAATTTTTCCTCAGAGGTCCAGATGTGAATTTCCTTGATAATGCTCTTAGTCCTCTCATCTAACGATGGATATTTCTGCATGTTCTTTCTTACTTGTTCTGGGTGAACCCCTACTTCGTTAGGGCTCTCTATTTCTATTATTATAGTATTGGAATAATTCGGTCTCAGTGTACTTTTGTCATATGTCAGTGCAACGAAGTCTGGCCGTATGTCCCCCTCCTGTCTCCCTGGGCTTATAATATATCCATCTTTCAGATATTTCCTAAGCACTCTGAGAGCTATTTTTTTACCCTCCTCGTTCTCAACAATCCCCTTTAATCTGAATAAGCCCTTAGCGTATTTTACTACTTTACTACGTCCTTTTTGCTCGATTTGAATTGCTCCTATCTTCTCGAGTTCCGCTAATTTTGCTAGGGCTTGTTCTCGTTTGATCCCTAACTGCGCTATCAGTTCTGTTATCGTCAAACCATATTCTCCTTTTTCGAAGGCTACATATAGTATAAGCTGTCCTAAAACGTCTGGAGGCTCCTTGAGTAGTGCCAACGCCGGGTTAATCGTTTCCTTAGTTAGTCCTTTATTGACTCCACCGGACTCAAAGCCACTTGTAGGTTCTTTCTCTTTGTCTTCTAACTTAGAACGTTCGATTTGTACCAGTTTAGGCACGGTAAACTCCCCAGTTTTCCCTAGTAGGAAGAGGAAAGCTTGGCCGATAGACAATTTTGGTAAAGCTTCAACGATCTCCTGGTTAGCCCCTACTGATTTTGCCAGTTGAGATATGTCACTACCCTCCGTCAACCTCATTAACAGTTTCACGTTCGTGTTTGCGTTTATTGCCCTAGCGTTGTTCTCTCCCGCTAAAGCTTGTAGCCTCACAAAGGACTGCGTAGCTAGAATTAAGTGCAGCCCGTATTTTCTTGCCTCTGCCAGGACTTCGTTTACGAAGTCGAAGTGTGCGACGTTCTGCGCCTCGTCTATGACCAGGAAGATCGGTACTTTTTCTTTGCCTAAAGCGTCCCTCAGGAAGACGTAGTTGAAAAGTGATAGCGTGATTATCATCTGCATCATCTCAGACACTTCATTTCCGGCGCTCTTCCCTACGTCGAAGACTACCAGCCCCTTTTTCGTTGCGTTCACGAGTTTGTCCCAGTCAATTGTAGTCTCTGATGTAACGATTTTGAAGATATTATTATCAACAAGCAATTTCAGCCTGGAGAGTATAGACATGAAACTTTGGGCCTGCATTTGCTGCAGTAACTCTTTCTCGTGCTCAAACGTCTCGTCATTAACGTCCAGGTCTAGTGTTCCCTGCTGTAACGCTATGACCGCGTCGTATACGTCTCTAAAAGTAATGGTGTCGGTAACCCTATACATTTGTCTCAACAAGACCTGCAGGATGTACCTCACGTTAACTGCAGTGTCGACGAGGTTCAGCAACTTGTCGAACAGTTGCAGTACTTTAGAAATTTGGTAGTCTATGTTCTTTTCTTTATCCTGGAAAATATGGGGGAGCTGGAGGATATTGATGCCGAAGTTCGGCCTGTCCTTCGTTATAGTAAAATAATAGTTCGCGATCTGCGACAATTTCCTTGCACTCTGACTGTTTGGGTCAAGGAATATTACAACGCCGTACTTAGCTAGTTCTTGTGCTAAGATTTCTAACGTGTTTGACTTGCCAGACCCTGTCGAGCCGTAAATTATCGCGTGCTTTTGAAAATCCGTCCAGTCTAAGTAGACTTTCTCTCCGTAAAGTATATCGTCTCCCAGGTAGATGTCCTTCCTTTCCAGCCTGAAGTACGGTAATGCGACGCCTATACTCATCGGAATTGGCACCTGGGTCGGGGTAGGCAAAGGCAAGTTCTCGTTTAGCTTATCTTCGTCTATCCACAGCCTGACCTTGTACTTTGCAATAGCCTCCCATGCCCCTATCCTCGGTTGTTTGTCCTTAAACTTCTTAGCTTTCTTTGCCTCAATCCTCAGTTTCTTACTCTGCGTATGGATCAGCTGTTTGGCATACTCGAATAATACTTTCAGTCTGCTCTTTTGGTCGCTGAAGACCTTTATGTCAAGGAGGTATAAGTTGTCTTTTGCGTAAGACTCCAGAATACTTGCAAGGAGTTCCTTCTTCCTCTTCCCTATCATCGCTTTTTGGGCCTGGAGTTTAAGTTTGTCGGCTTTCTTTATTAAGAGGTCGTTTAACCTGGGCTCCAAGACTACCCAAATCCTAATCTGCTCTCCTTCTTCTAGAGAAGATATCAAGTTTAGTAAATTCGAATATTCCAAATTTGCATAGAAATCACTTTCTTTCTTCAGTTTCAGCACCCCGACAAACCGGTTTGTAAGAGGCTCTTCTGTTTTCGAAAGAACGAAGTATTGTCTTAGTATTTCCTCCTTAGCTGCAGTCCTTACATAAAAATCCATTTCGTTCCTGCTCTTCCTCTTCTTTATGAAAATCAACTCGAATACATTACCCAATAATTCTATAGCTTTGAGCTTTTGATAGTCCACCCCGCTTTTCAGTCTTACTTTGTAAAGCTCCATTCTACCGTATGCCATTTTAAAAACTCGGGCTCAGCTTTGGCAGTCGTTCCTCATACTCTCAGCATATCACCTCTCATCATCGCCCTAAAATTCTATATGTAGAGAAAGTTTTATAAACTTTGAATAAACTCCCCAGTTTAATGAGAAAAAATTGAAAACAACTTTAGCGGGCTAGGAAGAGTACTACTATTAAAAATAGCCAACCAGCCACTAGAATATAACCTAGAAACTTTCTAGCTACTTCTGCAAATGTTAGTATTATATAAATAGCAGTTAGCGGAATTAGCCAAGCGATAATATTAGCATATGTTGAAGCTAAGCCTGGGTCTTGCTTTAACAATGTGTTCTGCAATATACCCTGAATAATCCCCACTAACCAGTCATAACCCTGGGCTACATAATTCAGAATTTGTTGAAATAGATTACTAGGAGGAGCTGGGATTTTTTGAATCTGGCTCTGAATCTGTGTCGAATTGATAATACTGTTGTTTGTAGTTGTTGCAGTCACAGTTACTCCTAATACTATTATAACGAATAGAGCTAATAGAGTCCTCATGTTTGCCTTCACTAAAAGTAGTTTTTAAAAAGCTACTAAGTCATGTTAAGCTTCTTCCCTATCGCCATGACTTTCTTTTTACTTATCTACGAGTATAGAAACTATAGATTGCTAAAGAAAGCAAGATTTCTTTATGAAAAAGATGGCGTAAAGTATTATCAAATTGAAAGTGAGGAAGATAATGCTATAACAATAAAATCTGTTGTATTTGGAAAGAATGTAATAATCATAGGAAAAGAGAACAAGGAAGTCTTAGCACATGAGGAAGGCCATTTACATCAGCCGTATTTCATTTATTATTTTCTTACGATTTCTGCGCTAGCAATAAGCTATAACGTTTTGACAATCCCTGGATTATTGGTACTGTATAAGGCAGTTTTCTTACATTACGAAAGAGAAGCAGATCTCTACGCGTATTATCATTATAATACAAAGTATTCCTCAGAGCAACAGAGGCCTTCGAGAAGGATAGACAGACTAAAGGAATGGGTCTTCGATACACATCCGCCTGACTGGGTAAGAGAAAAAGAAGAATATTACCAAAAAAAGGATAGCTTAATTAAATTATTTCTTGAAGACTTGCTTTCTTAGTCTCCTATACTCGACTATGCCTCCTACTAACGAAACAAAACCGATCAGCGCTAGAAAGTCAGTTATGTAGCTAGCGTCGTTTCCCAGTAGGCTGCTAAATTGGCTGTCGAACGTACTTGCTAAAGCTCCTCCCAGCAACGCTAGTCCAGCAATAAATCCTGCTACAGCCCCTTCATGGTTTCCCTTCCTGTATTTCAATACTGGCATCACCATTGAACTTGCTACTGCTTTTGCCTTATCTTTTATCACTTGTAGCGCTTTCATTTGCGCTTCATCTTATCTCTTTTTAAAAACCCCTATCTCATGGCAAGGTTAAGAGAGGAAGTAATTGGATGGATATATACAGTCTCAGGAGTGAATGAGAAGAGTTTTCCACTTGGGTTCAAAAACGTAAACATGAAAGAATTACTAGTAATATTTCCCTTGTTGATGTTAGGGATTTCATTTGCTTTTAAGAACATTATGCTGGCAATGGCCTTTATAGCTCCAGTCTTCTTCTTCGTATTTTATGAAGAGAAGTCCATGGATGAATTTCAGTATATATATCACTTTATGAAGTTCTATCTCAACGACTTAACTAACAAAGAGAAGACCAAAGAAGAAAAGGAAAAAATGAAAGAGAATAAGAAACTTACAGTTAGGCCTAAAATAAGTGTCATAGATTACGGTTTTATTGCATCTGGAGCTTTAATGATGTTAATATCGTTCCATGAGTTTTTAGATATGATTGAAATGAAAATAGCTCTAGGATTTCTAGAAAGCATAGTTTATACTCTGATGTTTGCGGCAGGAGTCGGAATATTAGGAGGAGAAATAGCTTACATTATATTAGAATTCACGACCAAAAAATAAGTTAATCTATTTTTATTACGTCTATGTTAGGATAATTCTTTTTCAATGCGGCGATAACGTTTGGGTCGTTTATGTAAATAGTGAGCTCCATATTGTAATTTTTATACTTTTTAGCAAACCTTACTATCTTTTCTGGATCCTTTATTCTTATAATACGCATATGATAAATTATAGTTTTACAGGTTAAAAATTATGCGTAACGAGTGCACACGATAATTTTCACGAGTGCGTAACGAGTGCACAACGTTTATGCACTACTTAATTTTAACGAGTGCGCCCGAAGCGCATAAAACAAACAGAAAAGTATTTAGCTATAGAAGGAGAAAAGAAATACATGGGAATATTTGACAAAATGAAAAAGAACGTTAGTGATGTTATAAACACTACTGAACATAGATTAACTGGAAGACCTCCAGTAAAAGGCAAATTTATGGTAAACATCCCAAAGGCACTCGTTGTAGAGGATTGGTACTGGGACGATGAAGGAATATTCACTTTAGAAAAAAGACCTGGGCTTCTGTCTCCAGGTATGAGAAAAGGAAAAATAATAAGATGGGAAGAAATAGATGACATCATTCCGCTAAACGTTAGTCAAACATCTAATTATAGTGCTTTTGGATTATCAGGAGAAACAAATATCATAGGCGATTGGATAATTAAGAAGAAAGACGGAACTACGGTTACAATTAAATATGTGATAGACCCCATAAACAGAGCTAAGGCTTTTAAGAAAATTTATTTAAATAAAAAATAGTTTTTCCTTATTCTCTTAATTTTTGTCTTAATGCGGAATGGACTTTGCTTGCTAAAACGTCTCCAGGCTGTAGTGTAAATACGAATAACGCTAGCGTTGAAATGAATTCAACATCTAATGCTAATGGCAGTAGAAATAACAAAAGAAATCCGAATACTGTATGAACTAATAGCGCTATAGTAAAAGCTGCAACTAAACCAGCTACCATCATTCCTATCAATAAGTTAGCCATAATTAGCGCTATTTTTCTTGTCCACTCAAATAACCAGAGCGTGGCTTGAAACGGTATCAGAGCTACTATTGCCAGCATGACACTGTTTCTAACGGTTGCTATAGCTGTAGTAAGCAACATAAGATACAAAATTGCGGATATTAAATAATCAAAATCGTTAGCAAAGAAGGGTATAGTAGCTAACCCCCCACCAATTGCTAAATAGAGCCCCGTTCCTGCAGCTAAACCAGCAGAAGCTATACCTAGTTCTGGACCTACAGTAGCATAAATTAGACTATTGATAAATGAAGCAGCATAAGTGTATATTGTGATCCCACCTACCGCAAATAAAGCCCAGACTGATAACTTATACATCACGTCGCCAGCAAGGTCAATAATATCTGAATAGAACCCTTGGAACGCATTATAAGCAATAGAGAAAGCAATAAACAACATCGCAAGACCTACAGAGTAATCATATACTTCATTGAATAATTGTTTGTCAAAAGATCCAGGTATAGGCGATTCTACCATCTGGTCTAATGGATAACCTATAAATTGTAAGAAAGTTGTGACCAGACCTTCTATCCCGTTTGCTATAGCCCCAAAGAAGCTTTCCAGAGTCCCTTCTATAGCACCTTGTATCCAACCTAAAGGACCTGGTGGATTGGTTACAGAGACTAGGAGACCATTACTTCCATATGCGTAGTTCTGTGGGTCCTCAACTATTGCTACAACGAGATATTTACCTGGGCTCTGAAATACGTAACTCATTTCCGTTGATCCAGTGAAGTTGGCTACTAGAGTCCCATTTGCATAAATTTGCCAGACTACTGTGGGGTTAGGGACGGAAGGACTATAAGATACTGAATAATATTCTGTCTGACCAGTATATGCGGAGGTAGGTCCGCTAACAGTCACCTGTAGTTGCACTAGCGTAATTTGTACGTTTCCTCCTATCTTCCCTCCAGTTGCGGCTGCTAGGAATATCGCTGATGCCATAGCAGCAGCGAATAACACTAAAGCATAACGTTGGTCGTATCTGTTAGCTAAAATCGCAAGCAAAATTAACGCTGCTGGTATCAGCGTCTGCAGCGTAGCTATAAACTGGCCTAAGCCACCTGGACTTCCTCCTCCACCTCCTCCGCCTTGTGCAAATACTACTAAATTGCCTATACCGCTGAGTAAGCTCGGCATTAATAATATAATAATGAATATAGTTAATGCTTTCCTCATTTCAACTCCTAATAAGAAGTCTTTTAAAAACCATTGAGAAAGAAAACTTTGAATTAACTCCCCAGTTTAATGAGAAAAATTCAAACAAAAAGCTTAATCTCTTTTTTCAAACTCCTTAACAAACCTACTGACTAGTCCTAACACTTCCTTAATCTTAGGTAAAAAAGCGGATAAGGGAATATAGTAAGTATTCTCCAAGCTTATGTCTGGTTCCCTTGAGGCGATAACTATTAAATAACTTTTATCACACGACCTTAATTCCCTCAAACCTTCCAGTTCTTCCGTAAGTTGGTCTTTGTCTATACCGTTA
>Ga0081474_129834_pt1 | contig 10190 bp, 12 predicted proteins | sample OneHunmetagenome_2_FD_70978 | JGI IMG/M metagenome (GOLD analysis project Ga0081474, IMG submission 70978) | Ferrous microbial mat communities from One Hundred Spring Plain, Yellowstone National Park, USA v2 (version 2) | ecosystem: Environmental > Aquatic > Non-marine Saline and Alkaline >... | reverse complement strand
GATTTCGAGAAAGAACTTGAAGAGCTAAAAAAGGGCTTAGAAAAAACTCCCATCACTTTCTTAATCGGTGTAAGAAGGACCGGTAAGACCTCGCTTCTCAAAGTTGCCTTGAGCGAACTTGGAGATCCATATGTATACTTAGATACTAGGCTTTCCTCGAATCCAACCTATAGGGACTTCGCCAATATCGTAAAAGCCTCCCTAGAAGACTTCATAGCAAGGAACGCATCCTTACGTAGGAAGATTGTGGAGAATTTTCGTAGAATAAGCGGTATTTCTATTTCTCTATCACAATTATCGGTGGACATTTCCTGGAGAGGTGATAAGAAATTCGAGCTCGTAGATGTTTTAACAGCTCTCAATAAGATCGGCTTCGACCTCGGAAAACCTATTATTATCGCCTTTGATGAAGCACAGGAGCTCAGGAAAATAACCTGGATAAACTTTTCACGAATTTTCGCTTACATTTACGATAACTTAGAGTATGTCAGATTACTGTTAACAGGTTCCGAGATAGGTCTCCTATTTAAATTCATAGGTGTTGATAGTACAACGTCTCCTCTCTACGGTAGATATATGCACATAGTATCTACGAGAAGGCTTAGTTTCGAAGAATCCGTAGATTTTCTTGAAAAGGGATTTAGAGAAATCGGAATTCCAATCTCTAGGCAGGCCATTGAGAGCGCTGCTAGAGCATTTGGTGGCATTATAGGCTGGTTAACGCTTTTCGGTTACAACTGCTACATGAATGCTAATACATGCTCCGAGAACATTGATAAAATCATTAAAATAGCAGTAGATGTCGCTAAGCAGGAAATAGAAAATTTCTTGAAGAGTAGAAGAAGCGAGAGATACCGAATCCTCTTAAAGTTGCTAACAACGGAGAGGAGCTGGAGTGAAATAAAAAGTAGACTCGAAGACATGGAGGGTAGAACAATAAATGACAAAACACTTAGTGATCTTTTAACCACGCTACTAGACCTCTCAATTATTGAGAAAATAAATGAAAGATACGTAATAGCAGATCCCGTAACTAAAAACGCTGTGAAAGAACTATTAGGCTAGAACAACAATAAACTAACCTCCTCCCCACCCTAGAAGGGGCAAGACTTGTTGTTCTTTTGTCATGGCAAAAAAATAAAAATAGTTTTATAAAATCTTATGGTTAGGTATATGTTTTCAAATTTGTTAACAAGGGGATTCATAATTGACAATTATTGAGTTGAATATATTTTAATTAATATTTTTGTTGATGGATTTGCGATTTTTATCAACAAACTTTTTAAAAGTTTGCAGTTATCTATATTATAAATTTGCATAAAGCTAAAAGAGAAATTGTTTCTAAAAAAAGGAAGAGAAATTTAGGGATAGTTAGAGTGCAGACCAATGTGAATAATTTGAAGCAGTTTCTTGCATACCTAATATTTTGGTTATTTTAGGAATAAAAGAAGAATTGATTAATGGAATAAGATAATAACGATGATAAAAACTTACAGTGTCAGCTTTGCGCTAAGAAGTTCATATTGAATCTTTATATAAGTTTCTTAAAAGCATAATCAACCTACAATTTTGAGATACATCATAATCTTGAATTTTCCACCTAAATTAAACTTCAGCTCTAAGTCATTTATTATTTCAAGCTTAGAAAATTTATTAGGTAAATTAAGTGTTTATTAAAACTGACTTCCTCCACGCATTGAAAAAGTAAGGGTTCTCTTTCCAAAGCGCTTCATTGTTCCCACCATTGATTCTTAGCTACATATCTCATTTGCTTAACAGTAAGTAGCTAAGAGACTCCCATATATATTTCACGGGATATCCTATGTTTTCCTTTGGGTTTCTGTTAAATTAATTACTGCTTTTTCAAGCTTTGTTAGCCTTATTTTTATCATGAGAGTTCTCTCATGGATTATTATACAAAGCCAGAAGCTAAGAGGGCTATTGATTATCGAAAATCACCAAATTCTGCAGGTCTAAAGTGCGAGGCTTCCGGTCTTATTGCAAAAGTTCATCTGGAGTTATTATTATATTTTTGGTCTGATAACCATTCTTTTTAAGGAGCTCAATAAAAGTGAAATCTATTGTTAGTAAAGGTATGTTCGAATATTTCGCAGTTGCGTAAAGCAAAGCATCGATATAATCTTTATGTCCTCTATCATATATTTCGATCGCTTCTAGATATGCTTTAGAAGGTATTTCTAATATTTTATAGGTTCTTTTTATAGATTCTAACCCTAACAGTATCCTGTCTAATTTAGTTCTATCAAAAATTCTGAGAATTTTCCAAAATGCTTCTAATAATTCTAATTCAGTATAGTAAACATCAAATCTACGAAAATGTCTGATTGCTTTATAAACCTCTTCTTCAACATCTATACCAAAAGCTGGTAAAAGAAATGAAGTATCAATGAGTATTTTAGTTCTCTCCAATTCGTTTTTGCTGCTCCTCAATACTCACGGCCTCCAATTCTTTTAAAGTAACTTTTGCAATTTTATTCCCTTTTAAAGATAGAGTTATAGCATCTGGTATTGGCTTTAAAACAAGATAGCCATCTTTTACCTCAGCTAAAAAGGTGGAACCTTCATCTATATTCAAAGCTTCAGCAATTGCCTTGGGTATAACAACTGTTCTCTTCTTTCCGACACGCAGTTCTATAGTCAGATTCATCTTAATATCATAAAGTATGTAAAATCAGATTAATAATATTTTCTGATTATTATGATTGAAGACAAAAATCTATAAATACTCAGCATCAAAATTCGGCTACATGCCCTATGATATGGTGCTTCTGACCTCCTCCCCGCCCTGGAAGGGCGAGGGTTCCCTTAGGGCGGATCATAGGTTTGTGGTTTACCGCCTTCATCTTCACAACTTCATAGCTAGTGGCTAAGAGCCACCCCACTCCATTCGTCCAGCGGTAGATCACGGGCTGGGTCTTCAGCCCATCACCCCTATCCCTCACCACGGAGATCCTCCTATCCGTGGATCTTAGGGACTCGGGGATATGTAGAATATTTATCGCACCATTCAGATCTGCATTTATAACTTTCCCCATACGGGGACACTTGAATAAACCACGTTTAACACGCCCACTTTCATGGGCTTCCCCGCATAGGGAACAAGTCTTAGAAGTGTAGGATTCGTCTACCTTAACTACTCTCATTCCCACTTCTTCCCCAACTTCCTCAAAACGCTTAATAACGTAACTATAGTTCCAAAAGTTAACAATGAGCTTATTACCGTGATTCCTAGATATCTCCTTAGGATAACCAATAACAACTTCACTTACACCCTTCTCCTTCAACTCCTCCATTATTTTCCTAACCATACTATTCAGAGAGTGCCTAAGAAACCTCCTTCTCTTATCGTATAACAATTTCAATTTCCTACTCCTACTTTGTTTATGCTTAGTTAAAACCTTCTGAACCTCACTTATTCTCCTGTTATAATACTCATATTGAGAGAGAACACCACCCTTGAAAACATACCAAGTGCCATCTTCAACATAAACTGTAGCTAAATTAACGATTCCCAAATCCACAGAAGCCCTCAAGTTACCTTTAACTTTCTCCTCATCTTCAACCTCAACTGGAATATGAGCATACCAACTCCTCCTACCCTCATCATAAATTATCTCTAACCTACCTTGTTTTCCATGCCACTTTAGCTTCCCTTTAAACCTTAAGGCTAGCTTGAAGTCCTTCAGATAAATAACCCTCTTGCTTTCATTAACTTCATAACGGTCGTTCCTAATGAGGATTATTAGCTTGTATTTTCCCTCCTCACTCTTCCAGTAGCCTGGAAGTCTTGGTTTGAACCACTTTGGTAATTTCCCTTCCTTCTTTTCCTCGATTAGTGAGAAGAAGCTCCTCCAGTCCTCAGCGTTCTTCCTAGCAACTTGTTGTGCGTTAACTTTTAACACTTGTTTATACTTCTCATATACTTCCTTTTCTGTCTTGGCAAAGTCTACCCTTTCCCCTTTCCTGAACTGTTGTACCCTTGACCAGTTCACTTCGTTCCAGCATTTTGCTGTAGTTATGCCTAGTTCCTTCAGCTTCTCATGTGTTTCCTTATCTACGACGAGTTTAACTACGTTAGTCCTTTTCACCTTCCTTCACCCATTGCTCTTCAATGCATTTCCTTATGGTCTCACTTGATACGTTTCCTGCTGTTGAAACGAAGTAGCTCCTAGTCCAGAGTTTTCCCTTAGTGTATCTTCTTAGCTCTGGGAATTTCTTCAGTACTAGCCTAGCTGATTTCCCCTTGAAGTAGTTTGCTAGGTATGATGGTGAGTATCTAGGTGGGCAGTTTACGAATAAGTGTATGTGGTCTGGCATTACTTCTAGGACTATTATTTCACAACCTAACTCCTCTGCGATAGATTTCAAGACATCTTTAAAGTATTCAGAAATTTTTAAACTTTACTCCGCCCTTAAGGGCGAGGCTTGTCGTTCATTTTGTCAACATACCTATGTAGATGTCCTGAATCATATACAAATAGCATATGATGGATAAAAATTAAATTCTTTCATGCATCTTGGTAACGCATTCTTCAAAAATTTTCAATATATCTCTTGCTATTTCATCTATATCCTTATCTTTCTCAAAATAAAGGTACTTGGAAAATACATTATTTAATTTCATTTTTTCAACATTTGAAATGTAAAATTCCGTAGGAGATTTTATAGTAACTAATTGTCCTCTCCATGCAAAATAGCCTACTTCTCCTATAAGACGATCTTGCGCTATTCTCAAATTTTCTATAGATATTGAATAAGTTCTATCATCTACTATAGGTATAAGTAATTCAGTTTCACCTATTTTCTCATCACCTATTTTTTCACCACTTGCAGTAATAACGATCTATTAGTATCAAAAGGATAAATTTCGAACTCAACTGATGTGAATTTCTTTCTTAATTCATCCTCAACTTTATGTAAAGCTTCGTCTAGAACATGTGTTAAATAATCCAGCCTTTCACTCTCTAAAATGTTTACCTCCAACATATTTTATACTGATAAATAAATATTTAAATATCCACTCTCCAAAATGTTAAGTAAAATGAATGTCATACCCTATAGTATAAGGAAAAATATATTAAGTATAGGCTAAGGTGATGGATTGTAGATGATCAAAAAATGGGTGTGGGATCTTTACTTGAAATAGATCTTGAGAGACTTTTATCGAGTATTGAAGAAAAGTTTGGCATGAAACTGCCGAGGAGAGTTATAGAGGTTTGCTTGAACGTGGAGCATGATATGCTGTTCATAAGATTTAAGGAACCTAGCAATACTGAAGTTGGAGAACCACTAGAAATCAAAGCTATTGCAACTTTATTCACAGAGGAAGAAACAAATGAAATCACAGCGCTTGAAATAATTGGAATAAGCGAACTGTTGAAGGAATTAAATCTAAATCTTAAGAGAAGCTAATGAAATTCTTGAAGGAAGTTCCATCCTTTATTTGAATGCTTCTATGTTCAAATAGATATCATAATTTTTCTGACCGAAAGCGATCTATAAATAAGAAATTTCAATTGCTTCTAACCATTCTTGCAGAGCAAATTTTAAAATATTGAGAGAAATTTTTATGAGAATTGTAAAAAATGACATATAATAGAAGATGTTGGAGCATTTATTGGAGGGCATTTTTACATAAATGAAAGCCTAGCCATTTATGGCGGGGATGAAAAGGCTTAAATAATTATTTTATAAGAATTTTTAGGAAATTCAGTGACGCTTCACCTAAGCTCGATAGAGGGCTTTATGGGACTTAAGGAGGAGCATTCAGTATGGCAATTATTTAATGAAGGATTCTTATTAGAATCCAGATTTAGGGTTGGCAACCCTTTTAATGAAGGTTCCTTTTTAGGACCAGATAAAATGGGGGAAGCTCTGATCCTCCCGACTGTCCAGCAAATGCGATATGTAGCTCCGAATCAATGCTGGAAACCAATGAGCTACTCTAGAAGTGTAACCCTCACCCTTCTAGGGTAGCGAGGAGGTCAGTTTATTCTCAGAATGTACTCATTTTTTATACTTCAATAAAGTAAAAGATGGAGAGAAAATCTATTCAACATTTCTAGATTATACCAAAAAGTATATACAACAAAAAAGCTAATTTATCTTAGGTAAATTACTAATAAAATTGTTCAATGTCATATAATAAGATTAAGCTCTTATTTGCACATGGATTAGAAATTGAATTTACCGATAGAGAAAGAGCTTTAAAACAAGTGGAAGAATTAGCTGGGAAAGGCACTAGATATCCAGTTGTAGTTTTGGTCCTGAAGGCTGTGGTAAAAGTGCTTGGCTTAAGCAAGCACATGAAGTATTGAAGGAATCTGGATATGACGTTCTATACATTGATCCAATACATAAAGGAATTATTGCATCCAACCATATCAAGGATATTATAAAGAAATTGGGTAATGTTGCAACTGAAGCTATCGGTGTAGCTGAAGTCAAAATTGCTACATTGGTAATAGAAGCGGTTAAGGAGCTTATTGGAGTATGGAGAAGAAAAAGGATAGCCGTTCTTTTGGATGAAGTTTTTCAGGCTATAGGATTAGATAAAGCTGAAACGTACGTTAAAAGTTTATTAAACTTGATCGAATATCCGCCTAGAAGTTATGAGAGGATGGTTGTAATAGTAGCGACAAATGAAGGAATAACTAGAAAAAAGATTGGAAGACATAGATGGGCCTCGCTAAGGCCGATTTGGAATATCTCTAGAAAGGGATTTGAGGAATTATACGAGAGGATACCAAGTCCTAAGCCAGAATTTGAAAATATATGGAGATTGACTGGCGGAAATCCTGATGCTCTCTCTAAACTCTACCAAGCCGAATGGAATGAAAATAGAGTTATTACTGAGCTTATAAATAGTAAGGAGATCACATCTAGCTTTATTGAAAAGTGGAGGGATTTGCTTGCAGAGGCTATTAAGGATCCTGATACACTATGGAGAGCTAATGTTCCAGATGAACTAATAAGAGAGCTAACAACTAGAAACCTTATAATGTATAATATGTATGATAGGGATCCATGGCTCTGGATAGATGAGCCGCCACAAGAGAAGGATCTTGAACTTGGAATAGGAAAGCACATAGCATGGCAAACACCGCTACATAGAGAGGCGGTTAAGAGGGCAATAATGTAACAGCGATATTTTCACGAAACTGGCATCCTAATTTTTTACAGCGCCTGTAATACGCAATCTCCATTGTTATTTTCACATATACTGCAATATAGTTTATGATACTTTAATATTCTTGAAATTGCAGTCCTTCTACAGTTTACTGCTCTGGCGGTTGACTAAAACGTTCATTCCAGAGAGCTTTTGTAGAACATGTCCTAACCAGCCTTCCGTTTACCTATACTAAGCATGAGATACAGCTCTCTATTGGTGTTAAATCCTCATTGTAACATATATGGGGATATTAACTTTAAGCCTAGATTTTATACTAGGAATGAGGTTACATTAGCCTTTACCATGTATTTGGTTGGCATATTTCTTGGAAAACAATCTCACTTCACTTTATGACTTGATGAAGTTCAGTAATGTTAAGCACGTTGTTCTTCTTAGCGGTAATTATGCTTTTGATGAAACTAAGGTTCTTAAGGTTAAGGGCTAGTATTATTATGTTTGAATTGTTAGTGATATTGTTGCTAGGAAAATACTATTCTTCATGGTTACTAGCCTTAGGAGCGGATTTCACGTTCTAGTTGTCCTAGTAAATATGAAAGCTTTTGAAGAGTTAGCTATTAATTACTTTAGAAGGATTGATAGTGTAATAATTTGTAAACAACTTTATATATAAAGATGGATAATTAACTTTATATCAAGATGTCTCTGCCACTGCTTCCGCTCGCAGTTGGCTTTTTTGGCCTAGGAACTGGGTATTTTGTATATGGAGGTTGGGAAGTAACTGGCTATCCAAGTAGTAGTGAGGCATTAAATAAATCACTAGGACAATGGGGTATATGGATGCCGGGATTTATGCAGTTTATTACTGGCGTAATCTTATGGACTTATATAGCCTTGTTTCATATCTCTGCATCTAATGTGTTATACATGGCTGCTGTAGCTTTCACGGCTTACGGTGTTCATTGGTTCGCCTTAGGGTTAAATAAACATTACGGTGGTGATATTCGAGTCGACGGCTATATGGCCATCGCTTTTCTCTGGATATCAATAATTGGTGCGTTGGTGTTTTATAGTGTTGGTGACTTTCCAGTTGGGATATTGTTTACACTATTAGCTTTAGTATACATCTCTGACATACCAGCTAGTCTATTAGCTTCAAGGACATGGACTAGAATAAAAGGTGCTTTCCATTTAATCACTGGCGTATGGCTTATGTATTTAACTTTTGCAGCTATAACCTCATTTGCTCTAGGTTGGATACTTCCATTATAATTTTTTTAAAATTAATTATATTATTCTACTTTAGCTTATGTCTTTGTAATTGTACCTTTTCTTAAGTCCTCTAAAGGGTCGGGTTTTAAAAAATTTCATATCAATCCTCGTCCCTTCCCCATGCTCTCCGTGACTAGGTTAGGAAGTATGGTCTTCTGGCCATGACAGGGGACCTCATTGAATCTTCTCCTCACTTTATCTCTCGGATTCACTGTAGGATTCTATTCTACATTTTAGTTTAAAGCAAAAATAACCGATTTATCATTAAGTTTTTTATATATGGGAAATTAAGTGGAACTTATGGAGAAATATTATTTAGTTAACGTTGACAAAAAAGGCAGAATTGTTATACCTAAAGAAATAAGGGATAAAATGAATATTCATGGTAAGGTTAAGATTATAGCGAAGAATGATGTTATAGAGATAAGGCCGGTTTTAAAAAATCTTAATTATAGAGGAATTTTCAAAGTAAATTGGAATATATCAAAAAATGTAGATGAAATTTTGGAAGAAGCCATGAAAGAACGTAGTAAAGCATGGTTAAAAGATATTTTGACGTAAATGTATTCGTATATTACCTAACAGATCATCCTGATTTTGCAGATAGAGCTGAAAATTGGTTTAATACAACTGAAGAAATCTATACTTCAGAAATAACTTTTATCAGCTTATTATAATAATATCATACTTCTGACCTCCTCCCCACCCTAAAGGGCGAGGGTTCCCTGAGGTCTCGGGGGTTACACCCCTTTACGGGTGCTACTCGGTTATGATCTACGATAAAAGACAACGGTTTCTTTATTGCTGAAACTACTATATTCGCTGCTTTTTTGAGGATGTTTAACGCACCGTTTAGATCCGAATAAAGTTTATGTCCTTTAGGACAACTAACGACTCCCCTTGGATGTCTCTTAACTTCCACATTGTGGTAAGCACAGTATTTTGAGGTGTTGTATTCAACAACCTCAAACACCTTCATTCCGTATTCTTGTGCCTTCAACTCAATGGCATCCATTAGTTTGCGGTAAGACCACATGTTTACCGTGAACTTATTACCCTTATCTTGTGCAATGTTAAAAGGATAACCTAAGTAGATGGTTGAAGCACCTAGTTCGTGTAATTCCTTAAAAAGATGAGAAGCGAAGTTCCTGTACAGATGAAGGAGTCTTCTAGTTAATTTCTTAAAAAGTCTCCTCTTCTCTCTTGATAATTCAGCGTATGCTTCATACTCCCCAATGTTTTTCGTCTTATCCGCCAAGGATTGAACTTGTGCTATCTTCTTCTGAAAGTAGAAGTAGTCCTCCTTAGTTCTAACACCTTTGTAGAGCAACAGAGTGCCGTCGCTTAATACTACGCTTGCTAAAACGTTAATGCCTAAGTCGATGGATGCGACTTTGTTTCCTTTAGGTGATTCAACTTGTATACTCTTCCTCTCTCCTCTCACGATATATTTACTCCCCTTTCCAGTCTTCGTTTCTTCAGCGCCTACTTCGACTGGTATGGAGGCGTACCAAGCGTTCCTTGTTTCATCGTAGTATATTTCCAACCTTCCTTGTTTACCGTACCATCTTAACCTATCTACGAACTCTATTTCGAGGACGAAGTCCTTGAGGACGAGCTTGTGGTTCTGTTCGTCCACAACGTACCTATCCTGTCTAACAACTAGAATAAGTTTCCTCTTCTTAATCTCTCTGTCCTTCCAATAACGTGGTGGACTAACTTGTTTCATAAAGGGTGGTAGTTTGTTCTCTTTCTTCAACTTTAGAAG
>Ga0081474_115923_pt1 | contig 10201 bp, 9 predicted proteins | sample OneHunmetagenome_2_FD_70978 | JGI IMG/M metagenome (GOLD analysis project Ga0081474, IMG submission 70978) | Ferrous microbial mat communities from One Hundred Spring Plain, Yellowstone National Park, USA v2 (version 2) | ecosystem: Environmental > Aquatic > Non-marine Saline and Alkaline >... | reverse complement strand
TTTTGCCTCTTGAGTCCTCCTCCTAATCAAGGTTTGCTTCCTCCTCTCCCTGATCTTTGAATTCTTCTCTAAGTTGGGCACTAACAATGTAATATTTTTCTTTATATAAAAACCTGTTGTAAGGGGCTATCTAAAGCTCACGGAGGGGGACTTTCGCTCCTTAACCCTCATAAAGTTAAAATTTTATCCGCGATGTTCAAAAACGCTGCGCTTTTTTAACTTTTTATGCATCAGCAGGAAAAAGATGGCAATAATCTGGACAGCGCATGCTGGATCAAAATTACTAAAAAGCTCGCAAAAGCAGGAACCAGCTATTTATACCTGCTGAACTGGGAGCCGCCGATGGTGCCTTTGGAATACCTGACGGCAATAATAAAGGAAACAAAGGAAAACGGATGAGATTGTCTCTCGGCACAATGGGTTCATGCTTAATAGAAATGTGAAAAAGACGCTGAAAAGCGTAGAAACTGAACGGGTACAGCTCAGCATCGACGGAAAGACAGAAGAAGTTAACGATTCTATAAGAGGCCCTGGATCGTTCATGGCCGTTCTGAAGGCAGCATTTAACCTGAGAGATGCTGGACTGGACTTTTCGACATCTTTAATGCTTAACTCTTTAAACCATCAACAGTCAGTTGAATTCATCAGGATTAAGCGAAGAAAGATGTCCAGCAGGAAGGAGCCGGTTTGTAATTGGGCCCGATGGGGGATCTATGGCTGCGATCTACTCATAGTGCCAGCATTTCTTGAAGGAAACGCGCCTATAGACGATTTAGGAGGATATGGAAAAATGGTTTTAAAAAAGCTTCAGAAGCAGAGAAACGTATGAGCTCAGAAGCTGTACGCTGTTCCCAGCATACTGAGAAGGATGTCCTGCAAGAGTATATGCCTCGTACAGGAGAGCGAGCAAAAAAGACCTCTCTGCTCCTTATCGTTCCGCTAAAATTTCACAAAGTTCCTTATAACCTGCATTGCACCATTGGTCTTGATGATGCACAAAATAGAACTGCTCATCATGATACCCCTTATAATGGGAATGATGCTTTACACGGCAATACCAGCTGGTGCATCGAGCGTGACTGCTTTTGCATATCCAGGCAAAAACGTCGCAGAGATATTTGTAAACGATACCGTTTACGCCGTTTTTCATTATCCTGCAGATAGCATCTTTTCAAGGATGCTGAACGGCACGTCTTACAGCTACAGCGCAAACGTCAGCAACGTTCCTCAAAACAGTGACTTTTTCCAGAACCTGCAGGAAGCTTTAGTCCACAGCGAAAACGACAATCACAATGAAGGAGATCCTGTGAACCAGAGCATTCAGCTTCTTAACGTTAGCATTATAATTTCGAAAAAGTTCGTTGCCAACCAAACAGCAGCAGTATACGTAAAGAGCTCAGAAATTATAATGTGGGTTAGCGGATTATTCACCAAGAATGGAACCATGATTGTTGGGAACTTTGGCTGGAAATCTTTCAAGGTAGACAAACACCTGTACCTGATGGAAAACGGAAATATGGAAGACCTGAACTTTTTCGGTAACGATTTAATGGAAAGGCTTGGAATGGAGGGAATTATAGCACTGCCAGAAGTTTCAACGCTCAACTTTTCTGAATTTAATCAGCCTTTAAACGAGTGGAACAGAGTTTACAATTCAAACACAAACATGACTTTGTTTACCAAATCAGCCTCAACACAGACCATTTATTCTGAAAACCTTACAATAAACGGAAAGAGCTATTCTCTTAAGGTGATTTCTGATCCGACTTACACAATAGGCATTCAGGGGTACGCAACTGCTGTCGGCAACGAAGTATACGTCAGCCCTGCGCCGTCACAATTTACTGCCTATGCTGTTGTGTACGTTGCTGCTGTATTCATAGTAGTTATAGTTGCCGCTGGAGTATTCATAGCTCGCAGGAAAAAGTAAATTTTTATGATCCTATTCATTATTTTTTTAATAATAAAAAATTACTCTTTTGATCAGCACATACTTTTAAGATGATAGATTGAGAAATTGCCTTGTTGCTTGCGAAAGATCAAGAAACCGAGATTATATGTATTTGATCACTATCCAAGAAATTGGTTAGAAAATTTAAATATTGTGGGTGCTATTTTTTATATAAATGAGAAGCGTTCTTGACATACTAACAACATCTGGATACGTTTCGCTCATAGAAGGTCCGCCGGGAATAGGCAAGACCTTTTTGGCCCTTAAAGCCTGTTCTATGAAAGATGAATGCGTTTACGTTTCATACGCTGACCCTGAAAGCTCGTTAAGGGAGAAGATGAAGGTTGTTGCTCCTGAATACAGGGGCAATCTTAACGTTATAAGCGCGATGAGCGGTTCAGTTGAGACTGTTTATTCTGACATAGCTGAAGCCCTTTCTGATGATCAGCTTGTTATAATTGATACAGTTGATGCCATGTTCTTTGGAATTAAAGATGAGAGCTCGATAAGGCCTTTTTTACAGCTTCTTTACGGTTCAGTCAAGCAGAAAAGCGCATCAATGGTGCTCATAGCTGAAGGCCTGAACCCTGTGGCGGAGCACGTAAAGTTTGTATCAGATGCGATAATAAGCCTTAACTTTGAGAGCGTTCTCGGACAGAGCGTAAGGGCATTTACTATTCTTGGAAGGTATACATGTTAGACAGATCTTCGAGGACATGACTCTTAAAAAATATCAAACTGATCAACTGCCTTAATCGTAAAAACATTTTTTAATTCTTATTTATAAAACAATATATGGAAAACATAAAGTACTATTACAGAATTTCTGAGAATTTCCACAGATATACCATGAAAAATGAGCAAAGGGTAAATGAGCTGAAAAACCTTTATGCGCTTGTAAAGGAACATGTTGGTCATGAAACGCTTGACCTTGCGTGTGGTGGCGGAATACTTGATTTTATCCTTGAAAATGATGGCAAATCATGTACGGGAATTGATATAAATCCAGACATGATCGATCAGGCCGAAGAATATGCAAGGCTAACTGGGTCAAAGGTAAAATTTTTTCTCGGTGATATAACCCAAGCTAATTTAACCGGAAAGTACGATACGTTCTTTTTGGTGGGCAATGCCCTTGCTCACTTTAATGCTAAGGCTTTCGTGAAGATCATCAACAGGATGAACAAACTTTGCAAAGAAGGCTCAACTTTCATAGTTGACTATAGGGATGTTGTAAATCTATTTTATGAAAGGAAATGGAAGAAGCGCATGGTAGAAACCAAGAACAATGTTTCAACCATCAGTATTACATTGAATTACAACTCAGAATCAGGCGAAGTTAAGAAGATAGCCTGGCAGAAAGGCAAAAGGCGCAATAGCATAACATTCACACATGCTGTCTGGTCCCCGTTCATAGTTGAGGCCATAATGAATTCGTTTGGCTGGGAACTGGTGAAGAGGGTGCCCCAGGAAACTTGGCAAGGATGGCTTGATGTCTACAGGCACAGCGGCTCAAGGATCTCGGATGTGGATTCTTGAAGCCATTTAAACAGTGATTGTGTAGAGTTCAAACTCCATTCGATGTTTGTGTAATCAATTGCACCAATCTTAATGTGCTAATTGGCTGTATCGTCATAACGAGCGCAGCGTGTTTTATTCATATTTAGCCTCGGGCGGGATTTGAACCCGCGACCTTCGCCTTACCAAGGCGACGCTCTGACCAGCTGAGCTACCGAGGCTTCAAAAAATGTTAACCGTGTATGTTTTTAAGCTTTTAGATCTTTCTCGGAACTTTTGATGCTGTGCATAGCTGCAAGATCCTTTTCAAAAAGCTTGAGTTCTTCAGGAATTTTTACGTCAATCGGGTCTTTGAGGCTCAGGCCCATGCTCTTCTTGGTGTTCCATACGTAATGGTTAAACTCAACGATCCTCTCAGTGTAAGCTGAAAGGTCTTCCTTTACCGGAACCTCTGATTCTTCAGGGTAAGAAGACAGGTGAACGTTCTTACCGTAGATGTTCTTGTAAAGGTAGTAAGTTATAAACGGTATGTATGGGGACATTAACCTGATCAATACGTCAAGAACTTTGCGCATGGTAAAATAGGCTGATTGCTTCTCTTCTTCAGAATATTCAGAGTTGTAGATTCTGGGCTTGACCATTTCAAGGTAATGGTCAGCAAAAAGGAACCACGTAAAGTCCCTTATCTTTGTGAAGCTTTTGTTAAAATAATAGGAATTGTTGAGCTCTCTGACGCTCTTTACGAGGGACCTTAACTCCCAGAGTATCCAACGATCTGATAAAGATATGTTTTCAGGCATAGAGGCTTCCTTTGAATTCAGCTGTATGAACCTTGATATGTTCAAAAGCTTCGTGAGAAACTTTGATGCGCTCTCGATCCTGTTATAAGAACACTTTACGTCGTCCTTTGTTATATCACCCTCGAGAAATACCCATGTCCTGAACGCTTCTGCGCCGTACTTCTTTATCACGTCCATGGGGTCTATCACGTTACCGAGGCTCTTGCTCATCTTGTATCCCTTTTCGTCCACTACGTGCATGTGGATCCACACGTCTTTAAAAGGCGGTTTGCCCGTAACAAGGTAGGACTTTAAAAGGGTGAAGTAGAGCCAGCTCCTGACTATTTCTTTGCCCTGAGGCCTCAGGCTTACCGGGTAATTTCGTTCGAAAAATTCTTTGTCATGGGAATAACCTGAAATGTAAAGAGGCGTGTTGCTCGAATCAAACCATGTATCGAAGATCCTTGTTTCGCCCACAAATTCTGTCCCCCCGCACCTTGGACACTTTTCTACAGGCGGTTTTTCTTTCCACGGCACGTAGTACTTACCCTTGGGAGGTACGTAGACGTAACCGCAGTTCTTGCAGTACCACAGAGGTATCTCTGTCCCATAATACCTTCTTCTTGAAATAACCCAGTCGTCGGTAAGCGAATCTATCCAGCGAAAGAGCAGCTCAGCGCTTTCGGGAGCGTAAAACTTCATCTGCTCAGCAAGCTTCTTGAGCTCGTCCTTGAACTCAACCTGTTTGAGGTAGAGCTCCTTCCTCGGTATGAACTCAATTGGCGTTTTGCTTCTCCAGCATATGGGAGTTTCGTGCTTTATCCTTTCTTCTTTAACCAGGTAGCCCGCTTTTCTGAGGTCCTCCACTATCTTCTTCCTCGCTTCCCTTACTTTGAGGCCGCTGTACTTTCCAGCGTTCTCGTTCATGAGCCCGTTTTCGTCTATGAGAAAAGTCGGGGTGAGTCCGAGGTCTTTAAAGACCATCATGTCACCTCTGTCGCCGTAGCTGCATATCATGACCAGGCCTGTGCCGAAGTCCTGTTTTGCGTATGGATGTGGCAGTATTGGTATCTCGTGATCGAACAGAGGAACCTTTGCTTTTTTTCCTTTAAGATTTTTGTACCTTTCGTCTTCAGGGTTATAGATTATGGCCTTGCAGGCCTTGAGGAGCTCTGGCCTTGTCGTCGCAACTACTACATCAGAGCCGTCCTCGAGCCTGAATTTTATATAGTAAAGGCCAGTAACTTCTTCTTCGTACTCAACTTCGGCATCTGAAAGGGAGATCCTGCAGTCAGGGCAGTAGTTTGAAACCTTTTCGCTCTCGTACACAAGGCCCCTGTTATACAAGTCTATAAAGATGTCCTGGGTGAGCTTTCTGTAATCAGGGTCATCGGTTTCGTACATATCTCCCAGCTTGTATCCCTTTTCATAAGAACTGAAGCTTATGCCAAGAAGCCTGAAAGAGCTGCTGGAAGCTTCAGAGTATTCGTCAAGCTTCTCCCTGCATTTCTGGACAAAGATTTCCCTGGGAGTGTTCCTGATGCTCAGCTTTAGCTCTTTTTCTACCTGCACCTCTATTGGAAGGCCGTTTCTGTCGAGGCCCAGCGGAAAAAGAACGTTGTAGCCGTTCATCCTTTTGTACCTTGCTATGGAGTCCATGTATACGTAGGTGTAGGCGTGACCTATGTGAACCGGGGAGTTAACATAAGGAGGTGGAGTGTCTATGATGTAAGCTGGCCTGCTGTCCTTGACGAACCTGTAGAGCTTCTTTTCTTCCCATTCTCTGGCTATCTCTTTTTCAATATCTGGATTCCATCTTGTTGGTATGCTCATTTTTTCTGATACCTTAACATCACAGCAATGCCGCCGAAGTTCTTAAACATCACTCCTGCCTCTGAACGCGAAGAAACGATCTCGACCTTTGCGCCAACCTGGTTTGCAAGGTCTGAAACGTAGTCCACAACGTCCTGAACGCTGATGTTCCAGAGGCTCTTGCCACAAACGGGGCATACCTGTTGTGACAGAGTTGCCTTTTCTTTGTAAAGATCTGTGCCGCTCACAAATTTTTCAGAAGTATAGCCGCAGTTCTTGCAAACAGCTTCCAGCCTTAAAGTGTTGATGTCTTCTGATAATATTACTTTGTCGGCGTTACCTTCTTTCAAAGCCTGTATTGATGGCTGAAGCCCGTAAACAACAAGCCCGTCCTTCTTTGAAACCTCAGAAAGAAACCTGTCTATTATCTTCTTTTCCTCTATAAGCCTGACACCCTCTATCAGCTCTTCACCCCTTTCGAGAGTTTCCCTTATGCCCTCTTCTCCTGCGTAGCCTGTATCGACGAGACCTATGGTTGCCTGCTTTAGCCTGTAATCGAGGTAGTCACCCTTGTAGAAGTCTTCCTTGGACATGCCCGGACCGCTGATTATCAGCCTCTTTACCCTGTAAGTATCTATAAAGATCTCCTTTGCGTGCTGAGCAACCCTGTGAAAGAAGTCGTTTATCTCGTTCTCCCTGATCCTTTCGAACCTCCTTGCAGATTGTCCTCCCTGCCTGTGTTTGCTGCCAACTCCGCTGGTTATAACTTCAATTACCTCAACCCTGTCACCTGAGATTATACCGAAGCCAGCCTCAGAGAGGTCTATCGATATTACGCCTATAAGGTCTTCTTCCTTTAAAAGCGATTTTAAGATGTCTAAATGAAAGTGATCGTCGCACCTGTAAAGGTAGGTTGGAACTGGTTTTGGGGGCACTATCTCATAGTACTTCAGCTCTTCGTTTGCTGGGTTTTCTGGTGAGGGAACGTATCCACAGAAAACTATGAGCCCGTTTTCCGGGAACTGTTTGTAAAGCTTCAACTTCTGCATGATGTGAGTAAGCGCGTCCTGAACGTGCGTCCTCGTCTGATCGCTCTTTATGTTTGAAGCCGTGCCGTATTCATCCCTGAGCTGGTTTATAACATCATAAGGAGGTCGCTTTGGCGGTATGTAAAGGGATATCAGCTCAGTCCCTCGACCTGTAACGTTAGATAGCTCGTTAAGTAGCCGTTTAACTCTATAAATTTCAACCGAATCATACTGCTGTTGCATCAGTTATCCTGATAAAATACAGAAACGTTAATTTTAAAACGTTTTTATACATTCTACTAGGGCAGATGAAGACAGTAGTTAAAATTTCAGGAAGCGTTTTTGACGAAGCGGGAGCAGAAAACAGGATCATTGAGCTTGCGTCTGTTTTTGAAAGGTACGTTCAGGATGGGAACAGCCTGGCACTTGTCGTGGGAGGGGGCAAAAGGTCAAGGGAGCTCATAGAGCTCGGGAGGAAGCTGGGAGCAACAGAAGATGTGCTGGACGAGATAGGGATAGACTTTACAAGAATCAACGCAAAGCTGCTGATGTCTTGCATGAAGGATTCTTACCCGAAGGTTATAACAGATCTCAGAGAAGCTGACATAGCGTGGTCGATAAAAAAGATACCGGTTGCTGGAGGGCTATCCCCCGGGCACAGCACCAACGCAGTTGCTGCCCTTTTAGCTGAACACCTCAGGGCTGACCTTTTTATAAATTCAACAAAAGCTGGAGGCATCTTTGACAGGGACCCAAAGAAGTACCCTGATGCCAGGCTTATGGAAATGGTTGATGCCAAAGAATTAAAAAAGATAATAAAGGGGTCCTCTGAAGCCGGTACATACGAGCTTCTTGACGAAGTTTCTATAGGGATAATCGAAAGGTCCAAGATCAGGACGCTGGTAACGGGAACAGGAACCACAGAAATCAAGAAAGCCTTATATGGAGAGAAGGTCGGAAGTATGATCGTATTTGAGCGAACCTGAGGAAAAAAGAAAAAGGGCAAAGGATCTTTACATTCAACCGCATTCTCACTGCAAGGTCTGCGGGAAAGCCATTCCTGAAGGACAGATATACTGCAGCAAGGAGTGCAGGGACAGAGATATGAAAGCGCAGAGCAGGGAAAAGAAGATGATGTGGGTGTTTTACGGAGTGTTCATGGGGCTTCTCGTGGTTCTCCTCCTGGCCAGCTACATTTTTAAGTGAAAACGTTTAATTTCTACTCTGCTATAAAGCAGTTAGATTGAAAGGAGTTTTGGGAATAACAGGAGCCAGCGGGATAATCTACGGCGTAAGGCTTGCTGAAGAGCTTAACAGGAGCGGAGTTGAGGTTCACACAATATTTACAGAAGCTGCGAAGAAGACATCAGAGTACGAGCTTGAAGATGCATACCAGAGGGTTAAAAAAGTTTCAAAAAAGGTCTACAGAGAAGAAGATATAGATGAAGCCCCTGCAAGCGGCTCGAGCGGTTTCAGCTTTATGGCAATCGCTCCCTGCAGCATCAGGACTCTGGGGTCGGTTGCAAACGGTATAGCTGACAACCTGCTGACGAGGGCTGCAATGGTCAATCTAAAGGAGAGAAAAAAGCTGCTGCTCGTTATCAGGGAAACGCCGTTATCTACTATCGATATTATGAACATGCTGAAGGTTTCGATCGCGGGGGCCATTGTAATGCCAGCTTCTCCCGGGTTCTATTCGAAACCTAAAAGCGTAGAAGACATGGTTAACTTTATAGTGGGGAAAGCTCTTGACATTCTTGAGATAAAGCACAGCCTTTACAAAAGGTGGAAGGCTGACGAACAGCCTTAGCATGGGAGTAGACCTTGCGGGGTCTGTAAAAAGAAAAACGGGGTTAGCCCTTTTAGACGGGCTTCTTAAATGCAGGTACGTTACTGTTTATACTGATGGAGACATAATAAGGATGGCGCTGGAAGAAGACCCTGATGTAATAGTTATCGATGCGCCCCTGAGCATACCGCGGGGGAGGAAGGATATAGATGACAGGAACGGGCCGCACTTCAGAGCGTGCGACGTTGAGCTCAGGAAGATGGGAATAAAGTTCTTTCCAGTTACCCTCGGGCCGATGAGGATGCTCACTGAAAGGGGTATAAAACTGTCGAAGAAGCTCGTCTCACTCGGCTTCAGGGTTATTGAATCTTACCCTGGAGGCGTTCAGGATGTTCTTGGTATACCGAGGAAGAAGAACATGAAGGGGCTGATAGATGGGCTCAAAAAACTTGGAATAAAAGGGTGCGGGGATGATATGAACGACCACGAAGCCGATGCCGCAACGATAGCGTACCTTGGGATTCTCTTCTTGAAGGGTTCAGCCGTTTCTCTTGGAGATCCAGATGAAGGACTTCTCTACCTACCCAAAAAATTAACCCAGTCCTAGCTGGGAAAAAGTATAAACTTTAATTCCTTCAGGTACGTTGATTCCTTCTGCCTGTTTAAAAGCTACGATAGTAACAAAACCTAAGTTTTTTGCGCTGTCAACGAGCCTCTGTGTAGCTATGCCATCAAGGATGATGTGCTTTCCTTCGCTCAGCTTATCAAGAGCTGACATGAGCTCGTTTATCGGAAGCCTTGCTATTTCGTTAAGATCTTTATCAAGGACTACAGCCTCCAGCGTTTCCTTTATTGACGGGTATATTGACTTTATCTTTTCAAGGAGAGACGCATCTATCTCCGGCAGGACGACTTCTTTGGCTGGCTTCCCTTCTAGTATGCTCTTTATTTCAGCAGGCGTAAGTTCTTCGACCTCCCTGCCGGCAGGAGCCCTGTATATTGGTATGTCGCCCAGCATCTGTTCCAACTCTTTCTGGATGAGGTCCCCTCCCCTGTCTCCGTCAAGAAAAGCTATCAGGTTCTTCTTGTCCTTGAGCTGAACGACGCTTTCAGGCACCTTAACGCCGTTGAGCGCCAGCGTGTTATAGTAACCTGCCCTCTGGAGGTTTATAACGTCGGCCCTTCCCTCAACCAGAATTATTGTATCGCTGCTGTTCACTTCAGGACCGGCTGGAAGCTTTTCAGGCCCCCATTCCAGGACTTTGTATGGCTTAAGGACTTCGTATATTTCGTTCTGAATCTTTTCCCCCTCGCTTGCGGACTT
>Ga0081474_123149_pt1 | contig 10216 bp, 7 predicted proteins | sample OneHunmetagenome_2_FD_70978 | JGI IMG/M metagenome (GOLD analysis project Ga0081474, IMG submission 70978) | Ferrous microbial mat communities from One Hundred Spring Plain, Yellowstone National Park, USA v2 (version 2) | ecosystem: Environmental > Aquatic > Non-marine Saline and Alkaline >... | reverse complement strand
AGAGTTATTGAGAATTGTTAGGTGGTGGGCTTTAGGAGACCTAGATACAGACCCTGTGGACAAGTTCCTGAAGTTCTTCGTAGCCTTCGAAATGCTCGCTTCGTTAATGGGTTATAAAGGGAAAAGCGGCGGTTCATGGGCCGAGGAATTCTGTAATGATTACGGCCTAACATGCGAGTTCGAGGGCATGAGGGTCAATAGGATCAGGAACCTAATCATGCATGAACCAGGCAAGGAAAGAGATCAAGCCGAGGAAATAGCCAGGAAGCACGCTGACGAATTCGGGCGGGAGGTGTTTAAGGCGATAAGGAGGGTGATTGGTGAGGAGTTGGGTATAGGCGTATAATGTTGCCTGGTGGGGTAGTGGGAGGGATTTCAGGGGTGGGAGGCACCCTGCAGCGGTCTTCGAGGTTCAGCGTGGTGGTAGTTTGGTTGAGGCCTTGGCTAGGCTTAAGCATGCACTGGATAAGTGGAACATCAATGGACTATACCTAGTGGTTACGGAAGAGGAGGATGCAGGTAAGGCTCGTAGGCTTGTTGAACCTCAATTAAGGGGCTCATTCCACGAGTTAATGGACAGGGTTAGAATATGGACCGCCAAGAGGGTTAAGGAAGTTAGAGACACCTTAGCGAAATACAGTGATGAGGTAAGGGAGTTATCGACACTAAGGGATTAAGGGGGAGGTGGGATTAATTGTAACCGAAACACCTAAATTAACCGCAACAGTACTGCCTATTAATGCCTAGGTGCCCTTACTGCGGCTCAGAGGACTTAACACCAATTAAGACTTGGACGTTCAGGTTTTATGAGGTGACGATGTATAGGTGCAACAAATGTAGCGGCAAGTTTAATTACTATAGAAATACCGCGGGTAGAGGCAAGCCTGAATTCTACATTAAGGTTAAGCCTAGGGTTTCCTCAACTCGTTGATCACCTCGTCAACTGCTTTCCTAACCTTTGCATCAATATCGTTTACATTGGTTGTGGTTCTGAGGCTGCGCATAGTTAACCCATGTATCCACGGTAGCTTCCTTAAGTCACCCTCACCCATTGATGATAATACGATTAGCTTGAACTTAGCCCTACTAATAGCCACGTTAAACCTGGCGTAGTTACTCAAAGCCCTATGGTACCTATCAGCCGTCATTGAGTATATTACCACGTTCTTCTCACGACCCTGAAAACTATCAACGGTACTTGAGACCCTCAAGTCTAGTAGTGATTCAACATCCTTATCCTCAACATAACCCTCATCATCCCCACCCACACTAGTCACACCATGTATCAGTGAAGCCACGGGTGGCTTATCTAGGCCAAGCCTCTCAATAGCCCTAGATACCACTGTTGACTGAGCCCTATACGTGGTTATTATGGCCGCATCCTCATTAGTAGCCCCATACTCAAGTAGCCTACTGTAGATGGCGACCGCTAAGTAGGCCTCCTCCCTATTGACAGCTGAGTATGAGGTGAACCTAGCCCTCTTAACCTCAACCCAATCCATACCACCGTTAACGTCAACCCAAACCACAGATGAATCACCAGTTAAAATGGCGTCTATTGAGTCACCGTGTGTTGGGTTAATTGGGAGCCGTTGACTTGGGACAGCCGTCCTGAGGGTTCCTTGGTAGAATGCATCGCTCACATACTTGAAAATCCCCTCAACACCCCTCCTCTGGACACTCAACCGAACACTGGGGACGTTACCATTGTTAACGAGTAGTTGAAGAATAGACTCAACACCCTCAGTGTGGTTTGGGGACCTGGCTATTGGTGGTAGTTGCCTCGTATCCCCAAGTATAACCCTCCTTAACCCATAGTGTAGTGGTATTAGGGCTATGCCGAGGGGTACCATTGAAGCCTCATCAATGAAGACGTAGTCGAACAGCGGCCACCTCCCCAACTCCCCCTTAGCAACCTCCTCAAGCGGGTAAAGCCTATCAAGAACCGCAAGCTTAGCGATAGTCATGCCAATTATCCTCTTCGACTTAAAAACCCTGAGTATGAAGTCTTGCCTTGATTCACCAGCCCCCTGCGTAACTATAACCCTCTTAACCCTCCTACTCACCTTAGCCGGGTGCCCAACCCTAGCCATTAAACCCTCCACATCAGGGCACATGTCCATTACCCTCTCAAGTGCATTATCAATAGCAACATTGGTGTGTGACGTTATTAAAACCAGGTAACCAGCCCTAGCCAAGGCACAGGTGGCTGCTGCAATAACGGTAGTCTTACCAGTGCCAGGGGGACCCTCAATGGCCATGAATCCATACGGACCCAGGTTAAGTATCCCCTTAACTGCATCAACCTTCTCAGGGTCGAGGGGGTACTCAACAGGCTTAACGTTGGCAATAGCCCCATGGTGGGTTGTGCATGGTGGTGAGCCATTGATTATGCCGTGCAGTGTGCATGGCTTATTGCCCAGTATGTTAAGCGCCGACTCGTATAGGATTACTGGCTCGGCTAGCTTGATGAAGCCACCGTGGAGGCGTTTATTGGATTGAATGTGAATTGCCATCAACCCGTGGACGCATGACCTACCCCTCCTCATGAACCTGCACTTACCCTTATCCCTAACTTTAACACGCTCCACGACACCTAGAACATTACCCACGAAGATTGAGTCGAATGGCCTCAGTGAATTAGCGTACTCACTATAAAGCTCAATGCTCATAACCACCCTAGCCACGTTTGGGTCACCCCTAAGTACCCTCCAATCCTCAACCTGGCCATAGCCCACGGTCTTCTCACTCTTCTCGGCAATAACCTTCTCACTCTGAAGCCAGGCACCAACATCCTCATCATCAGCCGGTAGCCTGTAGTTAGGTGGCCTAAACTCGGATGTGATGAACCCGCAGTTTGGGCAGTACTTGAAGAATAGGTTGTGTGATGCGGCGTAGGTTAAAGTAGAGCCGCACCTGGGGCACCTCTCAGGGCTCCTCAAGTCAGTCCTTATAATCGGCCTACTTAAACCCTCATCATGCTCAATGGTTACCTGGGCTGGTAATAAAACCTCATAACCGCACTTAGGGCACTTGAAGAATAACCCAGCCTCAGTCCTAGTGAACCTGAGAATAGACCCACACCTAGGGCAAAACCAATTCCTAACACTACCACTCACACATCTTAAGTTAAGTGATTAATATTTAAATTATTCACCACGGCAATTACTGTAATGGCGTCTACGCGTGAGGTTGCTGTTCAGGATAGGTTATTCACAATTATCCAGGGCTTCATTGGTAGGTTTAAGGTGGGTGGTGTTGAGTTGATTGTTGAGCGTGAGTACCCTGTTGACAATAAGAGGGCTGACATAGCAGTGCTGGTTAAGGATGGGCGAATCCCAATACTCATTATTGAGACTAAGAGGAAGTATGTTGAGAGGGGTACGTATAGGACTGACCCAAGGATAACACCACTCAGCAGAGCCGTAATTGGGCAGGCACTGTGCTACGCCACACTGGTTAAGCAGGCACTTGGGCTTGACAAGACCCCATTCTTCGCCACAGCCAACATTGACGGGGTATTCGTGTTCTCACCAATAGAGGACCCAGGCGCATTCATTGACATGGATGCGTGTAGGGATGGGAGGTATGAGGATGTTATAAAGCCGGGAAAGTACAATGAACTGTTGGATAAGTACAGGTTTAGGTACTATAGGCTCACGGAATCTGATGTTGGGGAGATGATTGATAATGTCGCAAACTCATGGATAAGCACGGCAGCCATCAACAAGCTTAGGGTTAACCTAGGTAACTGGTTCATTGAACAGTTGAGGCTAGGCTTCATAGAGGCGCTACTGGGCATATATGGCGTTGGCGACTACCTGAAGAATGAGCTTGCCCATGATTCTAAGTACTGGAGCAACCTCGATATGTTAGCAAGGAATTATGGGGGGTATAGGAATGGGTTGGTGGATATTGTTGGCCAGAATCTCGAGAAGGTTGATGACTTGGCTAGGATGATGCTCTACGTCCTCATGAACAAGATAATATTCTACAAGGTCCTTGAGAACCACTACAGGGGCTTAAACCCATTAAAACCACTCTGCAGGAGCGTCAACTACTCAACGGGTAAATACCTGAAGGCTTTAAAGAGTAATTACTTCAGTAGGGCTGTTAGCGTTACCCAGGATTTTGAGCCCATATTCAACACTGGGTTTTTCGACGAGTTGAGGCTGCCTGATGATCCTGAGGTTTGTAGGGTTATTGATGACTTGATAAACCTAATTGATGAGGTTGGCGCAGTGAGGATTGGCGACAAAATTGGATACATCTATGAACAATTAATACCTGCCGAGGAGAGGCATAGGCTTGGCCAATTCTACACTCCACCAGCAGTGGCCAGGCTGATAGTGAGGTGGAGTGTGAGGAAGCCCACAGACATGGTCCTAGACCCAGGGTGCGGTTCAGGCACATTCCTCATAGAAGCCTACTCAAGGTTGTACGAGTTGAAGACTGGTAAGACTATACTGGAGGGTAGGCCAAGTAGGGAGGTGCATGAGGCGATTCTAAACCAATTATACGGCATAGACATTAACCCATTCCCACTACAATTAACAGCCATGAACCTGGCGATGAGGAATGCCAGGAACCCAAGCTCAAACATGAACCTGATACGCCAAGATTTCTTCACGATACTGCCAGGGTATCAGACATTTGCCAGTTACACAACGGTGACTATTAGGGGAGTAAAGCCTAGACCCATACCTATTCCGAAAACTTTCGATACAGTAGTTGGGAACCCACCATACACTAGATGGGTGGAGATACCCAACAAAACCCAGGGAGTGATACTACAGGGTTTATTACCGCAGTTCCCTGCATATGACCTCAGGCCTGATCCTAATCGTGGTAGGGAGCCAGGCATCTACATATACTGGATTATGCATGCTACTAGGTTTCTCAATGAGGGTGGTAGGTTGGGGATGATTATAAGTAACATGTGGATGCAGACGGATTACGGTGTTGAGTTTGGGAGGTTCCTCCTCGATAATTACAAAATCAAGGCTTTGATTGACGTATCGTATAGGTTATTCACAGCGTTAATAAGCACGGTGATTATACTAGCCGAGAAATCAAGCAATGAAGCGGAGAGGGCTCAGAATAGGGTACTGTTGGTTAGGGTACCACCAATTGATGGTAAGTTAGGCAATACGGATGTTGAGGGGAGGCTTGAGAATGTTTTCAATTGCCTCGTGAAAGCTATTGATGAGGGCACCTACGAGTTTAGGGAGGATAAGTTGAGGGAGTGTGGTAAACTCGATGTTTGGTACCGCTTCATCGAGCAAGGGCAAATACCCAGGGATAGGAAGTGGATTGGGCTATTCTTTAGCGGTAGTGATGTTACCAATAGGCTTGAGGAGTTGGCTAACGAGGGCAAAATAATGATTAGAACCAGTGAGTGGTTTGAGCCTAGTAGGGGCAATAGTGTTTGGTCTATATGGGCTATTAGAAATAGAAGGAGACCTGACCTGGGTGCTAAGGATTTCTTCTACTTCAGTGAGGGGAAAATTGATGAGTGGCAGAAGGTGAATAAACAATTCAGAAGTAAGATCATGGATTATCTAGTTCCAGCGATCACAAGGTCTCAGTGGGTCAAGACCTTTGTTTTTGCTAGAGATGATTGGGAAGAGTTGAGAAAGGGGGGTAAGGATGTTTATCTCTTCATCTGCCATAAGCCCAGGCGTGAATTGCCGAGTGAGATTGCTGAGTACGTTAGGTGGGGAGAGTCGGATGAATGTAAAACTAGGATTAGAGGGACTAGGGGTGGTGGTCGTAGGTGCAGTGAAGCAGTTGCATGCAGAGCTAGAGAGGAAGGGAAGGCGCGTAGATGGTTCTATGGCTGGTATGATTTAGGTGGCTATGTACCGACATTATTAATGGCAATATACCAAGCTGGATATCATCCGCAGGTCTTCTTAGTCAAAATGCCATTAGCTACTTATCATGCCATAATAACGTTCATACCTAAAGTGAGAGTTAGGGTTGGCAATTGGATTTTCGACCCAAGCGAGTATAGGAACATTATTGGTGAGATTAACAATAATGTGGAGCTTGATGAGGCTGAGGTTAAGGCATTATTAGCTTATCTGAATTCAACATTCAACTGGCTGTGGCTTGAGCAAAATGGCAGGAGGACTGGTGGTGGAATTTTAGCTTTTGAGGTTAATATTGCTGAGAAGATGCCGATACTCAATGTTAAGGCTATAGATAAGAGTAAAGTTAATGAGTTGGCCAGACTCTTTGATGAGCTTGAGGTCAAGGCTAGAGAACTTATAGGTCTTAAGCCGGTTACTAATGATCTACCTGACGAAGGTGAGGGAGATGAAGAAGAGGAGGTTGGTGGCTCTAAGCTTGAGATGTTCAGGCAGTTAAGACCTATCTTCAAAAGGATTGATGAAGCGATTGCTGAAATACTAGATATTGATGTTGATGTGGATGAGTTGTGGAAACAGGCCTGGGAGATGATGGAGAGGAGAGTTAAAGGTGCGGAGAGAGAGGCTAGGCCAGGCGCTAAGTCGATTACTGAAGAGAAGCCTAGTGAAGGTAAGGGACGTGGGAGACGTAAGAAGGGTGATGGATCGGTACCAATAACCTCATTCTTCTAAAATTCATTCTAGATGCCAGTCTTATAGTTAGGTTATTCATCATGGTTTTGGGTGGTTATAATTTTGATATAAATTTTGATATGGTTAAGCGCGTAGCTTTTTATAAATAAAATATTGTTTATAAGTCTTTAAAAAAAGGTTGTATTTTTATGTTAAAATTTTTTACGAGGATGCTGGCATTTATTAAATTAGATCTTTAGATGTTTATTTTATATAGTGTATTGTGCAATATGCTTAATTAGGATTATATTAATAAAATTTTATTCAAATTCATAATAATGGTAAAATGTCCTTTTTGTAATTCTGAAGATTTAACATTAATTAGTTCATGGAAATATAGCGCTTTTGATGTATATAGATATAAATGTAATAAATGTGGAAATAAGTTTAATTATTATAAAGGAAAAGATACGGAATTTTATATACCAAAACCAAAAGGTCAAGAAATGAATAAAGAAGAAAATAAAGAAGTTGATTATAATCATGAAGAAGTAAAATCTTGGTTACAAGAAATTGGTGAAGTATTAGGATATTATGTTTATCCTGAATATGCAGATGACCAATATAGGTTTGATATTGTCTATAAATTGTTTAAGAATAAAAAACAACGACCTGTGGCAGTTTTTGAAGTTGTAGATAGTAATACTGTTGATAACTCTCTTTCAAGATTATTTCATGCAGATAAAAATTTTGGACCTAAGGGATTATATTTGATAGTTTTAGATAATAAATATAAAGAAAGGGCAAAGAAATTGTTAGAAAATACATATCCAGAAATAGAGGATAAAGTAGAAATATTAGATGCAAATAAAATAAAAGAATTAAGAGACATACTAAATAAATATGGAGATGAAATAAAGAAGTTAATAAATTTGAGAAAATAAATATTTTTCAGTAACATAATCCTCACATTTGTGTATATTTCAAATATTTCAATAATAGTATTTAATAAGTTTAAATTGTTTTTCATCATCCATATAATTGCTTGGTTTATCAGACTTTATAATCTACTCAATATTATATTTCTTCTTTAATAATTATAATATAATAAAAATTAATTTAGAAGATTTATAACTTTAAATATCCTTCTTTTACATTATTTGTAAATTTTTCTAATCTTCTTAAATAATCTTTTATTTCGTTCTTAGATTCAAGATATTCTAAAACGTTATTTTCAGCTAATTTTTCTCTTATTGTTGATGATTCAATATAAATACGTTCAGTATTAATAGCTCTTTCAATATCTTTAATATTACTTACTTTTTCTATTTTTTCATCATCAACAAACTTTTCAATAATATCTTTTGAATATCTATGATAACCATAGTCATCAGGTTCAAATATTCTGAAATTTTGTTCATTACTTAAATTTATTTTTGGTTTAACTGGTCTAAATGGAAAAGAAAAAGAAGTTATACCCTGACAAAATGAAAGAATATCTCTTGCACTTATTATTTCTTCTGATTTTTTAGCCAATCCTTTATTTACATTTATTCCATGAATAATTGTTCCTTCTCTTCCAATTTCTTTTTCCATTAACAATACAGTCCTTATTAGTTTCTCTAAAGTGGGACCATAGCTTATTGGATTAGAATACTTAAATTCAACAACAAAATTAGTTATATTATATTTAAGATATATATCAATTATTTGTGTTACTCTTCTATGAGATATTTTTGGAATATATCCTAAGAAATATTCAGATATTTTTTCTTTGTTATAAGAAAATATATGTTCAAGAAAAGGTTTTACAAAATTATTAAGATAAAAATCTAGATCAATATCCTTTGATCCATATTTTATAATAGGTACTGATAATATATCAACGATATTATTTCTAAGTAAATTTAAAAGAAAATCTGAAAGATATTCAATTTCTTCTTTTGAAATATTCTGGTTTTTAATTTTATATATAGGAATTAATAAAATCACATTATTATCTACATCTTCTAATTTTTTTCTTATTTTGTAAATAAATCTGCTAGTTAGATTTGTATCGTTATCCATCTTTATTAAATTATCTTGAGTGATATTTAATCTAAATTCAATTAATCCTTTATTTTCTTTTGTAAAATTTTTTAACAGATTAAATGGAGAAGATTCTTTACTTGATAACAATTCAAAAACTTTAATAGGAGTCTCAAATTCTTTTCCATTTACTTTTACTTTAATTCTTCTTGTTAATAATTTCTCATCTTCATTTATAAGTTCTAATTTCATGATATAATTATATTGTATATCAAAATATTTATATATGTATTAAAATAAAAAATTTTTATGAAAACAAATGCTACAAATATTTTCGAAACTTTAGAAGAAGAATTTACTTTACTTGAGAAAATAATATTGGTTCTACTTTATCTTAATAGAAATAATCAAAAAATCAATAATTTAAGACTTACAAAGATGATTTTTCTAATATCTTATGATATAAAAGAATTGGGAGAAGAATTAGATTTTAAAATATACAAGACCGAGATATATGATCAGAATATAAATGATATACTTGATGGTTTAAAACAGGACGGTTTTATTAAAATTAAAAATAAATATATTATGCTTACAGAAAAGAGTATTGAAGAAGCGGAAAAATTTTTTAAAGAATTTTCAGAAAGCGAAATAGATATTTTAGAAGAAGTTTTAGATTTATTTGATGGTACTACAGATGATGAAATTTTGGCAGTATTTTATTTTAAAGTTCCTGGATTTTCAGAATTGTCTGGTCCTTTACCTAAAATAATTAAAAATAGGAAAAAATTAGCTATAAGTTTATATAGAAAAGGAAAAATTTCAATTGGTGCCGCTTCAGAGATTGCTGGTATGAATATAAAAGATTTTATGGAAATGCTAAAGAAAAAGAATTTGATATGAATGAATTTGTAATTGATTCATCTTCTTTTATTTTATGGTCTGAAGTATCTTTTATGGAAATTATTATAAATAAAAAATTATTTTTAATTATATTAACGAAAGATGTTGTTAATGAATTAAAAGATGAAAAATCAATTTTTTATCTAAATGAAGGTATAAAAAATAGAGTTATTAGAATAGTAGAAGTACCAGATAATGAGAAAGAAGATATTACATATGTTATAAAAACTAAATTAGGAATTGGTGAAATATCATGTATAGCTTTTTGTATGAAAGAAAGAAAAATTTTTATAACAGATGATATAAAAGCAAAGAAAAGAGCGGAAAAAATAAATATAAAAACATTTGATACAATAGAATTTATAAAAGAATTTATTAAAGATGAAGATTTATTAAAAATTATTAGAGAAAAATTTAAGGCAGCTTATCCTAAAAGATTTGAAGAATTATAATTTATTTTAGTTAATCTTCAATTTATATTTCCAATATTTATATGTTAGTAAACTTTATATATGTATAATTACAATTAGTATAATTATGATTATACAAAATTTCAAAGATAGAAAAGAAGAATTAACCCTACTTAATAAATATTTAAATAGTGATAAATTTGAGTTTATAATAATTTATGGTAGAAGAAGAATTGGTAAAACAGAATTAATATTAAAAGCTACAGAAAAAATGAGAAGAATATATTATCTAGCTTTAGAAAAGAATAATTTGGATAGATTTTATAATAT
>Ga0081474_119383_pt1 | contig 10244 bp, 8 predicted proteins | sample OneHunmetagenome_2_FD_70978 | JGI IMG/M metagenome (GOLD analysis project Ga0081474, IMG submission 70978) | Ferrous microbial mat communities from One Hundred Spring Plain, Yellowstone National Park, USA v2 (version 2) | ecosystem: Environmental > Aquatic > Non-marine Saline and Alkaline >... | reverse complement strand
CCAACCGGTCAACTTCGCGGAGATGAGGGGGGGGAGCCGATTCCTCCCGCAATACCGGAGGGGGGCATCCAAGAAGTCAAGTACGCGGGCAGGAGGACGAACGTGGTCCGCCTCCTTCCGAGCGGCGCGCAAGAGAGGAAGCTCAGGAGGTTAGCTAGCATCTCGGCGAGGCTCTTCAACGAGGTCAACTACGAGAGGAGGCAGCAGTTCTTCCAGCAACAACATGTGGACTTAGAGGGGACGTGGGACAGATACTACGAGAGGTACAAGGGTGCGCTCGGCGTCAACGCCCAGGCGGTCCTGCAGAAGAACAACGAGGCATGGAGCTCGTTCTTCTCCCTGCTGAAGCTGAGGAAGGAGGGGAAGCTGCCGCCCCACATGAAGCGTGTCGGCCCGCCAAAGTACTGGAAGGACAGGGAGGGTAAGGAGAGGAAGCTCCTCCTGGTCGTCAGGCAGGACAGATACATCGTGGACGAGCAGAATCGCAGATTAATCCTGAGGGACTTCGGCCTCGAAATAGAGTTCGCGGGCGGGCTGAGGTGGCACGGAAAGCAGGGCAGGCTGGAGGTACGCCACGATGAGGCGAGGGGGGCCTGGTACGCCTCCATACCAGTTGAGGTGGGCGTCGAGGAAACTAAAATGGGAAAGAAGAGCAAGTATATCGTTCGCGGCGAGAGGAAATCGATCCGGATGGTGGGGCCGAGGGGCGATGAGGCCGCGGCCGTGGACCTCGGCATCAACATACTCGCGAGCGCTGTGACAAATAGTGGTGTCTGGCTCCTCTACAGGGGATCGAGGGCGAAGGAGGACTTCTTCTACCTCAGCAGAAAGATCGCTGAGGCACAGTCCAAGGCGGACATCGCAAGGAACGCGGGCGATAATGAGGAGTTCATCAGGCTGAACAGGAAGAAACAGAGGCTGTTCCAGAAATTGGTGAGGCGCATGGCGCACCTGTACTGGAACCTGGCCAACCATTTGGTGAGGGGCCTCTGGGAGCTAGGAGTATCGAAGATCTATCTGGGCTATCCCCACGATATAGCGCAGGAGAGGGGGAATAAGCTCACCTCCAACATGTGGAGGTATCGCGAACTCATGGACGCGATCGAGCTCAAGGCGCAGGAGTACGGCATCCGCGTGTACGAGGTCCTGGAGTACAGCACCTCCAATCACTGCGCCATCCATAACGTGAAGGTGGCTAGGGGCCCGAGGGGAGTGGTGAGGTGCCCGCTCGGGCACAGGCTGCACAGCGATCTCAATGGGGCCCTGAACATATTGAGGCGCGGCGCTGGCTCGATGCCAACAACGCTCAGGAGGCCGCTCTCCTTCCTCGTGGACCACGGCGGAGTAGCGCCCGTCAAGGGGGCGTAACCGCCGAGACCCCGCCCCGGGATCCCCGGGGAACTCTCGCCCTTCTAAGGCGGGGATGGGGTCAGCGTTAGCTATCCTCGTCAAGTTGAACAGGAAATCCTCGTCATTCGCCTTGGCCTTCCTGAGGGCCGGGAACAACAGGTCGTCCTCAAGGTCCCCAGCGTGCATCCCAACAACGAATGAGTTGAGGCCGGGGAACCACTCCTCCGCGCCATCCCTCCTGAGGCTCCAAATCCGTATCGAGGAGTGCTCCGCCATAAGGATCTCTGCTATGTCCATTGATGGTCTGTAGAATGCGGTCATATTTACATGATGAGGGCCGGGTGATGGCCCCGCCCGCGATGCGGATCGGGTTCTGAAGGCGCCCGGGCGACGATTCGCCGGATCAGCTGCCCGCGGATCTCACTATCTCGTCGAGCTTCGCCAGGACGGCCTTCTCCACGTGTTCGTTCCAGAGCATCTCCGGGATATCCACGAACAGGAAGAGCTCGGAGAGCAGCAGGACCTCCAGGGCCATGACTCCTATGTTCTGGATCCATTTCCCTACGCCGGCCCTGACCGTGAGCTTGCCCTGAGTCTGGTCCATCGTGAACGTGAGGGCCCTATCGGCCGCGATTAGATCCCTCAGGATGCCGCCCTTCTGGGCCTGCACGACCGCCCTGTCACCCTGCACGCTGCTCTGCACCTTCCAGCCATTCGAGCGCAGGTAGCTCGCGAACTGATCCACGACCTTCTCGAGGTCCACCTTGAAGCCGTAGTCGAGTTGCCTCCTGAAAGGATTCATTGGGTGATCGTTTCGCAGCTGCCTAATAAATCTGCCCATGAGAGGCCCGTCCACATACCACCCTCGCATCTGAGGCGTGGCTCCTCGGCGGTAACTTCCGGAAATCCGGCCGCGCCCCTCGGAGAGGACGCCCAGATCAGCACGGACGCGATTCGCGTTGATCGCGGATCCGGGCGGATGGCACCTCCAGTTCAGGTCCATCGATCGACGGCTCGATCAAACGGCACGGCCACCAGGAGGAGCCTTGCACGTCGAAGCCGAGCGGGTCAGAGAACAATTAATTTGCTCAATACATAAAATACTCCATCTGGTAAGGATGTGAGCTACCCCGCCCTGAAGGGCGGGGCTTTTTTCTACCACATCATATTATAATGCGTGCCTCTCCGATCGTCAAGCATGGTATCCCAAAGGGTCGTCTCGACGTTTCACCTGCCCCGCGAGTGGCTCGGCGCGCTCCCCGACCTGGCAGACTTCGTCGAGTGGGGATCGGGAGAGCCGGCGCCCAGGGACTGGCTGCTGAAAGAGGTGGGGGAGGCCGATGGCCTCCTCTGCACGGTGACGGACAGGGTGGACGAGGAGATCTTGAGGGCCGCGCGCAGGCTCAGAGTCATAAGCACGTACAGCGTGGGATACGATCACATAGATGTAGGGGCGGCGCGGGCCAGGGGGATAAGGGTGGGATACACGCCGGATGTGCTCACCGACGCGACCGCCGACCTGGCTTTCGCGCTGATGCTGGCGGTCTCCAGGAGGGTGGTCGAGGGCGACAGGCTGATACGCTCCGGGGGATGGAGGATCCCTTGGAGCGCGACGTTCATGCTGGGATCGGAGGTCCACGGGAGAACGATCGGCATAATCGGCATGGGGAGGATAGGGAGGGCGATCGCCAGGAGGGCCGCGGGCTTCGACATGAAGATCCTGTACAACAGCAGGACGCCGAAGCCGGATGTGGCCGCGGAGTACGCGCCGTTGGACGCGCTCCTGCCAAGGTCCGATTTCGTCGTGCTCGCGGTGGATCTGAACCCGAGCACATATCACATGGTCGACTACGGATTCCTCAGGAGGATGAAGAGGAGCGCGTACCTTGTGAACGTGTCGCGGGGGAAGGTGATAGTCGAGCGCGACCTCATCAGGGCCCTGGAGGAGGGGATCATAGCCGGCGCCGCCCTCGACGTCTTCGAGGATGAGCCGATCGGCGCCGACCATCCCCTGGCGCGCATGAACAACGTCGTGCTCACGCCACACATAGGAAGCGCCACCGTCGAGACCAGGCGCAGGATGGCCGAGGTGGCCGTGGAGAACCTGCTGAGGGGGCTCAGGGGCGACCCCATGCTGTACGAGGTCGGGTCCGAGGTGCCGTGATCATGGCGCTGTGCGGGTCGGCGCCAGTAAGGTGAGGAGGATCGCTAAGGAAATCCGACCGGCACCAAGCGAATTCCATCGCCAAGTTAAGTATCCCCTCCATCCGCGCGCGGCCACGTGGTCGGCGCCGGTCCCCAGGGCGGCGGCCTTCCGGAGGCGGCAGCTGGATGCCTCTTCCACCGCGCAGGATGCGCCAGCCCATTCAGGATGAGCCGCATGCTGGCGCTCGCCGCGTGGAGGGGGAGCCCTACGGCTTCTCGATGCCCGAGGTGGCCTGGCGATTCGGGGGTGGATATCATCGGGGTGCGCCGAGAGGGGCGATGCGAACGAATGCGTGAGGTACCTGTGCGCGCGACCCCGGAGACGGAGGGTCCGATCCTGGAGCTGGGGTCCGAGATCGTCGAGGGGTTCCGCTCCGAGTCGGCTCCCTGAACCGCAGGGACATTCGGAGGAGGCTGCTGGGGGGACCGTACTATCTGGGGGATCCCCGGGGGTGGAGGGGCTCCGCTCCTCGGGCGACGTGGAGAGGTGCGCCGACGTGATAGGGAGGGCCGCGGAGATGGAGGTCGAGGCCGCGCCCCGTGAGCGAGGTGAGCGGCGCTAATCCCCCTGGCCGTGCTCCTCGTAGGCATCGTAGCCCTCGGGCCCGAACTGCTCCAGGTACCAACTGTACCTGTCGTACTCGCGCATTGGGGGTACGCGGCCGCACCCTGATATAAGTTTATTTTTGGGCGAACAAATTTTCGCCTATCGTAGAATAAACGCGTAATAGCTGTGCGTTCAAACGACCCTGCATGTCGTCGCGCCCCTGGCGCTACCCGGGGGATTACCTCCGCCTCGTGACGTTCATAGTCGCGCTCGCCGCGCTTCTCACCCCGATCGACTCGACGATAGTCAGCGTCTCCCTTCCATACATAGCGGAGGGGGTGAGGGCCGGCTACGTGGGCGCGCTCTGGGTGCCGCTCGGCTACCTTTCGGCGGTGGCGGCCGGCCTCCTGCCGTTCGGGAGGCTCGGGGACCTGAGGGGCAGGAGGGACCTGATGGCGATCGGATTCGCGATCTTCTCGGTCGGGACCGCCATGAGCGGGCTATCGGTGAACGGCCTGGAGCTCGACGCCTGGAGGATAATCCAGGGGATCGGCGGCGCGATGATAATGGCGAACTCCGGGGCCCTGATATCCGAGGTCTATCCGCCCTGGCAGAGGGGGAGGGCGTTCGGCTACTACACGATGGCCGTTTACGTGGGGACGGTCGCCGGGCCCATCATCGGGGGGCTCATAGTGAGTCGCCCGGAGCTGCTGGGCCTCGCGTCGTGGCGCTGGGTGTTCTTCGTCACCATTCCGGCGGCCGCCGCGGGCCTCGTGGCCTCGCTGGTCGCGCTCAGGGAGCCGGCGAGGGATGGCGGGAGCGGGGCGGCGAGGGTCCGCTTCGATCCGGCGGGGGCGGCGCTCTCCGCGCCGGGCCTGTTCCTCCTGATGGCCGGCATCACCGAGGGCTCCTTCACCGGATGGGATCCCGCCTCGTCCGCGGCGCTCGCGGCGGGCGCCGTTCTCCTAGCCGCGTTCGTCGCGGCGGAGGCCCGCGCCGGGAGGGACGCGCTGCTGGACATCTCCATGTTCTCCAATTCCGGGTTCGCGGCCGGCAACGCGGCCGCCCTGCTGAACTACGCGGGCTTCTACTTCCTCCCGTTCTTCCTGTCCTACTACATGGAGAGGATCCTGGGCTTCCCGCCGCAGCGCGCCTCCGACGTCCTCATGGCGATATTCCTCTCGATGGTGGTGCTCGCGCCCATCAGCGGCCGCCTCTCGGACAGGATAGGGTCGAGGGGGCTGGCCACCGGGGGGATGGTCCTCATAGCGGCCGGCGTCGCCTCGATGTCCCTCCTGGGCACCTCCGCCGGCGCGGTCGACGTCGCGCTGAGGGCGCTGCTCGTGGGCGTCGGGATGGGGCTCTTCTCGTCCCCGAACACGGCCGCCGTCATGCGCTCCTCCCCGGCGGACAGGCTGGGCACGGCCAATGCTACCCTGAGCGCCATGAGGGTGATAGGGCAGGCGCTGAGCCTGGCGATAGCCGGATCGCTGGCGGCGCTCCTCATACCCAGGACTACGCTCCTGTACGTGTTCACAGGCCTGGGATCCCCGTCATCCGTATCGCCGCGCGTGTTCGTTGCGGGGCTCAGGATCGTGTACTTGTCCATGGCGGCGCTGGTGGCGGCGGGGGCCACGGCCTCGGCCGTCAGGGGCAAGCCCCCCTCTCCTGAGTGGGCGTCGCATGCAGCGCCCGAGCGCGGGGGCTAGCCCATATCGTGGCGCCGCCCATCCGCGCGCGTGATAGGCGAGCTCATCGGGGAGGCCTCAGGAGGACGGGGGAACTCGGCGCCACCTCTGCGATCGGGGGAACTTCGGGAGAGCGAGGGAACCCTGGATAGGTGCTCGCCGAAGCCCAGGGAAGTGCGCCAGGCCGGGATGGGTTCCGGGTGGAACCTCGTACAGCTTCGGGGCTTCTACGCCTACGCGGTGGCCGCGGTCTCCGTCGCGCCGGATCCAGCCGCGTAGTCGATCCCCGGTACGATGTGGGCGCGTCCACCATGGAGATGGAGGAGCGCGGCAGGATGGTGTCAGATCCGCACCTGTTCCTGGAGGCGAGGTGGATGATCGATGGCACCGCGATAAACAGCGCCACAATGGAGATAGCGCGCGATCTCAGCGATGCCCTGGAGGCCGGGAGGCTGGCCGGCGCGAACCCATGCGACGTGCTACGAATCACGTGTGAGGGTCCCGGGACCCCTCGACGAGTTCCGGCCATCACCGATCGGTGCGGGCTTATCCGATCCCCCTTCACGGCGGATCTCATGCGGCGATGCCTACGGCGAGCGCGTACGCCGCGTACAGCGCGATGCCGACGGCCGCGACCCGGCCGAGCCTGCCCGAGCGCACCTGCCACAGGACGATAATCGAGGCCAGCTCGGTCGCGGCCACGCTCAAAATCGCCGCGTAGTTCAGCCTCCAGCCCGTCAGCAGGATCCCGAGCGCCGGGTACACCGTGGAGAACATCACGGATTCGCCTATCAGGGCGCCGACCGCCAGGGTGTCCCTGCCCCTGAACGCCCAGATGATCGATGAGAGCGTCTCGGGGAGGGCCGTCGCGAGCGGTATAATGATTATCGAGAGCGAGATTGCCGGGATCCCGAGCGCCCGCGACATGTCGACCGTGGATCCCACCATGACGTAAGATCCCGCGAGCAGCAGGGGAACGGACGCCGCGAGCTGGATGGCCACGGCTGCGCGCGACCCGCCCAGCGCCCTCTCAATAATCGTCGGGCCCTCCGCCTCCACGGGGGATCCACTCCTCCTTGACATCGCGTACGCGTACGCGATGTACGAGGCCGCGAGCGCCGCCGCCACGGGGATCTTGGAGGCCGCGAGCGCCGCGGGGAGGAGGACCAGCGGATACAGGATCGCGAAGAACGCGTACGGCACCGAGAGCTCCCTGTCCACCTCCATGCCCCGTCCCCTCCTGCCCAGTGCGGACCCGATCGCGGCCGCCAGCAGGATGGCGGGTATCGAAAGGGTCGCGATTGTGAACGGCTCACCCAGGACCGTGCCGGCTCCTATATCACCTCCCTCCCGCCCGTAGAGGAACACCGAGATCAGCAGCACCGCCAGCTCGGGCGTCGACGTGAACAGCGGGGACACGACGGACCCCAGGAAGGACGATCCCAGATCCATCTCCTCCCCGAGCCTCTCGGCGGCCTCGGTGAAGAGCAGGCTCGCCGCGAACGCCAGCGCGATGCCGGCGAGGAGCACGAGGAGGGGGAGCACGTTGATTGCGCCCGCGGGCGCGGCTTATGCGTTGCGGCGCTCCATTCAGCGGCGATCCGGGATAACTCCTCGAGCCCCGAACGATCGATGAAGGGCTCGCGACGGCCGAGCCTGCCGCCCGACGCCACAAAGTTGTTCCTGATATGGAACAATTTTATAGCAAAGTTGTTCTGCTTATAGAACAACTTTGCGCGAGGAGGACTTCGCCCGGGTGATCGCCGAGTGGAGGGCATGGAGGCCGCCGGCATCCGTGGAGCGCGAGCTGAAGCTGCCGCTGTCCCCCACATACATAGTCGCAGTGGCCGGCCCGAGGCAGGCCGGGAAGACCTACCGCATGTTCCAGCTGGTGAGGGAGCTCGAGGCGGCCGGGATACCGCGCGGGAACATCCTCTACGTCAACTTTGAGCACGAGAGGCTCAGGGGACTGGACGCGCGCGACCTGGAGGACATGATGAAGGTATACTACGGCGCGCTCAAGCCGGACGGGAGATTCCCCATCTATCTCCTCCTCGACGAGGTGCAGCTCGTCAGGGACTGGGACAGATGGGTGAGGAGGATGCACGACTCGGGCGGGTACAGGATCTACGTCACGGGATCCACCTCCAAGATGACGAGCGCGGAGATCGCCGACGCGCTGCGCGGCAGGAGCGTCAGCTATGAGATCTTCCCCTTCAGCTTCCGCGAGTTCCTCAGGGCTAGGGGGCTCGAGGCGGAAGCGCGCGACATCGACGTGACGTCGCATCTGGATGAGAGGGGTCGGATCCTGGGCGCGCTGGAGGAATATCTGAGGTTCGGCGGCTATCCCAGGGCGACTCTCACAGAGGACCCGGAGGAGAGGAGGCGCGTGCTCCTGGCGCACTACGATGCGATATTCTACAGGGACCTCGTCGACAGGTGCGGGCTGGACCCCGATCTGCTAGACGTCGCGCTCTCATCGATGATCTCCTCCCCCGCCGGCCCCCTCAGCGCGTCCAAACTGTGTAACTACGTGAGGTCCATCGGAATCGGGTGCAGCAAGGCGGCACTCCTGAAGTACCTCGAATGCGCGAGGCAGTCCTACCTGGTGCTGCTCTCGGAGATCCACTCGCGCTCCGTGAGGAACAGGCGGCAGTACCCCAGGAAGGCGTATGTGGTAGACAACGGGATAGTCACCGCGAGGTATCCCGAGGTGGCCGAGAGGATGGGAGTTCTCATGGAGAACGCCGTGGCGGTCGAGCTGGCCAGGAGGGGGTTCGAGCTCAGGTATTGGAGGGAGTACGGGAGGCGCGAGGGCCGCGAGGTGGACTTCGTGATCGTCGACAGGGGGAGAGTCCGCCAGCTCGTGCAGGTCACGCACGCGGTCAGTAGGTCGGAAATCAGGGACAGGGAGATCGAGGCGCTGGAGGCGGCGTCCGCGGAGCTCGGGTGCAGGGAATCTCTGGTCATCACCTGGGATCACTGGGGCCGCGAGCTCATCGGCGACCTGGAGGTGCGCTACGTCCCCCTCTGGGCCTGGCTGCTGGATTCTGGCGAACCGGAGCGCGGGCCGGCGCCCAATTGAAGTACTCTAGAATGCAATTTGTTTGAATTGAATTTGGATCGCTGAATGCAAATTTTTCTAATAACGCTTTGCGGCATAATTCTGATACCGGTTTCGTCAGATATTACTGACAAAAATACCCGGGGATCACCATTTAGTCCGCACCCCGGGGATCCTGCCATAAACGGGCGTTTTAGTCAAGGGACGCATCGGCGAATCCTGGTTTCATCGATTGCAATCATTTCTCATAGTGAAATTCGGACACCGTAACTACATATCCTATAACGTGAATTAACATGAATCAGTTCGATTCGATAATTATTCCCTCGAGCCCGGCCGGGACGCGCCCTGCAACGCGTATGAATTCGCGCAGATCCGAGGCCTCCCGCGCGAGGCCGGCCGGGGGACCGCTGGGCCGCCCGCCGGGAGTCGTGCGACGCAACAATTTTTACAGAAGATTTTTATGGACTTGGATCATATGTGCTCCATGGTCCGTGTCGGAGTCAGATACGTGACGGGCAAGCTCAGGGAGGATCACGATAGAATATTGGAAGCGATCCAGTTATTGCACAAGGCAATTGAGGTGAAGGACGCTGACGCCATCTACAACTTGATAGAATTCGCGAAGGGTTTCATAGACGCGTGCCATCACTCAGCAGAGGAGTACATACTGTTCCCAGGTGCGGTGAGAGGCGGCTTCCCCTACGAGGGCAGCCCCATAGAGGTAATGGTGTGCGAACACGGCGTCGGGCGCTACCTCATCAGATCCATGGAGGAGCTCTACCGCGCGTGGAAGGCCGGCGATCAGGGGGCATTTGCCGAGCTGGTGGATGTGGCGAGGCTCTATTCAGACCACATCACCCAGCACATAGAAAAGGAGAACGACGTGCTCTTCCCCATGCTGGAGGGCAATGTGGAGGAGGTGGACAGCTCGAGGACCATGGAGCAGCTAGAGAGGGAGAACCACCATGAGGAATGGGTCGAAGCTCTGGGGAGATTGAGGGAGAAGCTGAATAAATAAATATTATTGTCATGAAGTTATCGCCCCCGGCGGAGATGTCCGGGGTTCGCCGCGCCTTCATCATTGCCTTATCTGACCAGCGCGCGTGAACCCGGAATAATCTAAAAAAATAATCTTAAAAGGTGTGGAAGCAAAGGCCCCGCGGTATTGAATTCAACGCTGAACGGCATGCCGAGGGACTCCCACGCCTGGAGGCTGCTGGCAGCCACGGGGAACGATGACCTCATCTCATTCGTCGAGGGCGCAGTCGAGCTGTGCAGACCCGACGGCGTCTTCGTCTCCACGGGATCCCCGGAGGACCTGGAGTACATCAGGGGCGAGGCGCTCAGGAAGGGCGAGGAGCTGAGGCTGCGGACGCCGGGACACACC
>Ga0081474_125236_pt1 | contig 10281 bp, 13 predicted proteins | sample OneHunmetagenome_2_FD_70978 | JGI IMG/M metagenome (GOLD analysis project Ga0081474, IMG submission 70978) | Ferrous microbial mat communities from One Hundred Spring Plain, Yellowstone National Park, USA v2 (version 2) | ecosystem: Environmental > Aquatic > Non-marine Saline and Alkaline >... | reverse complement strand
TGAACCCGCATTTAACTTCCAAGTCCTGCCCCAGATGTGGACGGGTTTCCCGAAAGGTAGGAGTTTCAGGTGTGAGAGGTGTGGTTTCACCCTGGACAGGCAACTGAACGCATCCTTGAATATCTTCCTCAAGATGTGCGGGTTTCCCCACCTCTTTCTCACTCCCTCTGGGAGTAGGTGGGTTTAGGTTACCCCGCTAAGGGGGCTGAGGGGTGTGAGCAGGTTTCCCCGCGACTCCTGTGAAGCCCAAGGGCTGAGGATTGATATTAAATATTATGAAATCCTATGAAGCCCAAACCCCTGATGTATATGACGTGAATTGATGTTGTTGGGGAATCGATGCTGACAGAGGTGATACTGACAAACAAATCTGTTAATTTATCTAATTTCTGACGTTACTATGAAATATTTTGAAAACTCGTTTTTAGCTCTATCGGAAGGGGGGCTTTCAATCACCTTAATCCCCTTTATCATGACTGGACTCGACGTCCGGTTTAAGTTCCTTGTTTCGTAAAAAATAGATCATAATCTTTTTATAATACTTATGCTATTTATCTTCCTGAATTTCCATGAGATTCATGGTGGAGGAAGGTCCTCAGGACTTGATCCTTGCCGGAGAGGAGGCCTTGTTGGAGTCAGTGGCTAGGGGGGCTGAACCCGTCCTGAGGTTTGTCGTGTTCAAGCCCACTGCTGTTCTAGTGGGATATCATCAGGCGGTGGAACAGGAGGTCAGGGTTGAGGAGGTTGAGAGGAGGGGGTGGAGTATAGGGAGGAGACCGACCGGTGGAGGAACCATAATAATGGGAGATATGCAACTGGGTTGGGAGATCTACGCTCCCTCTGACGCTCTTGGAGGAACTCCAGAGACCGCCATGAGGTTGGGTGCCGATGGGGTGATCAGAACGCTGAGGGAAATGGGAATAGAGGCTAACTTCAGGCCGAAGAACGACGTTGAGGTCAAGGGAAGGAAAATCTCTGGAATAGGTGCGTTCTCCTTCGGAAGGTTCACCGCTGTGACTGGAACCATCCTCGTGAACTTCGATCCTGAGGAGATGGTTAAGGTCTTGAAGTTGTCAACTGAGAAGATGAAGGACAAGGTCGCCAAGGACTTCAAGGAGAGACTCACGTGGGTAGGCAGGGAGTTGGGGAGGAACGTGGGAATGGAGGAGATCATCAAGCCGGCTAAGGAGGCCTTCAGCTCGGTCCTCAACCAAACGCTTAAGGATGGGAATTACACAGGGGAAGAATTGGAGCTCTTGAGGGAGTTGAGGATTAAGTACTCATCCAGGGAGTGGATCTTTGATACGAGGAGGTCCTTGGAGGGTCAGGGAGTTGTGGAAGGGGAGAGGAAGTTCCAGGGAGGTCTGGTGAGGGTTCAAGTGAAGAGGGCTGGACCAGGACTCATAGAGTCAGTCCTGATCACGGGAGACTTCTTCGTGGAGCCCAGGAGGGCCATATACGACCTGGAGGCTAGGCTCAAGTGGAGTAGGTTAGAGGACGTAGAAAGAGAAGTGAAGGATTGGGGAAAGGAAGTGAAGATCTTGGGAATTTCCCCCGCTGACCTATCAGCACTCATAAGGGAGGTGACCTCCAAGTGAAACCCTTATTCCTGTACGCACCGAACCTCAAGAGGTACGAGACGGACTACATGGACTCGAGGAAGGGTTGGAAGGCAGTCTCCGTGACTGGAACCTCTTGCGCCTTCAACTGTAAGCACTGCGGAAGGAGGATATTGGAGGGCATGAGTGACGGCTCGACTCCCCAGAGATTAGAGGAAATCCTAAGAGACGCGGTGAGGGATGGTGACAGAGGCGTGATACTCTCCGGGGGCTCGACATCGAGGGGGGAAGTGCCAGTTTGGAGGTTCTCCCAGGTGGTGAGGAAGTACAGTGACAGACTCACGGTAATAGCACACACTGGAGTGGTCAGGTCTCTGGAGGTTGCCAAGAAGTTCGCCGAGTCAGGTGTCAAGGTAGGCCTGTTGGACATGGTGGGAGACGACGAGACCATCAGGGAGGTTCTAGGACAACCCTTCACCGTGGAGGACTACCTCAACTCCTTTAAGTTCCTGAAGCAGGCAGGCTTGAAGGTTGTTCCCCACGTTGTGGTGGGATTAAGTAAGAGGGGCAGTGAGGCCGAGGCAGTGCTCATGCTCAAGGAGGTCAGCCCTGACGCCCTGATAGTTGTCGCCATGATGCCATTGACTGGAGAGTACAAGTTAGTTAGGGAACCCTCCCCTCAGGAGATAATCCAGGTGTTAAAACTGGCCAGGGACGAATATCCTGGCATACCCATCATGTTGGGCTGTGCCAGGCCCAGGGGGAACCTCTATCTTCCGGTGGAGAAGTTCGCCGTGGATTACGGAGTTGACGGAATAGCCTTCCCTGAGGAGGAGACAGTCGATTATGCCAAGGGGAGGAGGGAGCTCAGGTTTAGTTCGGCCTGTTGCGCCAACGTTGTTCACGACTTCATATCTTCACAGGTGTCCGTGTCATGACCCTGAGACTAGAAGGAACTCAAAGGATAAGCAGTCCCGACTGGGTTAGACTCAGCTTCGGGGCCGACATGGTTCTCGGTTTCTCCCCAGGAGTATTCCTGAGGGGAGCACTGAACACGACCATAAACCTCCTGCAGTACTATCCAGACGGATGTAAGGCCAACTGCTCATATTGCGGTCAGGCCAGGGAGGTATCCCAGGGGCCAGACTGTAAGACCCTCATAAGGGTGGAGTGGCCACTAAGGAGACTCGATGACGTCCTCAGGAGGATCAAGGAGAGACAAGGAGACCCGAGATTAGGGTTACAAGGGATCTGTGTGGGAGAGTTGGCCCACCCTAGGGCGGCTCAGGATGCAGTTGAGATAACTAGGAGGATAAGGGAGGAGGGGATAGAGCTCAGGATTTCAGAGCTGGTCACCCCTACCTACACCTTCAAGAAACACCTGGTGGACATGAGGAAGTACGGGGCGGACATGATAGATGTGGCCATAGATGGAGCCAGTAAGAGGGTCTTTGAGGAGACAAGAGGGAAGATGGTCAGGAGTATGCACAGGTGGGAGAGATACCTGGAGGGCATAGATGAGGCTGTGGAGGTCTTCGGAAGAGGCAACGCCGGGATACATCTGATCGTAGGGCTTGGAGAGACCGAGAGAGAGGCCGTGGACCTGATGTGGTACGCCCATGAAAGGGGTGCCAAGATAACCCTGTTCGCCTTCTACCCTGAGCAGAACACGGTCATGGAGAGGAGGAGGCCTGCACCGGTTAACGTGTATAGGAGAGTTCAGTTGGCCAGGTGGCTGATCGAGAACGACCTGATAACCCCTGAAGATATCCTGTACGACCAGGAGGGCAGGATAGTGGACATGAAGGTTCCCGAGGATCTCACCTTGGAGGAGCTGGCGCCCGCATTCATGACCTCCGGTTGTCCTGGATGTAACAGACCGTACTCCAACGAGAGACCCGGGATGGAAATGAGGAACTACCCGTGGTATCCCAACAGGGAGCAGGCCTTGAAGTCCATAAGACAAACCAGGTTACCCTCACTGATTAACAAATTCTCTCAGTGATCGAGAATTTTCTTGAAGGAAGGTTACCTACTGAGCTTTTTCTCCAGCGGTTTCGCCTCCCACGTCAGAGGAAAGGCCATTGACATTGGTAGCGTAGACATAGACGTGTTCTACTCCCCGGTGGACGGTGTAGTTGAGAGTGTGGAGGTTGTGGAGATAGGGAGGCCCAACAGGAGGGCTGAGAGGAGTTACGACGTGGTGACCTTAATCAGGACTAGGGAATCCCTGGTGAAGGTACTCCACGTTGAGCCAATCAAGGTGAGAGGCGACACCGTGAGGAGAGGAGAGAGACTGGGGTACTTCATCTCCACGCCGTACAGTGGAGGAGACATTCCTCACGCTCACTTAGAGGGACTGAGGGTAGTGATTCCTAAGGTCACGAAACCTGAGGGAGGAGACGACGCTGTTGTCATCAGGAGGTCCACGTATTACCTGGACCTGGAGGTAACTCAACCAGCTTGGGCTGGAAAGCTGACGGGAGTTCCGTGTTCGGGAGGTTTGCTCAACGGGAGCATACCTTGGGCCTGTTACGGAGGGGTGGTTGGAGTAAAGTTGAGGAAGGGGGAGGTGAACTGCCTGGGGGTCAGGTTAGGTGAGGTTAAGGTGGCAAAGCCTAGGTATTCCCTCTTTGAGATGAGACGTGGGGTCTTGAGAAATTGGGAGAAGGACGCCTCATTCAAGGTTCTCTCCAACAAACCCGTGTGTGGGAGGAGAGCACTTATGGAGTTCGTGCTGGGATACGGGAGGAACCCAGTGGTGAGGTTGTACAGGAGACTGGGGTTGAAGGAGGGGGACTCAGTCAGTCTGAGCGAAATTTTAAGGGAGTACAGCAGTTATTAGATTTTGCCTTGATTACAGGGCGATATTTAAGGGAAAGTCCCATAACTGCTGGGGAGTATTTGTGAGATCTAGCCGTTGTCGTTGGTTTCGCTGGTCCCCTTCAGTTGACTCCCTTGAGGAGCACGCTCAGGATTAGGAGGATTGACGTCACGAAGTTGACGCGGTCGTAGTTTATCATGGTGAGCCTTCTTATTCCCTCGTTTCGCCGTGATATTAGCGTAGTCCACGCCACAAGCCTCAATGATAGAGAGGAGCTCACGAAGATGAGGAGAGGTAAACTACCTAGGGAGGCAATGAGTAAAATGTAGAGCGGTTCGGCAGAGAGCACGTAGTTCACGGCATACCACTTACCCAAACTAGTTACGGATGGTCTGAAGCTTCCAGTATAGTGAAACAGGTTACCCACTAGGGCCTTCACCACGGCATGATTAAGTACTACTACTATCAACGCCAGGGACAAGGCCCGATACAAGTGAACCTGCACGAAAAGGAGTAGAAAAGGTAGGACGACCCCCAAGTTGGCTATACCCATGGCTAACGCACTAGCCCTCAATCCCCTGTGGGCGTAGAAGTAAACCGGAAAAAGGGATCCCTTTCCCTGATCTAGGGCGTAGACGATTGAGAGACTAAGGGTAGCAATAAGAGTCAGAACTAGCATCTCCACCCCTCAGTCTCACCTGATGTGACCTAGCCTCACCGAAGTCCACCAGGAAGTCCCTGTCTAGGATGAGTCCCCCTTCAGGGTCGGCGTTCAACTTCAGCATCCATCCCCTTATTCCCTCCGGGTAGAACTGATTATCCCAGGAACTGTAGAGCGAGTTGGTCACATATATTCTCCTCCCGTCCCTGCTCACCTCCAGCATCTGTGGGGCTCCGGTGAGCCTCCCCATGGGATGGTCCTCCCTGTGCAGTATACCTCCAGCTTTCACTTTTCCGGTAAGTCTAGGTCTGAAGGGATCGGTGACGTCATACTGCCTGACTTCTCCCGTTCCCCACAGGCTAACGTAAAGGAACTTGTCGTCCAGGGAGAGGTCTATGTCAGTGACCAGTGGGGGCACGGCCTTAAATGGTTTCAAGATCTCAGGCAATCCTCCCTCAGAAGGCTCCGCTGGGATATTGATGACCTCCCTAGCCTGCCACCTCCCGTCCTCGTGGAACCACAGCCAAATGGAACTACTTAGGTCCTTCAGACTCACCACTACGTTAATGAATCCCATGAGTTTAGTAGGATCGTGAAGTGGCCTCAACTCCAAGGCCATCCTGTTGTCCTCCCCGAGGGTGATAGAGGAGACTCTCTTCCTCTTCCTCAGGTCCCAGAAGTGCACCCTGTTACCGTATCTGTCCTTAAGGTGTTCTAACCTGAGGCCACCTTCCATGACGTTTGGGACAGCCCACTCGCTGGTCACCATCACCTCGTTGGGTAGGTTCCACCAGAAGTCGTAAGCCAGATATTGGTCTCCCCTGTTCAACTCCCATCTCCCCAATACATCGAACGAGAAGTGATCCAACATCAGTATCCCGCCTGGTCCCTCCCCTTTCTCGTTCCCTAATGCACTTATGTAGATCCCGTCAGGACCACAGTGTACAGTGTGTAACCTGGTATACCCAGTCTTCTCTACCACCTCTCCGGGCTCGATGACCTTGGTCAGCTTGGGGTTCCTGGGATCCGGTTTGGTGTCTATCACGTATATCCTAGATGAACGGAGTCCAGGGACTATGAGGAACCTCCTCTCCAGGTTTGGCTTACCGTTGGGGCACAGGGAGGAGGAACAGGCGTTCCATCCGAAGTGATGAAGTTCGTCCCCCACGTTGTTGAGCTCTACCTTTCCCACTATCCGAGAGTACGTAGGGGAGGAGGGGTCTACGTCCACTACCGCCATGAAGTCCGGTCTATTGAGGCCGGTTCCTTCGTAGAGACAGGCAACATACGCCAAGTCCTCTCTTGGGGCTCTCATGGCAGCCCTAGACGAGGGGTAAAAGGTTGGGTCTGTCCTGAACATTATAGAGAATATGCCGAAATGATAATAAAGCTGGTTATTTATGCAAGTTTTGCATACACAGGTAATTATATCGTTCTTTTAACAGTATTTAATGGGACAGACATCTGAGTGAATGGAAAGTTAAAGGCATCCATTGACCTTTAACGAGTAGGCATGGAGCAAATATTTAATAGAATTTCGAGCATGAACTAACTTTAAGTAACAAGCTGACTTCCTCCCTGCCCTAAGGGCGATGGTTTCCCTCATCGATTCGGGCTTACATCTCTCATCTGAGGGGCAGACGAGAGGGTCAGAGACCCCTGCCGTTCAAGTTCATGATCGCGACCACGTCACGATCGTTCTCATAACCGCAGGGGCATTTGAACCAACGATGGGATACTTCCCCCATCTTCTCCCCCACTTAGGACACGAAACGGAAGAGTACCTAGGTTCAGTGTTCTCCACTGGAGAGTCGCTGGCCTTAATCTTCGTTAGGAGGACTGGAGGCGGTAGCGTTCCTGCTGTCCTTCTTCCTTCGACTTACCTTTGTGAGATGATGGTCCACTAGACTGTATAGTTCCTGAGCAACCTCCAAGCACCATTAATCACTTTAAAATACCATCAACGTGAGCGTCGCGTCCACGTGGTATTACTTTTAAAATTTCCTTTCAACGATCTCCTCGCTCATGATCGGCCCTGCCCCAGAGGTCTTGGGAGTGATGAAGGTGGACGGGAGGGTGACAGTGTTTTCCTCGACTGGCTTTAACGATCTGAGGGTGACCTGTCTTCCCTCAAGAGGGGTTGCCCGTGGCGTATCTAGAAACGAAGGCGAAAGTTACCCACGGTAGACACTGTAACGTCCTCATCACTCCCAACTTATTATATCAGCGGTTGCGGGACTTTCCCTAAAATATCGACCTGTAATCGAGGCGAAATCTAATAACTACTATTATATGTTGCAATAACCGGTCGAGTGTGAATTTTGAGGTGAGGAAGGAGAGACGAAGGAACGGGACTCAGTCTCGTGTATAGACCCCTGTTGTAAACATTGAGTCTGGTTCTAGGATGAGGCGAAGTCGTGAGAACACTTCCCCATTCATATTTTCGTGCGTTTCCTTCACATCTCTAAATGAAGTGTCCTCTCCTGAAGTTAACCTCTGCTACCGCATACTAGAGAACGTGAGAGAGGACCTCTCAATTCTTTGGCTCTCTAACAATGAGTAACCTTTAAATCCTTACTTTAGTAATATGATAGTATGAAGATAGTAACACTTAAGGTAAAAGATGAGTACTACAACATCGCGGAGGAGATGGTCAGGTTAGGCTTAGCCAAGTCCAAGAATGAGGCTTTCAACATGATCCTATCTTACGGTATAGGTAAGGTCAGGGAGGACATCCAGAGGAAAAAGAGAGTTGAGGAGTTAACACAGAGATGGCTTAAGGAAGGTCTGCCCTTCAAGTTACCCACTTCGCTGGACGTGATCAGTGAGAGGGAATGAAATATTATATCGATACGAGCCTCGCAGTTGCTTTGGTGAACGATGGGGACCGTTTGTCCCTACACTTTCATTTCACTCCTATCCTTAGAAAGCCTATATATGGAGTGAATTGTCGAATATTGGGGATGTCCACAATTAAGGGTCATTCAAGGTTTTCACAATTTTCTGAAAAACTTCTAATTTATAGACCGTATTTAAGTCTATGTTTCTTATACGTTTAGGTAAGTCACTCTTTTCATATCTATCATGCGTTCTCAAATATTCTAACGGATTGTTCTCTTGTGGTGCTAAGAGTATTTCAATATGAGGATTGAAAACAATGATACAAACTCTATTCATATCTACATCATTTCTCTTTAACATATCTTTTATCCTATTTTCTAGTATTTGGGAGTCTTCATTATCGCTGTCCACAAAGATCGTGATTTTGTCGTATCCTTTAAAAATGGAAATTTTTACAATTCTTACTGTCTTTGCAGAGATTATATTTCCTTTTCCGCCCATAGAATGGCAATCTAATTTGATTTCATTTTCTATCTTTTTGTTCTCTTCAAGTTTTCTGATTAATTCAGCGATTGCACTGCAACCGTATTTATCTTCTGTAATTGCTAGAATTATTTTCATTATTTTTCACTTAGTATAATAACCATTCACTTAACAAGATACCGTTCCCAGTCAACTTTTCCTTCAATTTCTGTGGCTCTTGTACTTTATTAATTTTAGTCTCTCCTCTTTCTTTATCAAGAATTATTATTTCTGAAGGATCCATGAAGTCGATAATTAGTGGCGAATGTGTAGTCGCTATGAACTGTGAGTCGGAATAGCGCATTATATCAACCAGTCTTTCAATGTACTTAAGGTGGAGGGAGTTCTCTATTTCGTCGATAATGATTGTCGACATTTTTAACAGATACACAGCTATAAGGATTGTCAACATTTTTATAAAACCGTCAGGCACTGATGCGGGCAGTAAAATCAGCTCTTTGTTGTTTTCACTCTTTTCAATGAAATGTAGTCTTATATTTCCGTCCTCAGTGAAAACCGGTCTTAGAGAGATGTTGTTTTCAACTAAGAAATCATAAACTTGTTTAGTCTCATTAATTCTAGACAAGTTATTGGTTATCACCTTAACTAACCCGCGACCGTTTTCGTCTAACGCTTCTGGGAATGTGAAATAGACTGGAGATACTGCTATTTGAGGAACTATTCTGAACACTCCTACGTCATTTAGGAAATTCGTCATAAAATTCAAGAGTTCAGGTGGAAGGGTGAAATTGAGATTATATGCTGTTATAAAAGGTTGTGCAAAAAATAAGTTAAATACACTTAAATTATCAGGAATTGTCATCTCTTTATTTTCATATCTTATTACGTTGCCTCTTCTTTCCATACTGTAAGAGTCAAAATTTATAATTTCCTTTTTTATCTGCAACTTATTTAGCGAAATCTCATAATGGTAATCTTTACCCTTATATTCACCATCAATCTCAAAGGAGATGTCCAAATTCTCATCTTGCATAAATACAACGTTCTTGTAATCTCCCCATCGAATGAAAGGATAAGGCGGGTAAGATAGAGGTCTGATAAGTTGCTTTAGAAAACTAAAAGCGTCGACAAGATTAGTTTTACCAGAACCGTTAGGCCCTACAACGATACTTACTTTCCCGAACTCAAACTCGCTGTCACGGTAACTCTTGAAGTTCTTTATCTTTAATCTTTTTATCATATGATAAAATAAGAAATCTCGTTTAAAACTCTTGCTCTGTTGATGACTTTACGCTTTAATATTTTCTGGCATTAAGCTCTAGGGTTTGGGCTTCATAGGATTTCATAATATTTAATATCAATCCTCAGCCCTTGGACTTCACCGGAGTCACGTGGACATTGCCCCCTTCACACCCCTCCGCCCCTTTAGCGGGATAACCCAAACCCACACCCCTCACGGATGTGGGGAAAACCCGCACATCTTGAGGAAAATATTGAGGGACGCGTTTAATTGCCTATCTAGGGTGAACCCACACCTCACACACCTAAAAGTCCTGCCGACCTTTCGGGAAACCCATCCACATCTAAGAGAGTTTTCTCTATCGTTAAAAGTAACCATTAAAAAAGTATTATTTTCTATATCTTTTAAGATTAGCTCAATGACTTTCTCTACATAGCTAAACGGTTGTTTACTAGTCATTAAATTTAACAATTCGTTAAGAACGTATTCGAAAATTACAGGTTGACCAAATTTTTCAAATAAATTTCATTCATTAATGCTACGGCTTCATTATGGGCGATTCAGGGCTCCTTTGCAAATTGTAATATATCTCTCGGTTTAGACTTATTCAATGAAGGAATTACTGAATATATTTGATCATATCACGAAGAAATAAGGGTTCTTGTAATATTAT
>Ga0081474_126073_pt1 | contig 10282 bp, 4 predicted proteins | sample OneHunmetagenome_2_FD_70978 | JGI IMG/M metagenome (GOLD analysis project Ga0081474, IMG submission 70978) | Ferrous microbial mat communities from One Hundred Spring Plain, Yellowstone National Park, USA v2 (version 2) | ecosystem: Environmental > Aquatic > Non-marine Saline and Alkaline >... | reverse complement strand
TACAAGAATGAAAGCACTCTATTGTAGCTCCAGCGATTCTTGATAATATTGTACTTAAACTCAGAAGAGGATTGAAAGGACCATACATAGAAGATTGGTTAAAGGGTAAAACATGCTTAAACTCAGAAGAGGATTGAAAGTTCCTCGTTCTTACTCATAATTTCCTCCCAAACATCCCTTAAACTCAGAAGAGGATTGAAAGGATACCGATTCTATAATGATACAAACACCTTATGATGATGCTTAAACTCAGAAGAGGATTGAAAGCATACCATTACCATCAAGAATGTTGGAGGATAGAAGACCCTTAAACTCAGAAGAGGATTGAAAGATTATTTTTTTACTTAAAGGAGATATGCTGGTGGACTTAAACTCAGAAGAGGATTGAAAGCCAACTGCAAACGATGATACTGATAATAATGTATCTTAAACTCAGAAGAGGATTGAAAGTTTTTAAGCTTTTTACTTACTCTTTCAATGTTCTGGGCTCCTTAAACTCAGAAGAGGATTGAAAGTTTAGTAAAGAGGATTAATATGCAAACATCAAGCTCATCTTAAACTCAGAAGAGGATTGAAAGTTTTATTTTGAAAACTCCTTCTGGAGGAACTATTGGATCTTAAACTCAGAAGAGGATTGAAAGTTTTTAATTAAGCTTTTCCAACAAGGTCTTGGTTCTATGCTTAAACTCAGAAGAGGATTGAAAGTGGAGATTCAAAGTAAAGCTGAAAAGAGTGAAATTGTTCTTAAACTCAGAAGAGGATTGAAAGTTATTTCATCAACTGTTAATTCTTTACCCAAAACCTCTCCTTAAACTCAGAAGAGGATTGAAAGAATTTGTATTTATATATAAAATAATAACGTGGTAACTTAAACTCAGAAGAGGATTGAAAGCAACGTTGCGCCCGCAATAAAACCAGCTAAACCTAAAACTTAAACTCAGAAGAGGATTGAAAGTACCTGTTATAGCTATATTAGCAATTGCAATTGGTTTTGCTTAAACTCAGAAGAGGATTGAAAGATTCGTAACCACATTTTGGACACTTCATAATTTTTTCAACTTAAACTCAGAAGAGGATTGAAAGTTGATAATAATATCCGCCCTTAAAAATATACAAACACTTAAACTCAGAAGAGGATTGAAAGATTCCATATGAAACAGGCAATACAACTGCTACAGTAGTCTTAAACTCAGAAGAGGATTGAAAGATGGGCCTAACGATAGATTATCAATAAGAGCAACAACTTAAACTCAGAAGAGGATTGAAAGAGCCCTGCATATTGTTCAAAGTAATTTTGCATTGCTATATTCTTAAACTCAGAAGAGGATTGAAAGAGGATGTAAGTCAACACAAAGGAAGTTTAAACATAAATTAGCTTAAACTCAGAAGAGGATTGAAAGAGTTTTAATATAACAGATTCTAATCAAAATTATAATCCACTTAAACTCAGAAGAGGATTGAAAGTTTACTACTAAAGTAGCGTAGTATTCGTTATTATTACTACTTAAACTCAGAAGAGGATTGAAAGAAGCTAGGTAATCACGTATTTATAAGTAAAATAGCCTTAAACTCAGAAGAGGATTGAAAGAATTCCACAGTATCTTAAAAATGGATTACATTCAGGCTTAAACTCAGAAGAGGATTGAAAGTAGACTTAGTTAGATGGAAAATATATTCATAAGTTTCTTAAACTCAGAAGAGGATTGAAAGTTGACCACAACCACCACGCTCATGGCGAACTTGACACTTAAACTCAGAAGAGGATTGAAAGAACAAACCCATTCCTTCCACTATTTCTTCTATTTTTTGCTTAAACTCAGAAGAGGATTGAAAGAAAGCTTCTTGATCGTTCATACTTAACCTAATTGAGCACTACTTAAACTCAGAAGAGGATTGAAAGTATAGCCTTTTCAAGTGCTTCATTGTTATCAGTTAATGATCTTAAACTCAGAAGAGGATTGAAAGAGTAAGCTCGTTGTTTCTGTAGGTGTTCATGACAGGCCGCTTAAACTCAGAAGAGGATTGAAAGTTGATCCGAACAATACAGGAGGTTGCCAACCTAAATTAGCTTAAACTCAGAAGAGGATTGAAAGATGATCATAGTCTGGTTTAACAATCATTACTGGGTGCCACTTAAACTCAGAAGAGGATTGAAAGGCGTTTTCCTTAACGTCATTGAAGCCCATGAGCTCTTAAACTCAGAAGAGGATTGAAAGATCTTAATAACATTATCATAATTTTTTTCCAAACTATACTTAAACTCAGAAGAGGATTGAAAGGTTTGGTATATTAACCTTTTGAATTTTACTTTCTCTAGCTTAAACTCAGAAGAGGATTGAAAGCCCATTGTAATATACAAGCCTAGCTTTATCCTTAACTTTACTTAAACTCAGAAGAGGATTGAAAGCATTTCATACTTTTCTGAGAAAATTATCAAGAAAAAAGTTGCCTAAACTTAAACTCAGAAGAGGATTGAAAGCATTTCATACTACATGGCATATATGTAATTAGTCTACTTAAACTCAGAAGAGGATTGAAAGCTTTTTACCGGTTTTTCTTCTACTTTTTTACGTTCTTCTTAAACTCAGAAGAGGATTGAAAGTAAGATTCCCCGCTGATTCTCCTACATTTTCCGCTAATTCTCTTAAACTCAGAAGAGGATTGAAAGTAAGCCTAAGCAATGAGTGAATATCCTTATTGCACGGCTTAAACTCAGAAGAGGATTGAAAGGTTAATTGTACTGTATAGAAATATAGCAGAATCAGCTTAAACTCAGAAGAGGATTGAAAGTTATTGTAGGACTAAGAAACAAGCTTATTCTAAAGACTTAAACTCAGAAGAGGATTGAAAGTACCTTATCAGGTTTACCAACAATCTTTAATTCTTTGCTTAAACTCAGAAGAGGATTGAAAGATGGTCAGCAAACTACCAATTTAACATATATGTTACACTTAAACTCAGAAGAGGATTGAAAGCTTAACTGTAATGGTTCGAACATATCAGGATGATACAGCTTAAACTCAGAAGAGGATTGAAAGACTTGGGTCAAAATCGGATATGACCAAAACCACAGGAACTTAAACTCAGAAGAGGATTGAAAGAATACTAAATTCTTTTTTTCATCAGTTGTAACACGCAAGCTTAAACTCAGAAGAGGATTGAAAGATGTATCAATACATACTCTTCCCAATGAGTTTTTTTACTCTTAAACTCAGAAGAGGATTGAAAGTATTTAAATAATTGACAAAGGAAGTATAAATTAGTACTTAAACTCAGAAGAGGATTGAAAGCCATCTTTAATTTTTATTTCTAGCATAATTAATAACTTAAACTCAGAAGAGGATTGAAAGCCATCTTTAATTTTTATTTCTAGCATAATTAATAACTTAAACTCAGAAGAGGATTGAAAGCTGCGTCCTCTTAAACAAATATCACACTTATCATCAATCTTAAACTCAGAAGAGGATTGAAAGAAACCGTATGCTTCCTTAACTTTAAGAACTAAATAACTCTTAAACTCAGAAGAGGATTGAAAGTCTTTAATACTTATATTCTTTGGTTCTTTCATGTCTTTCTTAAACTCAGAAGAGGATTGAAAGTCTACTTTGCTAGTAGACTTGTTTACCACATTTTGGCTCTTAAACTCAGAAGAGGATTGAAAGTAATTTAATGCGTAAAGTTGAGTATGATATTGACTCTTAAACTCAGAAGAGGATTGAAAGTTCATCAATACCGCCATGTTCATAACATTGATGAATCTTAAACTCAGAAGAGGATTGAAAGTGAAAATAACAATTTTTCCAACTACGAAAGGGGTTCCTTAAACTCAGCAGAGGATTGAAAGGAATTTAGAGACTATTTTAAACGGTTTAGGATTGCCATTTCCTTAAACTCAGAAGAGGATTGAAAGTAAATTTCTGCATACTTTTCCACACTCTGGACATTTCAACTTAAACTCAGAAGAGGATTGAAAGAGCTCCTGCTTCAGCTTACTAATATCTTCAGCCACAACTTAAACTCAGAAGAGGATTGAAAGAAATAACGTAGAAAAAAGACTAGCAATAACGTTTTACCTCTTAAACTCAGAAGAGGATTGAAAGTATTAACTCTAAACCAAAATAAAAACGTTTTCAATAAACTCTTAAACTCAGAAGAGGATTGAAAGAGTTCTAAAGTATTAATTGGGGAAGATATTTGCTTTAAATCTTAAACTCAGAAGAGGATTGAAAGTTTTAATTACTCATATGGAATATAGAACATTATTCCTTACTTAAACTCAGAAGAGGATTGAAAGGATAATGGAACTGAATCATCGAATGTTTATGTTTCCCCTTAAACTCAGAAGAGGATTGAAAGAAAATGATTTTAGGGCCTGTAAGTCTAGACGATTTAGCTTAAACTCAGAAGAGGATTGAAAGATTGTGATAGGCGTAATTGGAATGGTTAATGTAGTAACTTAAACTCAGAAGAGGATTGAAAGTCTTCTTGCAAAAAATATACATAAACAACGAATACGTATCTTAAACTCAGAAGAGGATTGAAAGATAAAATATAGCTTTGTACTTTTTACGAAAAAAATACTTAAACTCAGAAGAGGATTGAAAGTAAACTTTGCTAGCCTTAAACAATTTCTATAATCGCATCTTAAACTCAGAAGAGGATTGAAAGTAGCACAAAAATTAAAAGAAAGCCCCGAAGAATATTTAACTTAAACTCAGAAGAGGATTGAAAGATTTTATACAAAATTTCCCTCATAAACTTTTGGATATAACTTAAACTCAGAAGAGGATTGAAAGTTGCATATTATTTATTTCCCTTTAATAATACTAATGTCTTAAACTCAGAAGAGGATTGAAAGATATTTAAAATTGTAAATTTATGAATAAAAGCATTTTCTTAAACTCAGAAGAGGATTGAAAGTTAAACCTAAAAACATCCTTAGTTAAATTAATTCTTCTTAAACTCAGAAGAGGATTGAAAGTAAATGTGTAGCACATACATGCCATAGTTGTCATTTACTTAAACTCAGAAGAGGATTGAAAGTTTATAGCTTACCATATTTACACGAAAATGAAATAATAAACTTAAACTCAGAAGAGGATTGAAAGTGAATCAATGAATAAAGCATCGCTACTTGGTCATCTCTTTGCTTAAACTCAGAAGAGGATTGAAAGATAGCTCAACCCCATTCGCATGGTGGTGTTGCAAGTGGCTTAAACTCAGAAGAGGATTGAAAGTAGTATACTGTATTTTCTCACTTGGCTAATTGAAACTTAAACTCAGAAGAGGATTGAAAGAGCTATAGCTTTATTCGTTGTAGCCATATTGATTCCACTTAAACTCAGAAGAGGATTGAAAGCTCACCTTTTTTAATATTTAATAACTGCAATACCCTTAAACTCAGAAGAGGATTGAAAGCCTTCGTCTCTTATTATTACATCCTTAAGCTGGCTTCTTAAACTCAGAAGAGGATTGAAAGTTGCAATGCTCCATTTTCATCATAATAACAAATTATCTTAAACTCAGAAGAGGATTGAAAGGTTTCAACACGCATAAGTCCGTGTTCTTCAACAAATTCTTAAACTCAGAAGAGGATTGAAAGTTGTCACAATAAGGTTATAAAGAGACTGTAACTTTTCCTTAAACTCAGAAGAGGATTGAAAGCCGTAACTGTTACTTGAGTTGTTGCAACTAAAAATCTTAAACTCAGAAGAGGATTGAAAGGTTTATGTTCTTCACATACATCAACTTCTTCGTGACCAACTTAAACTCAGAAGAGGATTGAAAGATTTTAAACTACTGTGTAACCTTGAATTTGTTTAGGTGTCTTAAACTCAGAAGAGGATTGAAAGTTACTCGTAAGCAACCCATCAAGGCCAAGAATAACACCTCTTAAACTCAGAAGAGGATTGAAAGATCTTTTTGACGTGTCCATAAGAAAAAAATTGTCTTAAGCTTAAACTCAGAAGAGGATTGAAAGTATAAAATAACTTCTGCTATACCTTGTGTTTCCATGTTCTTAAACTCAGAAGAGGATTGAAAGTTATTATAATAACCACCTATTCCTCTGCCTAAGGTTCTGCTTAAACTCAGAAGAGGATTGAAAGGGATTATACATAGCCTGTTGATAATAGGTTTCATACTTAAACTCAGAAGAGGATTGAAAGTTATAAAGCTATCCCACGTTGCTACATAAATTTGACCATGCTTAAACTCAGAAGAGGATTGAAAGTCAATTTGGCTAAGTGCTATTACTTTTGCTACTTTTTTAACTTAAACTCAGAAGAGGATTGAAAGAGTTACCTTTGCAATTATTTTAATAGGAATAAGTTTGCTTAAACTCAGAAGAGGATTGAAAGAGGTGCAGTACAAAGCTTCGCAGAAGGTTTTTCTAGCCTTAAACTCAGAAGAGGATTGAAAGTAAAAATGAAATTTTTACTTTTCCATCTTTGCGAAATGCCTTAAACTCAGAAGAGGATTGAAAGATTATTATTTAAAGGTAAAGAGTGAAAAACCAGAAATTGCTTAAACTCAGAAGAGGATTGAAAGTTTTTTTGATTTTGATGATACAGATTACTATCAGGTCTTAAACTCAGAAGAGGATTGAAAGTAATCTATCAACCCAATATACTAATCCAGTTTCCTTGTCTTAAACTCAGAAGAGGATTGAAAGATTGTATTGATGTTTGATGGAATTTGTTTAAAATTGCTTAAACTCAGAAGAGGATTGAAAGTGTAGACAATATTTACAGTAGAATTGTTGATTATCTGGTAACTTAAACTCAGAAGAGGATTGAAAGATACATACACAGTATTGCATCGCATCTATTACACACACTTAAACTCAGAAGAGGATTGAAAGCATCCAAACAAGCTGGGGTTCATTACACTTTAAAAACCTTAAACTCAGAAGAGGATTGAAAGTTTGTAGCAAATTACATATTGCCATTGAAGAAAGCCTTAAACTCAGAAGAGGATTGAAAGAATATTTTGACGAAATACTGAATAGGAAGCCATATTTGCTTAAACTCAGAAGAGGATTGAAAGAGAATATAAGTTCCATGTTCAAGCACATGCGTATTCATCTTAAACTCAGAAGAGGATTGAAAGTTAAATTTCTTATGTAAAGATTCAACATTCATCTTATTAAACTTAAACTCAGAAGAGGATTGAAAGGTATAGTTTTTTGATGCAAGTTCATCCGCACTACTAACTTAAACTCAGAAGAGGATTGAAAGTAATGTCAACTATAAATTTCATAGTCTTGAGTTTTATCCCTTAAACTCAGAAGAGGATTGAAAGAGTAGTTGATAGTAATTACTACTAAATACGCTAACAGCTTAAACTCAGAAGAGGATTGAAAGAGTAACAATAAGCACTATTCCTTATGTAGGTACTATAGCTACTTAAACTCAGAAGAGGATTGAAAGAGAATTTTTGACTTTCTTGGAATCAACAGAAGAATATTTACTTAAACTCAGAAGAGGATTGAAAGGGAAAGAAGTGATATTATCTCTTTATAGCTTTTCCCTTAAACTCAGAAGAGGATTGAAAGAAATATTCCTTACTCTAATTCAGTATTAGGAGTTGGCTTAAACTCAGAAGAGGATTGAAAGTGATTTCAATTTTTCTATTAGATTTGTTGATATTGATTTCTTAAACTCAGAAGAGGATTGAAAGTGGGTTGCCATGATTGAATAATGAATGTCTGACTATTTAACTTAAACTCAGAAGAGGATTGAAAGATTACCGCTTCCTGCATTAAGGAATGTGTGTATCAAAACTTAAACTCAGAAGAGGATTGAAAGTTATAGCTAATTCAACATCTTCAATTGTTACTTCCATAGCTTAAACTCAGAAGAGGATTGAAAGTGCTTATAGCATAGTTAAGCAAGCCAGATTATTATACCTTAAACTCAGAAGAGGATTGAAAGGCAAATGTTCTTTCTTCTTGCTTTATACCTGTAATTACTTAAACTCAGAAGAGGATTGAAAGAAGTTAATTATCTTCTTCAATAATAGTGGTTGCAAATTGATCTTAAACTCAGAAGAGGATTGAAAGAGCTATATATCCAGCAATTGGTGGAATGTAGAACTTTGGCTTAAACTCAGAAGAGGATTGAAAGGAAAATTACTAAAATATGAACATGTGGAAAGAAATCCTTAAACTCAGAAGAGGATTGAAAGAAAATCTGAAGTTGATTCTTTGTTAGCTAGATTTGGAATCTTAAACTCAGAAGAGGATTGAAAGCTGCTTCAAGCTTGTTATTAAATGTGATAGTTATTATTTCTTAAACTCAGAAGAGGATTGAAAGAAATTTGTATTAGTTTTTTTGTGAACGATAAGTTTCACTTAAACTCAGAAGAGGATTGAAAGTGGATTATACTGATTCTTTCGAACTTGCTTATTTGGATACTTAAACTCAGAAGAGGATTGAAAGTAAGAAGGTGGATAAAATCTAGGCGGATTAGGTTGACTTAAACACAGAAGAGGATTGAAAGAAAATTGCTATAATTTCTGGAATTTTATTCGTTTCTTCTTAAACTCAGAAGAGGATTGAAAGAAAAAGCAACATATTTCATTATGTGGTATAATAAACAAACTTAAACTCAGAAGAGGATTGAAAGATTACATAGTTTGTATATAGGTCCTTAGGTTGAAAGCACTTAAACTCAGAAGAGGATTGAAAGTAAATCAGGCTATAAAAAATTATGTAGTTGCGGGTATCTTAAACTCAGAAGAGGATTGAAAGTGCTTTCCACTTTCTCCTGAAACATAAATATACGGTTCTTAAACTCAGAAGAGGATTGAAAGTTTTATTGCTCTTGCTGGATTCTTGTTTTTCTCTTACCTTAAACTCAGAAGAGGATTGAAAGTTTACTGTTACTGACAGCTTACCTAGTACTAGTGCAACTTAAACTCAGAAGAGGATTGAAAGTTTTTACTTTAGTATAACCATAATCAGCAAGAATATGCAGCTTAAACTCAGAAGAGGATTGAAAGTGATTAAAGACTCCATCAAGTCTCATGCATTCAATATCCTTAAACTCAGAAGAGGATTGAAAGTAATAAAGGACCTATTTCTCAACCAAGAATCCCCACTTAAACTCAGAAGAGGATTGAAAGTCCATACTTTATTTTTAATATTGTTATTACATTATACTTAAACTCAGAAGAGGATTGAAAGAGTACGTATGCATTACAGAGCCAAATACAGAATGGAACCTTAAACTCAGAAGAGGATTGAAAGATATTAAAAATAAAGTATGGATAGCGAACTGGAGCATCTTAAACTCAGAAGAGGATTGAAAGTAAGAATAGAAACCAATGGCGATAATAGGAATTAAAGCTTAAACTCAGAAGAGGATTGAAAGAAAAATTACTTACTAAGTAGCTACTAGGTGAAATACTTAAACTCAGAAGAGGATTGAAAGAAGACGATAAGCTATTTGATGATACGTTAGAGAATTTTCCTTAAACTCAGAAGAGGATTGAAAGAACATTTATATTTATTAACGGTCTAGTCGGGGCCACTTAAACTCAGAAGAGGATTGAAAGGCAAATATTGCTTTAGCCATAAGCGTAAGCTTAAGCTTAAACTCAGAAGAGGATTGAAAGTTTTTTAGTTAAATAGTTTAGGTTTATTTTCTTTAAGCTTAAACTCAGAAGAGGATTGAAAGTGAAGAAAATCCTCAGACTGAAGAAGGAGAGGAAATCTTAAACTCAGAAGAGGATTGAAAGTTTATAGGATCTAGTTCATTAAGTTTAAGTTATGGAGGTGCTTAAACTCAGAAGAGGATTGAAAGTTAGTTTAATACCTTGTTTTTGTTCAGTGCTCATGGTTTACTTAAACTCAGAAGAGGATTGAAAGTTAATGCTTTAAGTCAAGCTTTAGGATACACCCCCAACTTAAACTCAGAAGAGGATTGAAAGACAACCACCACCTTCTCACTACAAAGTAAACATTCATTTCTTAAACTCAGAAGAGGATTGAAAGTGTACTTTTTGACTTAACACTTCCACTAGGCTATTTACCCTTAAACTCAGAAGAGGATTGAAAGGTTTTTGGTTATCTGTATTCCTACCCCGCCGCTTGAGCTTAAACTCAGAAGAGGATTGAAAGTAGTTTTACATGCATCGAATAATCTTTGGATTTCGGCCCTTAAACTCAGAAGAGGATTGAAAGTAACCAATAGTATGCAATAGCTGATTCTACTAGTTTCCCTTAAACTCAGAAGAGGATTGAAAGGTAGGATATTTGATGTATAAAGCATATGCTCA
>Ga0081474_135770_pt1 | contig 10296 bp, 12 predicted proteins | sample OneHunmetagenome_2_FD_70978 | JGI IMG/M metagenome (GOLD analysis project Ga0081474, IMG submission 70978) | Ferrous microbial mat communities from One Hundred Spring Plain, Yellowstone National Park, USA v2 (version 2) | ecosystem: Environmental > Aquatic > Non-marine Saline and Alkaline >... | reverse complement strand
ACAAACCGCTTTACTTTGCTGTAGTAGACAAAATAGATAAAGACTTATACGAGGTTCTAAAAGTATCAGACCATTATGAATTTGCAACAAACATAGACATAATATTAGACATAGAAACGATGAAAGTGATAGTTGAGACAGACAATAACTTTTACTTAACAGAAGATGAAATAAACAAATTTGTATTAATACACAAGGTAACAGAGCAAGACTTACATAAAATTATGTCATTTAGAGACGGTGATGTCATGGAAGGAATAAAAACAGGAGTAACACCAATATACGATGAAGACATAAGAAACAGGTTCAAGCAAGAAGAATTTAACCAAATAAAGGATTTCCATATGAGAATTTTTACTTTCTTGGCTGAACCCGAAAAAGAGGAATATTAAGATGATTAATGTCATTGCAAATTTAAAAGTTTGTTATATATTAAATTGTATCAAACTTAAAAGGAGGTAAGTTGCAATGGAATTAAAGTTGTATAACGACAGCTTCGATGGGAAACAGCTGTTTTATGGCTATTTAGGTGGCTACAGAGTTTATGTGAACCATAAGCTTGTTGAAAGTTTGGATAAAGACAACATGAACAAAGAAGTGGTTGAAATAAACTTACCAATACACAATTGCGATATTGTAGAAATAGACAAAAACACACTAGTTTTGGTTCCAGGCAATAAAATACTATACTACTTTGAAAGCAGATACTATGAAATAGCTCAAATAGATTGTGAAGACTGTAATACTTATCGCAATGGTTCGTCAACATTGATATTAGCACCAGGGAAAGTGAAACTATACTGTCAATACACAGAAGAAAATGAAGACGGAGAAGAAGAAACCAAAAACATGGTTATACTGCTTCATCCAGATGGAAAGAAAGACTATATACCAGACGAAAGGATATTGGAGTATGTATAAAAACCGTATATGTACCAAAACGGTTTTGAAAGAAACCGTTTTGGTTTGTTTTATGGCAAAATTAACTTTGTAAAATATTTTTAGGAGGTATATTGTATGACAACAGTAGCCGATTTATTTGGCTCAGAAAGTAAAAACATTTTTGATCTACCTATTGTAAGGTTGGATCAAAATGGCAAGTTTGTAAGTGGTCTCCAAGAAGATGACCACAAGGAATGGGACATATTGAATATCCCATTGGTAAGTGTGGGTATAAAATCCCAGTACATATGGTTCGAAGGCGATGAAATAAGAAGGTCACCGCTAAAAACAAAGTTTACAGACGAAGAAAGGGAAAAATACAAAGCTATGCCTGGGGCTAAAAACATTAAATTTAGAGGCATCTATGCACCAACGCTAAAGGAAATGTTTGTGTTGAGATATGGTCCTGGTGTGGCTGAGTACTTTAGGGTTGGCATACAAGACACCTTTGTAATAGAAGCTATTAGAAAGGAAAAGAAAAGAGCTGTAATGTACTATGTCCCAGTTGTAAAGAAAATACCAAGAAGCTCTGTAGTAATTGACGAACAAGATGTAGCAAACATAAAGGCACTAATGGAATATTTTCCACAAACACCGCAAGCAAACAAGCCAGAAAGTAATGTACAAACAGAAACAGACGGTGTAATAAGTGATGATGAAATACCGTTTTAAGTTATAAAACGTCTTACCTCCTCCCGCTTACCTCCTAGCCTGGTGTGGCTGCTATTGCGGGGTAAGTACCCCGCCTTTTTGATAAAATGATGTTGAAAAACATTCTGAGATATCCTGGTGGCAAATCAAAAGTAGTGAAACAGATTATAGCTCATATACCAGCTGGAATAAAAGAGTTTAGAGAACCAATGGTTGGTGGAGGATCAGTTTCTTTAGTGGTAAAACAGCTTTTTCCAAATATAAAAGTAAAAATAAATGATTTGAACTATGATTTAATCTGCTTTTGGAAAACGCTAAGAGATAACACAGATGAGCTAATCAAAGAAATAAGAAAAATAAAAGAAACATACAAAGATGGAAGAGACCTTTATAATGAATTGATAACCAAAAACAATGGCAATGATTTTGAAAGGGCTGTCAGATTTTTTGTGCTAAACAGAATAACATTTTCTGGTACTGTAGACTCTGGTGGATATTCACAACAAGCTTTTGAAAAAAGATTCACTAATAGCACAATTGAAAAACTAAAATTGGTATCTATGATTATCAAGGATTTTGAGATTACACATGGAGACTATGAAAAACTGTTATTTGAAGATGGTGATGGTGTCTTTATCTTTCTGGATCCACCATACTATAGCACAACGAAATCAAGGCTATATGGTAAAAATGGAAACTTACATGCAAGTTTTGATCACAAAAGATTTGCTGATAATATGAAAAAATGCAAACATTTGTGGTTAATTACTTATGACAACTGTATAGAAATAAGAGAACTGTTTAGCTTTGCATATATATATCCGTTTGAAATACAATATGGTATGACAAAAAAGAAAGGCGAAGAGCTGATAATTACAAACTATCCTATACCAACCTTCTTGCAAACAAATAATGCTTCATCAAATATGGGTTTCTAAACAAGTTTTCAATGGTAACCTTATGATACTGTGATGACGCATCAATGATCCAGCCGTTACCAAGGTATATAGCCACATGACTTGGATACGGCGCATAAGTTTGGAAGAACAACAAATCACCAGGTTGCCACTGGTATGGTGGCACGTAAAAGCCATACTTAGCCTGTTCTCTGGCGGTCCTCGGTATGTTTATACCAACTGAACGGTACACATCCATAACAAAGGCAGAACAGTCTACACCATAGATGGTATTACCACCAAACTTATATGGAATACCAAGCAAACGGAAAGCATTTTGAATAATCATTCGTTGGTACCATGGTCCGTATTTTTGCATGTATTGGATATACTGGTATGTGGATAGATGGATTGTGGCAAAAGATAATGAAGCAAAGGTGGTGAGTAACAACAACAAACGCTTCATATGATAATTATACCATAAAAGGTGGTGGGTGTCTTCTTAAGTGTAACCACAATTTTGCAATATCAAAACAACTGGTTCTTCACCATCAAAGAAAGGTTTGTATGACTCTAAAACCATTTTTATCTCCATTATTTTATCACCAAACTTGAAGTTCCTAAAACCTTCGTAAGATTTGTTTTTCAACACTCCATATGGGAAAATAAAAGATAAGACACCATCTTTGTTTAATGAGTTTTTTATCATTTTATACGCTATTAATGCGCTAAGATTCAAATCTACTCCACCATAATTGGTATCCTGTGAAAAAATGCTTTCATTTCTTAGGCTATTTTTAATTTTAAGTTTATAATCTGCGGGTAAAACAGACCATCTTACCCATGGAGGATTGCCTATTATCAAATCAAATTTGCCAATATAGTCAGGTATAAAAATTGCATCTTCTAAATAAATAGGGATAGTTATGTTGTTTGGTTTTATTCCATTTTTCAACATCAATGGATAAATAGCAAAAATATAATTAAACTTAGCAGTAATTACAGCTATTGGATTAATATCTACACCAACAACTTCGTCTAAAACCCGTTCTATACGATTTGATTTTATTTTGTCTTTTATTAGAGATAACAAGAATGTCCCACTACCACAGGTTGGGTCTATAGCTTTGTAAGAAACTTTATCTTTCAGAAATTCTTTAGATTTGCTTAGTATGAAATCAGCTACATTTTGCGGTGTATAATGTTCTCCTAGTGAATATCTAACTTCTTTTGGCACTAAGCTTTCATAAAGCGGCTTAATAACGTCTTTATCTATGTTACTGCTTATACTATATTGTGTAGCCTTATCATTAATAACTGTAAGCAAATCGTATAATTCATCATCAAACTTTGCTTCTAAATACCAAGAGAAAACATCGTATTGACACATATTAGCAATTCCAAATTCATTGTAGATAATGCCAGACTCTATGTCATTTAAAAACTTCTTTAAAGATGATACATCTGTTATCTTCTTGATTGGTTTATTGTTTAGATTAGATAAAAGACTGTAAGTTAGTAGTTTTACAATCAAAGATATAGTTGTATGAATGGCAAAAACTGCTTTATATACACTATCTTTGTCTATATTGTTAAAAATAAGATGCAATGTATTAATCCTTTGGTTAGATACCTGATTAGATAGATTAATGATTTGCAACCATTTTAGGTAAGAAGTAGCTCCTATATTCTTTTTAAGTAAATCTAAAAGTTTGTTTAATATCTTTTTGATATACCCATTGTTGTATGCAAAGTCTTCTAACAAATTTGTTTCGTTAAGTTCTTTCATTGTTTATATTTAGGTATATTAACCGGCAATCTGATTCCTATGCTTCTTACATCAAAAAGCTTGCTTATAACTTTTGTTACTTTGCCATCTTTTAATTTACTAATCAGATATTCTGCTTCTTCTACAGATCCTACACTTACATACGATACATGATTATCAAAAATGGGATTTTTATACTCACCCCAATGTGTTTTTATCTTGTCAACTATACACGGAGAAAGCTTGGTGTTATCTCTTATTGCAACAAAAATATCTGAGTATGTATATTTACCAACTCTTATAACACCATAGAACTCATTAGTGTTTTGTATTCTTTTGTTATACTGGCTTTGATGTGTTAATTGCTCTTTGACAGAAAACAGGTATTCATAAAGGTTTGGTGCTGTTTCTTTTAATCTATCTTGAGATACAGGTTGTTTTTCTCCATACTCATAAGGGAAAATTATATAGTTTTCACTCCAGTGCATTCCATTATCTCTCAAATCAGTGGCTAATACCAAGGGATATATGTATTTTAGATCTTCCATACTTAAAATCAAAGTAGAGTTCTCATCTACCTTAAGCCTATTTTTCACTTTTTTATGCCTATAAAATATGTATCCTCCATTGTTTGCTTCTTTAAACTTTAAGCGGTAATATTCTCCTTTATAACCTATTCCTTTTCTAAATTTGTATTCCATTTTACCAATTAAGTTTTTCAAATCATTAATAGAAATATCATCTAGAATTACAATAGGATTGTTTGTGTCATAAAGTATTTGTGCTCCTTCTAGTTCCATTATGACAACACTTTCATCATCTTTTATGTCATATCTTATAACAGGAAACGTGCTCTTTATTTCTATGCTCATCGGTTAATTATACCATAAAATGTGGCTCCTAGTCATCAATGAACAGATAAATCTGGCAAGTTTTTTGGCTTGGGCTTGGGTCACATTGATATGTAGCTCACAGATGAGTTGTGATATTTTTACTCATTTTTGTAATCTTACCTGCATCAAAAAAAAATGGAAGAGACACATTATACCATAATAATATGGCACCAAGTCCATGAGAAATAACTTTCTCATTTCAAAACTTCCTTTTTTATTTCATACTTATCAGGTTTATAAGAAATAGTATAATGTAGATCTTCTACAGTGAACTCTACTTGAATCGTAGAGTTTGGTGAAACTTCTACTACTTTTACAATGTTGCTCTTACATATGTGTAAAGGGATTGATAGAGCATCATAATTTAATACATTAATGATATCGCCAGTTGCTGATAGAGTGATGTTCTCGACTATACTAAAATAGTGAATAATCTCTATTTGAACCCCATACACAAGATTTTGTGAACCCTTCTTAATGACGTAAGCTTTCTCACCTTTTGTAAGACTCCCTTTGATAGCATATAAATGTCGTACCCTTCTGTCTTGTGGGATATAGATTCGACAATCATCTGCCACGCTAACGAATGGGAATCCACTCTTCGTATATTCGACAGAAAAAGGATTTACCCATATTTTTGGTTCGTTTGTTTCCACCATATCACATACCTCCTTTCACCTGGTTATTCAATTATCGCCACCCAATAAGGCGATAATTGATAAATATTAATATAACACTTTATTTCTATTTTGCAATGATATAAAACATAATAGTCCATAACATATGGACTGCTTTAACACAAATCAGCAAGAAGTCCTCATCTTCTATAAGGTGAGGTAGTTCACCACATCATATATTATCTACCTGTGAATGATCAGGCAAAGAAGCCAAACACTCTTCACGTTTCTTTACATCATCTAAGAGAATCGCATTTGTTTGCTTTCTTTTCTAAAAGTTCAACAATTAAATCTGCCACCTTTGACTTTTGATCAAATGTTAATGAGTCCCATGATTCTGTTCCTTGTAGTTGCAAATTTAATACTTCTGCAACAGTCCAATCCCATGGGTTATGATCGTCTATCCACTTCAATACCGCTTCTTCCCGGTTTTCTGGTTTAGCATTGTCAGAAAGACTAATAACTAATTGCTCAGTGAGTTCTTGTGCAAGAGCTTTGATCTCTTCTTCTGTAAGTTGCTTTGGCATTTCACCTGTTTCAATACTAGTTTCAACATTATCGTTTGCATATACAATGGTGTAATGTTTATCCATAACATCAAATTCTATCCTTATCTTAGACTCTGGAGTCACTTCTATAGCTCTAGCAATATGACTACCATACTTGAAATCTACATCATAGTTTAGCTGATTTATGATATGCCCATCAACAATAACTCGTATGTTTCTGAATGCCATACCATAGTGTTTTATGTAAATGCGTACCACGTACACAATATTTTCAGATTTCTTTATTGTGTAGTATTTTTGCCCCTTAACAATAGATCCTTTTATAGCATACTTCATATAAACTTTATTATCTTTCGGGATATAGAGTGGGTTCTCGTGTAAAAAGAATGGATCAATCACTAAATATGGAAATCCATTTTTATCAAAGCATATCGAGGTTTGTACATCTGTTATCCACACAGAAGGTTCAAACATTTTACTTACCTCCTTTAAGTTTGATACAATTTAATATAATATACTTTTCTAAATTTGCAATGATATAAATCATTAAATAAGATAGTTTTCAAATGTTATGAATTGCTTAGATTTATTATTTATTAAACCTTTTCACAATCACATCTACATACTCTGGCTTTTTCTCTATCATAGTGAAGTCCCTTTTTAACATCTTTGCAACATATCCAGTCGTTCCTGTCCCAGCCATGGGGTCTAAAATAAGATCACCTTCTTTAGTGGTTGTTAGTATTATTCTCTTTAACAGTTCAACTGGCTTTTGTGTAGAATGTATTTTGTTTCCATCTTCATCTCTAATCCTTTCTTTTCCACTACAAATAGGTATTTGCCACACATTTGCTCCAATCTTGCTATTCCTAAACTGTTTTGCTAAGTCTTTATTGAAAGTATATTTTTTCACCTTTTTATCTTTAACAGCCCAAATAAGCGTCTCAGTGGCGTTTGTGAATCTAACTCCAAGCCAATTAGGCATAGGATTATTTTTGACCCATATTACATCGTTGAGTATCCAAAAACCTAAATCTTGCATAATCTTGCCTATTCTAAAAATATTATGATAAGTCCCTATTACCCAAATGGTGGCATTTTCTTTCATTACTCTTTTAACTTCAATCAAAACAGATTGGATAAAATTATCATATTCTTTAAAAGATGAAAACTTATCCCATTCATCAAAAACGCCTTCCACGTCTGTGTTGGTACTCCACCGTTTTAGCTTTTTCTTCTGTAACTGTAGAAAGTAAGGCGGATCAATAAATACCATGTCAAATAGATTGCTCTCTATTTTCTTCAAGACATTTAACGCATCTCCTAATATAATCTTGTTTCTTATTTCTTCAGCTTTGTATAACAGTTTGCCATCATTATCGTGAATAACAATGTTGTGTTCTATGTTTAGGTTATTCATAACTTATGTATGGTTATCTTGATTGCCAGTTTCCCTTGCTATCTCTTCCCAGTTGATATTGTCTATATCTTCACACTCTTCTATAGGTGTTTTTGAGCCTTCTATGAGTTTCTCTTTCATGCCGGGAATAACAATAAGGTATTGAGTTTCACGTTTGCTTCTTTCGTTGTCTGTTGAGTTTTTCATATATTGTCTCTTTATCTTATTCTGCTTCATTCACTAGCGTTATACCTAACTTTTCTAGATACTCACGAAGCCCTTTAAGAGTCTCTATTCTCTCTAAATCTTTTATTGTCTTTAGGAAAACCCTTGCTGAGTTTATATAACTAAACGGATTATAGCCTGGCAAATCATATGGTTCACCAAAAACCGTAATAACAACAAGATATGTCATTCTCATCCTACCATCCCATATAAATTCTACCTTCACGGTTCTACCTTGGATGGTAGTAGAGTAAGTATATCTCTTTTCTATATCTACATATACCCTTGCCATCTTCATACCTCCTTTAAAAGTTGATAGTATTTAATATAACCTAATATTTTAGATTTGCAATGATTTAAATCAGATATTATCCAAAACACTTGATAACTTATACAATAACTTACTTGACAAATGAAAAACAATCTGATATGATTATATCAACAAATTTTAGGAGGCAAAAGAGTATGCAAAAAGTCAACAGTAAAGCACTGTTAAGTATTCTGGCTTTGGCAACAAGCTTGGGTGTTATGTCCCAAGAAGCACATGGGACTACGGTGACATCTGTAGTTAATACTATTGCTAAAGAAGCTCTTCCAAACAACATACCATTACCAACTCCTCTTGTAACCCCAAGTGTGAATTATCCCTCAGGCGGAACTGTTACATTAACATTGAACGGCGCCAGCTTTATAAACGGTAATTCTTACTCAATACTTGGCAATGGTGGTTATGTTGCATGTAGTGGTCAAGCAACTTCATCTGGACAAAACAGTTTGTCACTAAATTGTAATTCTCTAACCGCTAATACTTCATACTCAGTAGTAGGTGGCGGTTCTAACGCCTTATTTATCGTTAATGGTTCTCAAGGTGCAAACTCTATAGTCTTGTCTTATAGCTCAAACGTTAGCAACGACACACCAAGCTCAGCTACATTAGCTCAAATACAACAACAGCTAACTGTTACACCAGCTAATACTGTCACAGCTACTATAGACCCAAGTAGTTTAAGCACATTTACAGGTGGCTCTAATTATGCTTCTAACAGTATAACTATTTCTTCATCCACTGGTTTTAATATTGCCATAGGTTCAGATATTCTAAATGTTGTATTTAATGGTATACCAAATTCTGTGTCTGCTATAAATACTACCTTCACTGGTGCAAACGACACCGCTTCTTCAAATTACACTCAAGGAGCTGGTAGTGCTACTGTAAGTTTAACACTACCTTCTAATGGTGCAGTATTTAGCTCACCTCATTCTGATACAGCAAGTTTTAGCTTCATAAACTCTGGCAACATACAAACTGGCACGATATATATCTCTTCTATAACAGGCACACAAGGCAATTACTCATACTTCTCTGGTTCACAAAACTTCTTGTCATTCTCGCTTGGTGGCACACAAATCTATATACCAGACGCTTTGGCACATAGTGGTAGCAACGTTATACAATATGGTTATATAACTATAACTATGCCAACAAGTGCTTCTATAGCAAGTATAAGCGTTCTGGATAATCCAAGCGCCAGTTGTCCAATACCAAGCACTTCAAATGGATTATTGCAATCTACAAGCAGTACTGGTGTGTATTACATAAGCTTAAACCAACTAGCACAAGCATGCACAGGTATTTCTCAAACAGCATGGCAGTCTGGTGTACCACTTGTTATATACATCAGCGGACCAAATGCTAGTCCCAACAACATAACAGCTGATGCATACGCAGTATTTTTCAATATGCTAAAACGCATACCTGTAAACGTAATCAGCATTGGAAGTGGCACTGCTAACTTCTCTTATTGATATTTGAAATCTCACCCCTTTCCTTTAAACTGGGAAGGGGTTTTATAAAATATTTTCCTTTATCTTTATAGCTCTTTTGTTACTTTCCATAGGAACTCCACCAACTTGTCTTCTCCAATCTCTAAATAATCACCTATATTTTTGCCACCTCTTAACGGTTTAACAGCTTGTAATTTCAAGCATGTTTTAAGTATATAGTCATCGTAGTCATCTACATCTATTATCTGTTTAATCAATAACCAGTCTTTTGGTGTTGGAACAGAGCCACCCATATCTTTTCTAAACCAATGCTCTGCTTTATATCTATATCCACTTGGCAACTTGTTTATAAAATCTGTCCTACTAAGCCCTTTTTCTTTTCTCTTATAATCTAACAAATTGCTAACAAGCTTTTGGTTGACATTATACAGCCTGCTAACAAAGAAATATTCACCTTGTATTACCGCTCTTTTTCCTGGCGATGCAGTGTATGGAAGTGAAGTTGGTGGATTGAACGGTTTGTTTATATCAGCAGGAATGCTCTTATGTTT
>Ga0081474_124434_pt1 | contig 10310 bp, 10 predicted proteins | sample OneHunmetagenome_2_FD_70978 | JGI IMG/M metagenome (GOLD analysis project Ga0081474, IMG submission 70978) | Ferrous microbial mat communities from One Hundred Spring Plain, Yellowstone National Park, USA v2 (version 2) | ecosystem: Environmental > Aquatic > Non-marine Saline and Alkaline >... | reverse complement strand
AGCTAAAAAAGTTTTAGAAAGAAGAAAGGATGTATTGTTTATATTTGCAGGAACTGGAGAAATGCTGGAATATTTGATAAAAATGGCTGCAGATTTAAATATATCAAAAAATGTAATATTTACAGGATGGATTGATGATGATTTGGCAGAATATTTATATTCAATAGCAGATATATTTGTTTTACCATCTGTATCAGAACCATTTGGTTTAACACCATTTGAAGCATTAAAATATAAAGACTTTATTATAATATCAAAACAAACAGGTGTATATGAAGTATTAAAAAATGCATTGGCAGTTGATTTTTGGGATGTAAATAAAATGGCAGATTATATATTAGCATTATTATCTTATCCAAGATTGGGAGAATATGAGATAAAATTATGTTTGGATGATATAAAAAATTTATCTTGGAAAAATTCTGTAGAAAAATTAATTTCTATTTTCAATAGCTTGGTTTAATTCTATATCTTTTAGAATATTCATATATGATATAAAAGAATCATATGGTGTTGCAAAAGCCTCTTCTCTAAAATATTTATGTACATCCCCATCACTATTATATTTTAAACTCATATAATAGAAGTTATCTGAAGTTGATAAATATCTTAATATATTTAATGTTCTTTCATCATTCTTATATTTTTTATACAATTCTCTTAAATAATCTAAAGCTTCTCTTTGTATACTATCTCCAATCCATGCAGATAAATCTCTCTCAATATCAGCCCATGATATTAATTCAGGAATATTTAATTCATCTTTATAATTAAATTCTTCTGTAGCTTCAGTTATATTATATGTCTCAAAATATTTTTCTTTTCCAATATATTCAAATAACTTATTCCAAAATTCAAATATTCCAGATTCTTTCCATATATGTTCTCCAATTGTTTCAAAGTCCATGAATATATTTATTATATCTCCTGGAGTACTCTTTAACCATAAATAATATTTATCTGCAGTTAATGGATATTCTGACCAATTCTTATTTGTAAATCTAAATCCTATATCATCAGATAATCTATAATTTCTTAATAATAATCTTAAATTGTTTATTTTTAATTTATATACATAATTTGGACTTCTATTTCCTAAAATTTTTTCAGTTCCTTCAGTTAATGCTACTTTATATCCTAAAGAATATATAATTTCTCCGATTTCATTGTTAAATACAAGTTCAAAGTTTCTAAAGCTTCTAGATTTATAATTAAATATTTCTTTTATTTTCTTTCTATGTAATTTTATTTGGTTAATAAATTCATCTTTATCAATTAAATATGCCAATGAATGATAGTAAGTTTCTGATACAATTTCTACATTTCCAGTATCTACCAATTTTTTCCATAATTCCAAAATTTCTGGATGATATAATTCTAATTGCTCAATTAATGTTCCAGAAATTGAAAATGATACTTTTATATCATATTTTGTAATATTATCATATATCATTTCTAATGCTGGTTTATAACATTTATATACAACCCTATCTAATATTCTTTTATTTAGATCATCGTTGAAATAATTTTTTGATCCAATATCAAAAAAAGAATAATATCTTATTCTTCTTGGTTGATGTGCATGGAAATAAAATACAATGCCTGTCATAAATATTTTTTAAAGATATAACAATATAAAATTTAATATGATTGAAGTTGATGATGAAAAACAAGCATTTATCACTATTGATGGACAAAAATTATATGGTCTTCAAGATTTATTAATTTGGCTATACAATGCAGATCAAGATAAATTTAATTATCATAAAAATCATTTTCCAGAATGGATAAAAAATTCATTAAAGGAGGAAAGTTTATATGAAAAAATAAAGGAAGCGAAAGATAAGGATGAATATATAAAGATTATAGGAAATTTCTTAAAAGTTCATGAAATATATGTAAAGAAAAAAATTTCAAAAGAAGAAGCTGAAGTAAAATTTTCAAAATTATTGGGATTATGATAGTATCTTTTATATCATTAAAGGGTGGAGTTGGAAAAACTACATTAGCAAATAACCTTGCAGCATATTTAAAAAAGGAATATAATTATAAATTATTGATAATAGATACAAATGGGATTTATTCTTCGAATTTAATATTTCTAAATAATGAAAAATTCTTTGGAAATAAAATATATCAGGGAATAAAGATATTACCATACTTCCATTTAAAAATTATAGATAATTTAGATTTTGGTATTAATGATCTAAATTATTTGAAAAGGTATTATGATGTAATTATTTTTGATGTACTTCCAAATATAAATTATATATTAAATATTGAAAAAATATCTGATATAAATTTTTTAGTAATAAATCCAGATTTCTATTCTCTATATGTAAATAAAAAATTATATGATCTTTTAGATAAAAATAAGGTTAAAATAGTATTAAATAAATATGATAAGAGTATTGAAATAGATTTTATAGAGGATGTATATAATAAAGAAGTATATGCAATTATTCCAATAATTAAAGATTTTATTAATTATCAATTTCAATATCAACCAATTGTATTTTATAATGAAAAATCAAAGGCATTGAAATATATAGATGAGCTAGCATATTGTATAACTGGTAATAAAAGGAAGAGAAGTATATTTGATATTATATTTAGATGATATTATTTGAACAGTCTTGGGAAGTATGTAATAAAGTAGGGGGAATATATACTGTAATATCTACTAAAGCAAAATATATAAGAGAAAAATATAAGGATAAATATTTTTTAATTGGTCCATATAAAAATAATTCAGAATTTATTGAATTAGATCCTCCCAATTATATAAAAGAAATAAATTATCAATTAGAGGGGATTAAGATACATTATGGATATTGGAATATTGAATCAAAACCAAATGTATTTTTGATAGAATTTGATGAATTTTTTAATAAAGAAAAAAATCTATGGAAATATAAATATTGGGAATGGTATAAAATAGATTCTTTAAATTCGGATTTTACTTTTGATGAGCCATTATTATGGTCTGTTGCGGTTGGTATATTTCTGGAAAAAATAGATAAATATTTTAATGAGAAAAAAATATTACATGCACATGAATGGTTATCCGGAGGTACAATATTATATATAAAGAAAAATAATCTAAATTATAAAACAATATTAACAATCCATGGAACAGTTATTGGAAGAACATTATCTGAAAAAAATGTAAATGTAGAAAATGCATTGAATATAATAGATCCAGATAAAGATTCATATAGATTGGGAATAAATTCAAAATATCAGTTGGAAAAACAGGCAATATTGAATTCCGATATATTTACAGTAGTATCTGATAATTTGGGAGAGGAAGCATATAAAATATATAAGAGAAATCCAGATTATATAACATACAATTATATAAATGTAAAAGAAAAAGAATTATTTAATTATTATAAAATTTCAAGAAGATGGATAGATGAATTTTTAACATGGTATTTTTATCCATATTATGATTTACCAGAAAAATATTTACTAATATATACAATTGGTAGATATGAGCCATATAATAAGGGTTTAGATCTATTTATTGATTTATTGAAATATTTAGATGAAAAGAAATTAAATACTATTGCATTCATTTTTGTTCCTTATATTATTAAAGGACAAAATAATGATATAATTAGATCTTATAAAGAGTATATTAAATTGAAGGAAGGTATAGAGGAAAACATTCATTTAATTATTAGATCTTTATATAATGGAAAAAATATATTGGATAAATTAGATAGGATAAAGAATAAAAATCCACCAATATCTACTCATGATCTAGAAGATAATATTATAATTGAAAAATTAAGAGAAAAAAATTTAAATAATGATAAAGATAATTATGTAAAAGTTATATATGTTCCAGTTTATCTTGGAAATGATATATTATTTAGTTTAGATTTGGAATATATATTAACAGCATTTGATTTTGGTATATTTTTATCAAGATATGAACCTTATGGATATACACCATTAGAAGCATTAAATAATTTTGTTCCAATTGTTTTATCTAATAAAACTGGATTTTATAGAAATTTAGTAAATAAAAACATAAATCATGAATATATAATTAATGTAGATCCAAACAATTTAGATAAAGAAATCATATATAATAAGTTTTTACAATATTATAATTTAGATTTATATAATAAAATGGAAATAAAAAAGCAAATGTATGAAATATCTAAGAAATTTAATTGGAAAAATAATATAAACGAATATATAAATATTTATGATTCTATGTAATAATTTAAAAGTAATAAAATTAAATATTTATATATGACATCATTTGCGGATTTTATAATAAACGTAGTAAATGTATTAGGAATAAATTTAATATTTGTTTTTCTATTCTATTTTGGAATATTATATTTTCTAATAAAGTTCTTAATGGATAATATGGTAAAATCAGGTGAAAAAGGAGAAAAGAAAGATGAAGGAGGATCAAAGAAAGATATAAATAGCACATTAGCATTTATTATATCTATTTCTGCATCATTCTTGTTAACAACATTTACTGGTTTTGTATTATATACTCAATATTTTGTAGCTTTTATAGTTTCAATGATTTTAGTATTCTTTTTCTTCATGCTTCTATCATCTTTAATAACAAATGGTAAAATATTTGAATTATTAGAAAAAGGAACATCTTCAAGTGAAGGAAGACCAAGTGGTATTAGATATATACCAATTGTAATAATAATATTTGTTATCATGTTTGCTTTATTAGCTATGTATTATGGATATCAAAATTATTTTTTATCAGTAACTTTAGGCTCATCTCCACAGACACAAACATATTTAATAACTTTTAATCCTTATATATTGTTTGCAATGTTCTTTTTTATTCTAATAGGAATATTTTTAATAGCCTCCGGTACTGGTGTTAGTTCCGAAGGTGGAAAAGGATCTGAAAAACAGGCACCTGAAAAACAAGGTGGAGATAAGGGAAAATCCCATTAATTATTTTTTTATTTCTTCAATCATACAATCCTCTCCACATAATTTTCCTATATCAGAATAAAATTCTGATAACAATCCAATTGGGATTTCCAATATTGCTTCATAATTTTCACCCCAATTTTCTTTTATAATTTTATATTTATTTTTTATTATTCCAATTATCTTGAATCTATTCGGATATACTATAAGTTTTATATTTCTATATTCTATCTTTAATGGATATTTCTTTCTTATTTCTTTTAAAACTTCTTCAGCCTGCTTTTCTATTGGTCTATTTATATCTACATTATATTTTACCATTTCAAATAATTCTTTTGCTCTTTCATATGTTAATGGCATGTTATTTTTACTATCATATGCTATTCTTCTTATATATTCAATAATCTGTTTTTTCTTTTCTTCAATTAATTCTCTCTTATATTCTGTTGGTAATGGAATCTCAGAATTTTCCAATATTTGTTTAGCAACTTCAAGAATATCTGTGGTTCTAAAAACCTTCTTTAAAGATTCGCTTGATGCCCTTTCTCCCTTTTTAGAATCTTTAAAAATTTCTTCTATGGCCAATACTTCTCTTATATCTTTTATTTTCCCTTCTTTGTATTCAAAAGCCTTTCTTAAATATACAATTATTTCAAAATTATAACCTTCCTTTTTATATTTTATACTTATTTCTGTATCTTTATCCTTCATACAATTCTCTTACTTCATGATTTTCAACTGTTTTAATTTTTTCACCTTTCTTTACATATGATAATATTAATCTCTCATATGCAAAATTATTTCCCAAATATTCTTTTAATACATCTATTCCAAATTTGATTGCCTCATTCAAATCCATCTCTTTATATCTTTCTTCCAATATTGGTATAATTTTGTCTTCACCTTCTCCAATTACAACAGCCTTATATCTATAGAATATTCCGGATGGATCTAATGCAAATAACTTTGGTTCACCATCTTTATCTATTCCACCAATTATTAATGATACAGCAAAAGGTCTTACTCCACCAAATCTTGTATAAGATTGCATTATATCACTAATTTCTCTTACTAATAGTTCTATATCTATTTGTTTTCCATATTGTAATTTATGTTGTTGAGCAATTTCCCTTGCATAATCTATTAATACTCTACCATCTGGTATAAATCCAGAGAAGGTTCCAATTATATTATCATCAATTTCCATAATCTTTTCAATAGAATCTGTTATAATTAATTTGCTTGGAATTTTTTTATCTGCAATTATTAATATACCATCTGTTGTACATATTCCAATTGCTGTTGATCCGGCTTTTGCAGCTTGCTTTGCATATTCTACTAATATTAATTTTCCTTCTGGTGAGAATATTGCCCATCCTCTATCCATTGGTCCAAATTGTCCGATATCAGTTTCCATAAAGATAAAGTTTAAGATATATTTAAAAAAGATTTTGCACCTTTTAATGTTTTAAATATTTTAAAATTTTTTATATTTTGTAAATATAATAAAAAAATAATTTTATATAAATGTTTTTTGTTTATAGACAAAATTATCCTTTTATTTATTTCTATTTTATTTAAATGTAAATCATAATAATCTATATATCCAAAATATTTAATAAAATCATTTTTTAATTTTTCTTCATCAAAAAAATCTATTGAAATATATCTATTTTTAATTTTTAGAGCCTTTGGTAATATTACCATTCCTCAGTACTATTCATTTTTGCTTCAATATCTTTAAGATTTAATTTTTCTAACATTTCTTTATATCTATTTCTTATTGTAACTTCAGTTATTCCAGCAACTTCTGCTATATCTTTTTGTGTCTTTTGTATTCCATGTTTTACACATGCTAAATATATTGCAGCTGCTGCAACTCCCGCCGGACCTCTACCAGCAGTTATATCAGATTCTTTTGCTTTATTAACGATTTCTATTGCTGTAGATATAACTTCTGGTGGTAAATTTAATAATGATGAAAATCTATGTACATATTCTGTAACATCTATTGGTTGTATTTTTATCTTTAATGCCTGTAATAAGTGTTTATATGTTCTTCCCAATTCTTTTTTATGTATATTTGATGCTTTAACTATTTCATCTATTGTTCTTGCAACATCATGTATCCTACATGCTATATATGTACATGCAGCAATAACTGTTTCTACAGATCTTCCCCTAATTAATCCTTTTTCAACAGCATCTAAATATAATTTCAATGCTGTTTCTTCTACTTGTTTTGGCAATTGTAAGAATGAAGAAATTCTTCTTAATTCTTGTTGCGCTAATTTTAAATTTCTTTCATAAGAACTTGTAGATCTTTGTTGCCATTTCTTTAATTTTCTTGATAATGTTATATCTTCATCTTTTGACTCTGCCTTTCCAATTTCTGTTGATATCATGCTCGATATATTTGTATACCTCATTGCACTACCGGTTCTTGATAATTTTTCTGCATCTTCTGAATTTATTGTCCTATATTCCTTTCCTAGATATGGAACTTCCTCAATTACATAACCACATTTTGCACATACTAGCTCTGCTGTCTTTTCATTGTATATAAATTCTGTACTTCCACATACTGGACATTTCAATTCAGGATTTTTTATAAGCTTTTGGACCATAATAAATTTTTAAATATTATGTTTATAAAGTTAACCTTTTAAACATTATTAATTTTTTACTATTAATCAATAAATATGGTCCTTAATAATTTTTATATCATTTTGTTAGAGCGTCAAATTGCTTTCTTATCCATATTATAGAAAATATAGCTAAAGAAAATATTATTACTTCTATTGGGCTAAATATTATTGAAAATATTGGCAATAGAGCAATAGTTATAATAGATGCAACATAAAATGGTATATTTGATAATATTAATATATCTCCGATAAATTTATTTGAATATATATATCCCCTTCTAATTGATAAATATGGAGATAACAATATTCCCATTGGTATTATTGATGTATATGTAAAGAAAAATAAGAAATTAAAGAAATAATAAACAAATCCATAAAATATTGTTGAATAAGATGATATATACTTTATTGATGAATATATTATCCATAATATTATTGTAGAAATTAAAAATATCCTTAATAATTCATCATTTCTTACTTCTATATTTTTACTTCTTCCAAGCCTTTTATATTCTATTACTATCGGTTTCATGGAAAATACTATTGGAACAAATAACCCGAGAGTAATTATTGATACTATAATTGTAATTATATAACTTAAATTATATCTATGTATGTATATAAAGTTTAATTGTTCACTCTTTGAACTCTTCATCTTTAATTGTTTTATATAATTATAAAAGAATAATATCACAAAAAGAGATATTATAACATATAAAAACAAGTTATTTCTAAAGATAAAGAATAATATTATTTCTAAAATAATTAACAAATAATAAAAAAATGCATAAGATTCTCTTTTATAAAACAATATTTTTAATTCTGCAATAACATTATCTAAATAAATATATAAACCATAAAATGATGAAACTAAATTAAATATAAGTAAAAATATAAAGTATGAAATTATTGTATAAATTATTGAGAAAAATAAATTAGCTAATCCAATAAATAAATTATCCCAATGATTAAAGGATAGGAAAAAACCTACAATTATTAAATAATATATTAATCTTCTATCTATTTTTATATATTCAAACATTTTAATCTTTTTATTTTTTAACTTTATAAAATATATTATGTCTGAAAATACCATAATATCAATAAAGGACCTATATAATATATTCAAATTTAAGACTACAGAAGAAATAAATGTACCTAAAAAGATATCAGAGCAAATTATTGGACAAGATAAGGCATTGGATATAATTAAAAAAGCTGCTAAACAGAGGAGGCATGTTTTATTGATAGGGGATCCAGGTACTGGTAAATCTATGTTAGCACAAGCATTGGCAGAAATATTATCAGAAGATAAAGAACAAGTTAGGAATTTAGAAGATATATTGGTATTCCCAAATCCAAATGATGAATACCAACCAATAATAAAAACAGTGCCAATGGGAACTGGTAAAAAAATTGTAGAAGAAATGAGAAAAAAGATGTTGGAACAAACAAAAATTTTCCAATATTTCTATATTTTATTATTACTCATATCAGCATTTACTCCAATGTACTTTTATTATGCAGGAAATTATATAATGGCCGGTGCAACATTTATTGGATTCATGATTTTAATGGCTAGTTTATCATTTTCTTTCCAAGTAATGCAAAAGCAAATAATCAAAAATATACCAAAGTTATTGGTAGATAATTCAAACAGAACTTCTGTACCATTTGTAGATGCTACAGGTGCATTTGAAGGTATGTTATTTGGAGATGTATTACATGATCCATTTCAATCTGGAGGTCTTGAAACTCCAGCACATCAGAGGGTAATTGCCGGTTCAATACATAAGGCAAATAAGGGGGTATTGTTTATAGATGAAATTGGAACATTAAGACCAGATGTTCAGATAGAATTATTATCCGTCTTACAAGAAAAGAAATATCCAATATTTGGAAGATCTGAGAGATCTGCTGGTGCAATGGTAAGAACTACACCAGTTCCTGCGGATTTTGTATTAGTAGCAGCTGGAAATTTGGAAACATTAGAAAAATTGCATCCAGCATTTAGATCAAGAATTAGAGGATATGGATATGAAGTATTTATGAACTCTGAAATATTATTTACAGAAGAAAGTGCAAATAAATTTGTCCAATTTGTCGAGCAAGAAGTTAAAAAAACAGGAAATATACCACATTTTACAAAAGAGGCTGTTATAGAAGTTATAAGGGAAGCTCAAAGAAGATCTGGAAGAAAAAGTTATTTAACATTAAGATTAAGGGATTTGGGAGGATTAGTAAGATTGGCCGGAGATATTGCAAAAGCAAAAGGAAAAAAATATGTTGAACCTGAAGATGTTATAGAAGCAAAGGAAAAAGCATTAACAATTGAAGAACAATTATCCAAATATTATATTGAAAAAAGGAAAGAATATCAAATAATAAAAACTGAAGGATATGAAGTTGGAAGGGTAAATGGATTGGCAGTAATTGGATCAAGGTTGTATTATTCAGGATTGGTATTACCTGTTGAGGCAGAGGTTGTACCTGGAGGGGCTAGTAGAGAAATTATTGCTACTGGAAATTTAGGAAAAATTGCAAAAGAGGCAATAGTAAATGTATCTGCAGTAGTAAAAAAGAAATTTGGAGAAGATTTGAAGAAATATAAGGTTCATGTTCAATTTTTACAAACATATGAAGGTGTAGAAGGAGATTCAGCTTCAATAACTGTTGCAACTGCAATAATATCCGCATTAAAGAATTGGCCAGTGAGACAAGATCTAGCAA
>Ga0081474_119439_pt1 | contig 10317 bp, 9 predicted proteins | sample OneHunmetagenome_2_FD_70978 | JGI IMG/M metagenome (GOLD analysis project Ga0081474, IMG submission 70978) | Ferrous microbial mat communities from One Hundred Spring Plain, Yellowstone National Park, USA v2 (version 2) | ecosystem: Environmental > Aquatic > Non-marine Saline and Alkaline >... | reverse complement strand
CCACATTGGGTAGTGTTTTTAAATTCTGGTTTGCCTAATGTTTTGAGCCGGGTCGTCTAGCGGCCAAGGATGGTGGGCTTTGGACCCACTGACCCCGGTTCGAATCCGGGCCCGGCTACCAAGAACCTTGTTCATATTTAGTAATTGTTTTTACCCCCGTGGGTGTGGGTTACTCCCCAGAACCCTAACCGGGCGAGGCTGGGTCTCCCTTACCCTTATCCCACTTATTGAGCCATAGACTTAATTGATTCGTTGTTTAATTATTTGTTCTCCGTGGTATTTCAATCACTGGTTGACTATTATTTCCTCAAGCCTAAGGATTATTTGCTCTTGTTCGCCTCCTCGTTTGTGATATTGAACTCTTATTTAGGTAATTGCCTCGTTTTGTTGCTTATTTGTTTTAGGCCATTGAGTGGTTAGGCGTTGTCCCTCATTGCCATCCCCTCATCCCCTCAAACCCTCCCTCTCCCTCCGCCGGCCCCTGTCATGCGGCATTCCAACGGTGGTTTTGAGGGATTGGGCGATTGAGGGACTTTGTTTTTGAATGTTTGAGTAGGTGTTTGTTTCGAGGGTTAGGCGGTTTAAGGGGCTTGGGCAATTCTGAGGGTTTAGATGGCTTGGGTGTTTAAGTTGGTTAGTTGGTTGGGGCGTTTTGAGACAGCAGGGTACTGCACCATCATCACCATCCTTCACTTTATTTTACCCATTAGCCTTATTAAGGCTTTATCGCGACTTCCTCGAAGCCTCACCTTGGCGACCCTCCTGATTGGGCAGTACCTATTTACCACTTAATTTCTCAATATTTATGTATGAATATGCATGGACACCCGGTAATCTACTTCCAAATCCAGGTCCAGGTCCTTCTTCAGGATACTATGTTGGAATATTGCAATATAATAGTACATTGGGATTGGGATATTTCTTAACTACTTCATATAACAACAATCCATGTTCATCAAATCCATATACTTCAGGATATTATGATTATTATTATTATTCAGGATCGGGATGGGGTACTTCGATCTGTTGGAAACATATATGGGGACACATAAGCTCACCATATATTTGTCCTACTCTTTATTATTATTTCTTAGAAGATAATACTGGAAAGTGGATTGGATATTCTGGATCAAATTATTCTGCTTTTATTACACCAGATCAACAAAAGAATAAAACTTATTATCAATATGGAGTGTTTTGGTTATATAATTGGTTCCAGGCAGATAATAATATGAATATATTTTTCTTAATGAATGGAAATATATTTAATTATTCTCTTGCTTTAGAACAATATAAATGGAATGGGGGAAATGCATATGCAATACCACCAAACTCACCAGCATCTACAAATACAATAACTGGAGAACCAATATTCGTACAATCATACATAAACGCATATAATACAGCGTTTAATCAAGAAACTTTTAGTTTTAATGAAAATTATCAAGTGGCTTTGAATAAATATAATCGATTTACTTCTAGTGATGTAAATAGTAATTTTATACTAAGAACATTTGGATACAAAGAAACATATAATTCTAATGAAGGATCATTCTATATAAGAAAATTAATAGATAATTTCAATAATTATATAGGAACACCTTATTTATTTGTTTCGGTAGGATCTGGAGGGGGATCTGGTTTTATGTATTTGAATTGGATAATAGTTACTTATGGGGTGCCTTATGTTGTAGCCATATCTTAAAAATTGTTAAAAACTAGCCGGAAGGATTATATGAATGATTTGGCATACCATAGCTGTTAAGGGATACACCAGCAATATTATCAATTGCTCCATATGGAATTATTTTTTTGTTAGGCAGTACTAATACAAGCCTTCCATCAAAAGATCCATATGGTTGATATATTGTTGTCTGATATGCTACTGTTCCTGTTGTGTTTGTCCATTGGAATACTGGTGAGTTTCCTGGTAATACTGCTGCATATGTTCCTGGCGTATTTATTGCTGTTACAAAATTAGGTACCCATCCTTGATATGTATAGAATCCTGCAATGTTTCCTGGGTTTATACTACTTGCTTCTATCACGTAATATGTTTGTCCATTTATTGTTACCTGTTGAACTGGTACCTGACCCTTGATTACATAGAAATCCTGTAAAGGCACATACGGTTGATTATTCACCGGGTCAGTTTGTCCAACAAATTGGCTATTCAATTGAACTATTTGGTTATGATTTTTAATGATTGTGTCTGCATATTTCCCATTCCATATTGCATGCTTTAGTGTTGTTCCGTTGGGTAGTATTAAATCACCTACAGGATCAGTATGCCCATTGTAGTTTATTGTTTGACTGCTTGGTACAAAAGCCTCAAAACCATTGGGTGAGCCAACGTGCTGCACTGGCACTTGGTGAGCAGTGTGCAGTATGAGGACTAAGGCAGCGGCAATGGCGGCAATGACCACGATGCCGATGACCACGTACTTTAATGCAGCCACAACACCACTCAAGAAAACCCACAACAACCAGCCTTTAAGCATTACGGCTCAACATAACCGCATGTGGGATGGTGGATATGGGCGGCCTCAACAAGCATTGGCTCAAGGTGATTAATACAGACTAGCCTACCCACACACCATACACAAACTAATCGCCATCAACAAACCCAAGAAGCCACTATGGAGACCAACCAATAGCCCCGTGGGGAACGGACCAATGATGCTCCGAGGGTGGGGCGCGGGGCTCGACAGATGATGATAGGTGATTAGGGACGCAGGCATGAGGGAAAACGGGGCATAAACCTAAACCAATCACATTACCTTCTTCGCCTCCTTGGCCTTATTGTTGACCTCACTATGTAGAGTAGTAGTAGGAGCGTGACTATTAGCAGGAGCATGGTCACTAGTGATTGCGTGATGCCACCGATCTGCCCTTTTTGGGTGCTTGAGTATTCATGGTACCACTGTAGTATTGTGTTACGTACCTCATCCGCTACCACTGGGTTCTGAATTATTATGCCGAGCTCCCTGTTCTGGTGTAATGAAGTGTAGTCCAGGTTGATGCTACCTACGTACACGTAATTACCGACAACAATCGCCTTAGCCGTTAGGCCGGGTATCATGACTGCACCCAACTCACCCACCGCATAATCATTCTCCGAGTGCTCGCCAACCAGGACAACCCTCTCGCTGTGCTGTTGAATTAAGCCGTAAAAACCAGAGGATGGGTAAAGCTCCTCAAAGGCCACGTAGAGAGTACCCGGTTGGTTCAGGAGGGCGCCTAAGTACTTGGCGGAGTCTATTGGCGAGACTACAATGCCTGGGTAACCCACCTGCGAGACTGTCTCGTTATAGTAATCACTGAGTATTACCTGCGCAAACACCCTGGCTATGCTCGCATTGTTTATGACCAAGTCAATGCCTAAGTCATGCTCAAAGCCGTAGTAGGTGGGGTTTATTGAGCCTAGTATGACGGTTTCGTTGTCGATGACGAAGACCTTGCCGTGCACGAAGTCGTACATGTAATTAAACGAAACATGGGCCCCCGCACTAACTAGCTCACTCACTGCGGAGTACTCATCCTCGGGTATGCCGCCGTACACGTTCCCCGAGAGGACAACGTAGACGCTAACCCCATGCCTAGCTAGGCCGACCAATTCACTAACCAGGGGTTGGTAGGTCAGTTCGTAAGCCTCAATGTACACGCAGTGCCTGGCGTTACTGAGTGCGTTGAGTATGTAGGTGGAGTTAACGGGACCAATAACCACACCAACCTGGCTCGAGTTCAGGACTACGAACCAACCCTGGGCGGTGACTGGTACTACTGGTACTGTAAATACTGCTGAAATAACGACCAGAAATACGAGAAAGTTCGTAAGCCTCATCAACAGGGAGACCACGGGAGGACACTTAACCCTAACGCATGAATAACCAATGATACCAACAACCACGAGGGAAGGCTTTTAAATCCAACAAAAACCCAAGAAAAACGCCGCCGTAGCTCAGCCAGGAAGAGCAGTAGGCTCCTCGGACCCAAAACAACCACAGGTTGCCCACACTTGAGCAACTACGCCTAATATGGCAATAACTGCCAACCATCGAGTCCAAGTTCTACTTTGCGTTGCTCGCCGAGACTTGGAAATACGTTGGGTTAGCCAGTGTTTTAAAGATAAAGACTGTTGTCCCAGCTGGTTGGCTCATTGGCTAATTAAACCCTGGCTAAAAGATTCCCTGCCCACACGTGTAGTGACTAGTGTTCGCTTTGGTGATGCCCGCACGCGTGGTATACCACGCGAGCCACATGCCATAAGCACCAGCTGGTGTTCCCCTGCGTTGCTTGTGGACGGCATGCGGGTTGGGCTGGGTTAGTCTAGTATTGGTGTTAGTTTCCTATTGTACTTCCCGTAGACTATCCCGCGTATTGCCCCTGCGTAGTAGAGCATCAACCAGGCGTTCTCTACCTTACCAGCGTACTCGCGGTAGAACTTCCTAGCGAGTCTAGCGAGCTCGTCAGCCTCCTCTGGTGTCATGTCCTCACCCTTGTCGATAAGCTCAAGGAGCCTTTTCCTCTCCTCCTCCGTGAGTGGGTTTGTCGTGGTGGTTGTCATGTTCCTGAGTGCTGTCTTCAGTAGGTCCACGTCCTCAATTATCCTCTTTCTCCCGAGGTTCTCAACAAGGCTAGACAAGAAGTCACCCAACCCATTCATAACTCTCCTCAACTCGCCAACATCCCTCTGGACGTTGGTTAGCCCAATCCTCAACTCCTCAATGTCCCTCCTGGTGTCCCTCTCGAACTTGTACATGAAACCGACTATGGTGACAATCCCCACCAGGAACTCGATGAGGGTATAGTCCATGCAGGCGCCCAGTCTTTTCACTGGTTGGGGCTTAAAAGTCTGTTGTTTCATGCAGAATGTTGCCCACGCGCTTTAGTGCTAAACATCCGCTCACCGTCTCTCTGGAGGCGGCGGGTGAAGGCAATCTGCCGTCTCCTTCTCGGCGGTCTTCTTGGGGTTGCTCACCGTAGTGGCTCCCTAACGGTCGCCCGCGGTTCCTTGCCACTGCGGGTCTCGGGACCCCAGGGGCACTAATAAAGGCGTTAAGGTTAGGCTTATAAACTTATCTGAGGATTAACCATTAACAGAAATTAAGCACTACAAATGATTATGAAAACCGAAACAGCCCTCAGTTGCCTAGTGGTTCGCACCGCTCCCCTCGCTGAAGGTGGCTCCTCCAAGGTCCCCCTCGTCAAGCTCATCGGGTTCACCCCACCACTTCATCGAAAAATTAAACACTCCACCATATAGCCATCAACGGGACTACAAACAACTATAAAAAACCAAAACTGCCCTTGTGTATGGATACCGCCTACTCCTTAAGCGCTGGCCTTAGCTTCTCTATTTCCCTTAAGTTCTGCGTCTCATTGATGATTACAACGCCGAAGTCGTAAGCGTCCCCATTTAGTAACACTAATGGGCTTAGCATCGATTTCCTCTAGCCTTTGAGTCTCTTTGACGCTTCCCTGTAGATTGGGTCCAGGAATTCGTAGTCCTTAATTATACTTAGCTTCTCCAGGTTGGTGATTATGTTGTGTAGGACGCTTGAGGATATTGTGGAGCCCTCCTCATCCTCAAGGCACCTAAGCACCCTACTCCAGCTGTTGGAGCCGTTAGCTATGCACCTAAGCACAGTCTCATACCTCCTAGCCACTATAGGTGAAGTCCTCTCCTTAACCCTTATCAAATTCTCAATCTCAGACATGGCGATTTTAATGGCCGTTTCCCTAACTTGACTAAGGTCTCTGGTCCTAGCATAGACATTGCCTGCTAAGGTTAACCAGCCTGGTATGCCGTCAAAATACTCGGCAATACTCGTTACCACATCATCACCCACGCTTATGGAAAGTTCACTAAACCCCCTTCTTAAGAATTCTTCACTTTCATTAACACTGAACCTCCCTAGGGTAACCTCGTGGTAGTATCGGCCGTAGAGGGGTGATTCTTCATCATCTACGTTAAGTAATTCGTGAAGTAGACCTACCTCTGAGCCGGTGAGTATGAAGGTTAGGTTTCTATCATAGTCGTAGGCGTGGGCTATGGCATCCTTAACCTCATTAGCCAACGGGCCCCTAAGCCTCTGCGCCTCATCAAGGGCTATTACGAGCCTCCTCCTATTAAGCTTATCAAACAGCTCCGTTAAGCTAAGGTAGTCTCTGCCACTCCACTTAAGTTCAACGTAATTACCCATTATGCTAACACCCCTAATACCCTTAAGCACATCCCTCAACTTATCGAGCTTTGATGAGAAGGCCGTTGAGAAGAGTGCGTATAGCTCCCTCCTACCGTAATTCTCCTTAAGCGCCCTACAGTCAATGAGTACGGAGTCAACGTTAACCTCGTTGAGGGCTACAAGTAGTACGGACGTCTTACCAATCCTCCTTATGCCGGATAGTACAATAATTGGCCTACCCTTGTCTATAGCATCTATGACCTCGGAAACCTCCTTAACCCTATCAAACAAGTCCTCTCTCCTGGCTTTAGGTCTTTCATCAAACAGCATTTCTGCCCCAGAACAATTATTCTACCCCAGAAATATAAAATTAACTATATCACTTAATTAACTGCACCGGCAACTCACGTTAGTTGGAGCTGTTAAACTGCGTTACATTAAGCACCCCTCCACTGATTAGTCTCTTCTCATGGAGCAGTAAGTAGCAGTAATTACCCTTAATCACTGTAGTATAGCTGTAGTAAATTGGGTATTAGAGAGATACTGGGTATGTCCAGTTACTCAGTGTTAAGATTGTTGATGGTCTGGGTGTTTGGCTGCCAATAATCCTTCCGGGTCTGAGTTGGCGACTCCAGTAGCGTATAGCCGGACATGCTCTGACCTTCCTTCTGTTCTTGGGAGTTGAGTGGTGCCCTCCTTATTCCTATTCGCTTGTCTAATGATGTTCATGGGTTTGTCCCAGATCAGCATTGCAGGGCTTTGCTCTAGGCTGGCTCTTAGTTTTTCTTAGGAAGAACCACAGGAAAGTAGCGATTCCGTATGGAATAAGTAGATTTGACTCATCCTAGTGTTTTTCTCCAGTCCACGTTTCCCTTAGTTTCTTTATGTTCAACCATATACTGTCCCAGCAACAATAACCGTGTTACTGCTCATCTACGCATTCGCCATAACCTCTCTAGGCATGAGGTGGTCCAGGCGACCTCTTCCCTGCCCTTGCATCAACCCTAGCGTTGCGTGGAATCATCGTTAGTGCCAGTCACATTAATGCCTAATGACTTGAGTATCGTGTTCGTTATATCCACAGCCCTACGCGCCATCGCCAGCGCCCTCTCGGCATCATCCCTACCGTATATATCCCACGGCGTCAACCCAGCGCTAGGCTCGCCATAAGTACTCCTAGCATGTTCGGGAGCCAGCGCCTTGGCTATATTCGCCAGCTCAAGTATTAAGTTAGTGAGTTCCCTAGGCATCCTATCAATCAGCGCCTCCAATTCGCCTGAGGGGTCGTGTGACAAAATGGTCAAGCCTCGCCATTCATGGCAGGTTTGCGCCACTACGTGGGGACGATAGGTTTATTAATTCCAGTTTGTTGGGGTTTTGGTGCTTGGGGTGGTGCCCCCGGAAGGGGGTTTCCCTCCGTTAGATGAGCCGGTGGGGCGATACCCCACTGTTACCACCACCCCAAGAACGAAACCATTAACCCCGCAGAGGGAGTAACGGACGAGACCCCCACAATGAAAACCCACCCCCGAGGCGGGAAGGGGGTCATTGCTAGCCTATACCTGTACCTAACTTCATCCATTGGGTCGAACATAGCTATTCACTGTGCGTACGAGGGGTTTACCATCAGCCCTTTCCCAACCGTACTTCCCATCCCTAGTCCTATACCTAACGAGCCCCTCCCTCCTGATGAAATCGGCAACCGTAGCCTTAAACCAAGCCAGCTCACCCAGTTTATCGCAAATTACCACGCCATCCCAGGCAATGTTTATCGCTAATGAGGACCACCTACCGTGGATATCCGCCTTCCTCATTATCACCAACGTGATGTCGCGATTAATGCGCCTCTTAATTACCCCATAAACCCTAGCCCTAACGTCGAAGTTACCGGTTAAGTTACTAAAGAGGACTAGAACATCAACATCACTATCCTCCCTAGCCTCACCACGGGCCCAACTACCAAAGAGCATTAACCCTAAGAACTCATCACCAAATTCCCTCCCAAGATCCACGCATGCCCCCCTCAATGAGGCAATCACATCAGCGATATTCACTGGCAAAAACTAAATAGGGGATACTTATATCTATCTTAATGTTAGGAAATATTCAGGTTGATAACCTGGAATTAATAATAGAAACGACAAACCCACCCTTCTAGGACTGGGAGAAGGTCATCTCGGAAACCTCCTTAGCCCCATTAAACAAGTCCTCCCTCCTGGCTTTAGGTCTTTCATCAAACAGCATTTCTGCCCCAGAAATATAAAAATGATAATTTTCAAGAATGACCTAGTATTGCTAATACGGCTCAAAAGGGTACGTTGAAGTGCAGCCTTAATGGCTGTGAATTTGACGTTAGCCGGGGTTATTGTATTGCATTACGTAGTTAAGCACATTATTGCTAATTAGACCCCTCTCATAGAGTAGTATGTAGCCGCTGTAGTTACCGCTAACCATTGCCATGTACCCGTAGTGTATGGAATATTGGAGGGGTATTGGGTATGTCCAGTTGCTTGGTGTTAGGATTATTGGTGGTCTAGGTGTTTGGCTGAAGTTGAATGCTGCTAATAATCCTTCCAAGTCTGAATTAGCAACTATGGGCGTTAAGTATGGTAGGTGCCAGTTGTAGTCTATAAAGGCTAATAACGTGTAACCGGACATGCTGTAGTTATCGATCCATCCCTCCTTTGCATATGGGGATATTATCAATAGGGGCACCCTCTCACCAAGCACATTGTAATTGGGTAAACCTAATCTGCTAAGGTACTCATCCTCACATCTTGGATTAATACCATAGTTATAGATTATGGGTGGTGGTACCTGGTCGTAGAAGCCACCACCCTCATCAAAGGTTATGAAGATCACGGTACTATTCCAGTAGGGGCTGTTCATTATTGCATCTATGAAGTAGGCTAGGTTAATCTGGCCTTGGGTTAGGTTGTATGGTGGATGTAGATCCAGGGCTGAGTGTTCATCATAGCCATTACCGCCGGTGAACATTAGGAAGGAGACGGCTGGTAGATCGCCATCCTTCAGATCCTCCAGGAAAACGCTGGTGTTGAAGTAATGGCTACTATATTCCTTTGAACCAGGTATTAGGGAGAGTGGGTATGGTGGCCTAGGTTGGCCTTGAACATAGCCATAGTCGAAGTACGCCCATGATACATTATACCTAGTTAATTGATAGAGTATTGTTTCATTGAACGTCACGATACACCCGCTTCCACTAGAACCGAAGGCTGGGACTGGGTAACCCACTAGGTACGATATCCTATTAGGTGTTGTGGTAGCTAGGTCGGGAGAGAAGAAATTCTCAGCTAGGACGTACTCCTCAGCATAATCCCACAATAACGGTACTTGCTCATAGGATAAATAAACCATGGATTGACGCCCAGAACCCTTAACGAAACCATCCATGGCACCCCTATCCCAATCAACATGGTAATTCATATAGCCTTCCCAGGGATCTATTAGTATGACGGAGTTTGCGTAATATGGCTTAACGCCATTAATCATAATACTCAGGTTAAGTCCCACTGGTCTAACCAACGAGAGAGTTATGTTGTTTATTATTGGTGGTACCCCGAAGGGGTATGTCCCATATATGTTGTCGAAAGCGTGATTCTCCAGTATTATTATCACCACATGCCTTATTGGTGTGGCTGTGCCGTATTGCCATGTCACGACTTTAGTCACGGCCACGGTGTGTTTAGTGCGAATTAGGGTTAGGAATATTGATATGGTTATTATGGTCATAAGTATTATGATTACTAACCAAGGGAATCTACGCATATTAACCGCTCACCAGGTTCAGGTTGTCGCCGAGGGATAACCCACCTTGCGATATTAACGGCACCTTAGCTAATTGGGCCTGGGCCAGGAACTTATTATGCTTAACTATGAAGGGTGCCGTGATGGAGACGCCACCATTGAGCACGTAAATGGGTTGGTTTGTGGAGTAAACAATATTGTCTAGGAATTCGTAGAAGCCGTTGGTTATGTCCTGGCTAAGCCCAATAACTGTGTTGAACCCATTAAGCAGGTTAACGTAGTTACCCCTAATCTCGAGGAGGGGTAGGTTGTTGGGCACGTTAACTAGGCTCCACTCCCCACTCGATGCTCGCTTACTTAA
>Ga0081474_108285_pt1 | contig 10321 bp, 14 predicted proteins | sample OneHunmetagenome_2_FD_70978 | JGI IMG/M metagenome (GOLD analysis project Ga0081474, IMG submission 70978) | Ferrous microbial mat communities from One Hundred Spring Plain, Yellowstone National Park, USA v2 (version 2) | ecosystem: Environmental > Aquatic > Non-marine Saline and Alkaline >... | reverse complement strand
ATATATTAACACGTTTGTGAGTGTAACCACCACTCAGCTCACACACCAGTTAAACGCATTCATACAGTTCTTCGGCTCACTCGTAATACTGGGTATCGACGCAACTAATGGTAACCTGGCCAGTGGTGGTAGCAGCATCGTGATGGTGTACGACTTCACCACCAGTAGCTTATTCGAGGTGTGGCCAACTGTTACAAGTGTGTCGGCCACGGTTACACCGAGCGGTAACGGTAACCTTCAGAACATATGTCTGCTTTCAAACAACCTGGTCTTGTTTGGACTCAACTATATCGGGGCCACAACATCGTCCAGTATAATGGTGATATCATTCGATAACTTCATCGGCCTCACGATAAGTGCGCCAGCTTTAACCCAGGGCCAGACCGTCACAGTCCAGGTGTCCACGTCACCAGCAACATCGAATATAACCATAAACCTGTACGCGTTACAGGGCGAATCAATCGGGTTCACGGGGTTCGGTGGCACACTGTTAGGTAGCGGTGTAACAAACACGAGTGGTGTAGCAGACATATCATTCACTGTGCCATCTTACAGCACAGTGGTGCTATTAGCGGAGTACGCGGGTGGATAAAAAGAGTGGTGGGGTGGCCCTACACGACCCAGTAGAGCTTGCCACCCCTGTTATACACGGTTACCTCTTTCCCTTTTAGCTGTGATACTTTATCTGGTGTGCTCGGGTCGTCGATGTTTGTGACGCCCACAGCTGATAGCAGGCGTGCTGCGCTACCCGTTATCACGTTCTTGTTGAGGCCGAAGAGGTGACTGTACCTCTGACCGTTCAGCTCGACTTCCAGAACCAGTGTCTTGCTTGACACGCCTATCTGGGTGTAGATTGGCTCCGTTATATAGCGGGCGTCCACTATTTTCACTTTTCTGCCTTCCTTCGGTATTTCGTCTTTGGGTATCTGTGGTGGTACGTTACGTACAGACATGTTTTCCACCGATTATATTGTATTCGGCAGGAACATATAAGTCTTTTTACGACCGTAAAAATCCCCAAAAGGCTTAAATAAACCTTTAAAGCGTGTAGGTGTATGTCTGAAACACAGAAAAAGTTTGAACTCGTGCTGAGGGTGCAGAAGTCTGGGAAAGTGCAGATACCGAAGTACATGGTTGACCGCTTCAAGCTCAGAGGAAAGCTTGTAAGGGTGGTAATCGAAATTGTTTAAGCGCTTATCTGGGCGCCTGGTAACCACCTATGAGTGTACGACTGTCATACCCGAAGGTGTTCAGCGGGGATATAAACGAACTCACACGCAGGGTAGCCGAGCTGAGCGTGAGGAAGATACTCGGGAACTCAACAACCGCGACGCTCTTATATTTAATACCAGTGACCGACCTGTCAACCCGCCAGATAATGTCCGACCTCAAATTATTTTTCCCATTCGCGTCGAGCGCCACCCTGAGGCGTTACACACGCTATCTGAGGCTCGTCGCGAGGGGTGTGTTCGGTCTGAGGGTGAGGAGCTACATGCGTGTTAAGGTTGAAGCCACATGGGTAATCGGGGTATCAGGCGCGCGACCATGCATAGCTACAACTGATGCCCTGAGTGAATGGGTCTATTATACCCCATTCGACAGGTTTTCGCCGACCAACCCTTCAAGTGTTATCCAGCTAGCCCTCAACGCTTATTATGAAACTATTGGTGACGCCATAAGGGTGTGTGGGAGTGGTACACCAGAATACACTGAGCTCAAGGTGATAATCGAGGTTAACGGGTACAGTAAACGGTATTCATCGACTGTATTACACATTAAGGGCTCAGAGGTCAACACTGTTAACAACCTCTACTATTCACTCGTGAACGTTCTTGGCGGTGGGAGCGCCATGCCCCTTGAAATAATACGCACGCTTGATAACACAACACTGTGGGCCAGGCGGGGCGATATAGTGTGAAGTACAAGTTCTATAAGCTGTACGGGTTCGATACTGAAACGGTGTACACGGTTGTGCATAAGCTGTACAGTGTCCAGTATTACAATGAAACGGACGGTGGGCACATACTTTACGATAAACACGAGATAAAGAGGTGGGCTGACTCTCTTCATAACGCCGTCCTCGTGGCCCACAACGCGGTGTTCGACTTCGCGGTCACACGCCACCTGTGGCCAGAGGCGAAAGTATACGTTAACAGGGGTAAACCATACAAGATAGTGTTGAAGCCAGACGTATACCTGGTTGATTTGGCGAGGTTCTTTGCGGGTATGAGCCTCGCACGTGTTGGTGAAGCGTTCGGCTACAAAAAGCTCGAGAGACCACCATACCTCGGTAAACGTGAACCATCACCATCAGAGAGGCAGTACTTTGAAGAGTACGCAATTAACGATGCGAAAATAACATATTTTGTTTTCAAATACATCATGCGTGACCTGGTTACCCGTGACATAGAGGGTAACTACGGTGTTACACGCGTCTTCAACACCGCCCCAAGCTACGCGAGATACAGGTGGTCGACAACCACCGATGTTAAGGTGGGTAAATGGTACTATGACCTCGAACACCTGTACCTGGGTGCGCGCACGGAGTGTATTGGCTACGGCAGGTTTGACGACGTCGTGGTATTCGACATCAACTCGAGCTACCCCCACTCGGCGTGGAGGCTCGTGTTCCCAGATACGGAGAAATACGTCATCAGTAAAGACATATCGTATGAGGGGGCGGTTTACGCCGAGGTGCTCGTCAAGAAAGACTGGCTCCCACCACTCGCGTATAAGAAAGATGTTAACGGTGAGATGAAGCTCATCTTCCCGTATGGCAAATTGAAAAAGTGGTTCACCACTCTGGAGCTCAGGTATTTACAGGACAATAAGATGGGTGAGGTGCACAGGATAATAAAGCACAGGCTGTTTGAGGGCGTTGATTCACCCTTCAGGAAATTCGTTGAAGAACACTATAACATGAAGCTCAGGGCTGAGGCCGAACACAACGAGGCTATGCGCATGTACGCCAAACTCATGCTCAATTCGTTTTACGGTACCTGGGGGCTCCGCATACAGTCTGGTCAGGTTAGGACGACGCCACCCGACGACTGGAATGGGTGGATAGAGGAGAACGGTATATGGATTAAGCGTAGCACAGATAAGCCCAAACTCGCACCGCAGTCCAACCTGCTTGTAGCCAGCTACATAACAGCCGACGCACGCCTGTATCTACATTCATTATGTAAGGATGATGAGACAGTGGTGTACATGGACACCGATTCCATACACACCATGTACCCTGAAAAATACATGAAGCATGTTGGACAGGGTTTAGGTAAACTCAAAGTCGAGGACGATAAATCTGGTGAAAACTATTATTTCAGGGCGAAAACGTATATAATTGAATCTGAAGAGGAAAAGCAATTTTATATTAAGGGGTTACCGAGGCGTGAAATAATATTCTCACCTGACACACTGAGTGTAACGGGTATGGGTGTAACAATCAGGCAGAACCTGTTTCACCCTGAGATATTGTTGACTGAAAACAGCCTGGTAAGGGTGGTAAAACTCGAATTCGACCATAAACGGGTGCTCAAACATAAAATAGACCCCTTCCACTCTAATACTATGAGTGAGCCGAGGTGTGTTGAAGATTGGTGAACTATGAACGTGAAATAGTTAAAATCAATATGGCGCTATCGAAGGTGCCAGAGCTACTCAGGTTCGCACGGGCGAACGCTGCGGTTCTACGTGACTACTATAAGCTCGACATGGATGATGAGGTGAGGAGTGCGATTGAGAAGCTCATAGGCGCAATCGGTGAGTTCGAGGGCAATATCATATCATATTCGACGCGCGCAGTCAAGAAAAAGGACGAGTTAGCAAAGCAGAAAATGGACGAGTTCCGCGCCAGGGTACTCAACAATATAAGGAATAAGGGTGTTAAGAATGGGTAAACGCCTTCTCATCGGTACCCCCGCACGTAACCTGGGTGACATATCGCCTGAGTGGGTAGCCAACCTCAGGCAGCTCGACCTCGCAGGGTACTCTGAGGCGTCACTCTACATAGCGTGCAACACTCACGTGAATGAGATAGCAGTGGACGACATAACAAAGTGGCGCTATGTTGCCACGAACATGGAGAAACTCAGGTTACTGTGCGCATCTCAGGGGTTCGATGACCTATTCATAGTTGACTCAGATATCTACCCGAGGCCAGACGCACTCAGGATAATGTCATCATACGCGGATAAATACGACATAATCGTGGGTGTATATAACAGTAGAAAAGAGAGGTATGGTGTAGTGAGGCCTCAAATCGCTTTTGAGTGGAACAATAATAGAAATGCTGAGGAATACATCAGGCGCGGTGAACCGTTTGAAGTTGAAGGGTTCTTCCCAACTGGCCTGATGCTCGTGACTGGGCGAGCACTCATAGTACCATTCATAAATAAGTACCTGGACGAGGGTGTACAGGTCGAGTGGTTCGGTTTCAAGACGAACACGTATTCAGCTGATATGGCGTACTCGAGGGCTGCACACGAGTACGGTATGCGTATAATCTGTGTGCCAGCATACGCGGAGCACGGTGAAAACGTTTTTAAATATGGATACATGTGATAACAATTATGAGTGTACACGGGATAATCCGTGACATACACCCAGGTAAACCCAGGACGGACGTTAAGGCCAGGTTATCAAACCTCGTATCACAGAGTCAAAACGTTGTGGTCACATGGGAGTGGTATGATAAGAGTCAGGGAATCGTAAAATGGACGTTCACGAACACTGGTAAGGCGCAGGAATCAGTTATCCTGCTACGTAACGGCTACTATTTTGGCGGGGCGTTCTGGCCCGTCTACGTAGCTAACTCTGAATTCGGTGTCACGTGGATGAATCAGGTAAAACCACTCGTGGATAACGGTGCTGAGAACAACGCGCCACCCATCGCACCCGTAACGTTCTCAAACGGGTACACACAGGTGCTATTCATCTTTACTCTAAGCGGTGGGCAGACGTGGAGCATGCTTGAAGGTGGATTTAATAATATTGTGCCTCAACTCCAGGGCGTGTACACGCTGGATAACCCAGTGCTGCAAACGTGGTGTATCGGTTACGACCCGCAACGTGTTAAGGACTGGGATAATCAGACTGGGACAACCCTTCAAGGCTATTCCCCTAACCCCAACACAATAACGGCGGTTGTGTGGCAGGCATCGCCTGGTGCACCATACGACGCCTTACCCTTCAACGACATGTACTGTGATACGCCGTGTCCATGCGCGCTCCAACCAGCACCACAACCCACGTGTTTCGAGATACTTGAGTATATAGCGATAGCCGTTGAGACTGGTAACTTCTCGAGTATAAGTGTGCAGGACATAATAGACGCGGTGGAATGCCTCTTCACTGGTCATATCAGTCTGAAGGACAGGCTGAAGATAGCCATCAAAATTTTATTTATGAGAGGTGATAAAAAGTGAAGATAACGCTCAAACTCAGCTCAGTCACGACTGAGGGTTCATACGTGGTATACCGCTTCCAGAGGTATGAGGACGTCGTCCACCAGGAAACGCAGCCAATCGTCGTGATGAAGGGTACCCCGATTGAGTCACTCGAAACAATATTCAACAATGTATTCAGAGAGGTGTCCAGGATGCACTTATCAGAGATGGGTATACTCACATTAGTACTGACAGAGGACGAGAATGAGAGCTGGCCGTTATCACACAGGCTGAGGGTTGGAGACGTCTACACACTGGTATTCGATGAGTCAGGCATAAAATTCACTGAAAACACCTAGACGAGAAATAACACCTCTTACACCTCTCCCCAACATTCCTGTCAGGTGTATTCATCTTATCGATGTGTCTCAGCAACGACTCTTTCCTCTCATCTATCTCTCTCAGAATATCGGGTACACTCTGAGTGATGTGGACTGGTACAAACTTTGATTCGAGCGTCATGTAATTCATGTAGTAAAGACCGCACCCCTTCACCTGTACGCCGTTGTGGTGCATAATCGCGTAGTAATAGCGCAGCTGGTTAACGTACTCTTCAGGTGGGTTAACAGGGATGTTCCTTACGAACTTTTTATCGAACAATATCTGGTTTTTATCATCATATTCATCTATTGTGGCTATGACGCCGTTGTACTCGTACGTCGTCTCATGGTACGACGTAAGCGGTGTTGTGTGTAATAGTGAGCCTATCCACATGTATATGTGGCCCGTGATATCTGATGTGGGTGTAGCGGTCTTCAAGTAAAAACGTTTGCGTTCACACTCTGACACCAGGTCAGTCACGTGGACACCCGCCCTCTTATTGTTAACAGCCCTGGCTATTGCCACGTAGAAATATTCGTCAATCAATGACTTTACTCTATTCACTTCGTTGTAATCCCAGATATCCACGCTCATAAGAGGGCCCTCTTAACCAGTATTTTCCTCATACAGCTAGGGCAAGTGATGTAGTAAACACCACTGCTACGCGTGTACCACTCATGTCCACAGATATAGCATTTCACGTGTCGTTTATTCATCATGTATACGCCACCTCGGCTCAGTCTGGTATATTTTTCTCCTGCGCTCAGCATGCTCATCAAAATATTCGATGTCATCAACTATGTCCACAACGTAGCCATAATCTTTACCTTTATCTGGCCTGAGAACCCGCCCAACACGTTGAAGCGCGCGGGTCGATGATTTACCACCACCCGCCAGGACAAGTGAGCGAAGGTTCGGGATATCGAGCCCCTCATCCGCCAGAGTCGTACAAACTATCACACTTTGCTCATTTGAGCGAACCCTGTCGAAAATTGATTTTCTGATTTCAGGCGTAACTTCACTTGACACGAATATTGAACCGTCAATCAACGATGACTGAAGCCTACCATGCTTTATTTCCTTAACGATAACCATACACGGCTTTGGAAGTGAACGCACTATTTCAGCTACGCGCTTAGCCCTATCTTCACTTGCGAAAACATGGCTCTTAGCATCTGGCCAGCTAACAGGTGTATACGAGTAGTTAACATGGTACATTGTGATATCAGCTGGAACAACGTAGCCCATATCCGCTAAATCGCTTGCATTCGTGACATGGGCAACCGTACCCATAAAAGCATAGATATCCATGCTACGCCCGTCATCACGCCATGGTGTAGCACTGAGGCCCAACCTGAGAGATGTATCATTATACTTTACAACGGTGCGTGCAGTGGAGGCTGGTACGTGCTGAGTCTCATCGAAGATAACGAGCTCTGATGTAGAATACTCATAAAGCAGGCGTTTTTTATCTTCATCGTTAATCTCAACGTCATCGTACCTTACACCTTCACTAGCAAGCTCGTTCATCATCTGCTTATCACTATCATCAAGGCTTTCGTTGATTACTTTATTGAGTGTTTGAACGGTAGCCATCACCGTGTTCTTAGAGTAATCCATGCTACCGCTAATCACCATGCCAACATCTCTATCACCAAATTTTTCCCAGACCTCTTTAGCTTGTAACAGTAAGTCAGTGGATAGAGTAACGAAGAACGTCTTAGGGCGGTTAAGCGATTCATGTACAAGTTTGGCAACAACTGTTTTACCCCCGCCCGTGGCCATCTGAATCGTGGCAGCACCACACTTTTCAAACTGTGATATGACGGCATTCATAGCGTCGAGCTGGTACTTCCTTGGTTCAAACCCATGAACCTGAACTTCACGTGTTTGAACCTCGAATAGCTTTGGTAAAGGCCTACCACTCACACGCTCCAAGATAGGCGCTAACCCGCGATATGTAACAACTGGATTTTCACCCCATACGCGGTATATGCGCCTGAAAACCTGCTTGTGTAATTCACGGTCATACGTCTTAATTTCGTAACTTAATTCTGAACGTATCGCATCAAGCGGTAGATGTCTAGCGCGTAGCTTTATATAGTTACCATTCAACTCATACGCGTAGTCACCCATGTTTTCGGCTATCCTCAAGGCTTCGTCGAGTTCAGGGCCAACCATACCGATACGCCTGAGCTCATCGGTTATCTGCTTCACTTCGTCGAGGGAATAGTTAGCTATTTTCGACGCGTTCGGCTTCCACTTTTTGAGTGCAGGGTCAAAGCTAAAAAGCTTTGACACCACACTCAAGTAGTGCTCAAACTCATCCCTACTCAAATACCTGGACAGAGCCATAACTGGTAGTAGTAGTTAGTAATATATAAACCTATTTCTTTATTACTTTTAACTCAAACACTAAATTCCAGCCGTAAACCTCTTTCTTCACTAATGAGAACTTCCACCCATTCCGAATAGCTAGATAATTATGTTCACATAGAAAATCGGGCGTCAATACGGAAAAATGGTTTACGTGTGTAATATCCCGCCAGCTCTCTTCACTTCCGTAATGAGGCGTCTCGATATGGATGATAGCACCGTCTACGCATACCCTGTAAACCTCTTTAAAGAATAGCTCTATGTTGCGAATATGCTCGACGACCTGGTTAGCGCGAATATATTCTACACTATTCGACTCGAAGGGTAGCCCCCGCTCCAAATCCCATAAAATATTTGGGTCACCGTAAAGGTCGACGGTAACAAAACCCTCTATCCTAGTAGGCTCACCCAAAGCTACTTTAAGCATAAATTAAAAAATGGGGGATAATTAAAAAGTTTTAGTGCAGGCGCTTAGCGTGTTTTCGCCTTACGTGTTCGGGTAGATATGTTACACTGTACTGCTTCCCACAATATGGGCATTCTATAAGTTTGTGTATCCTAACTCCAGTCATCCAGGGTACCACCCCATGAAAACAGCGAATTAACGATGCTATAATGCGATATTATAAACTTCTCTCTCAAGTCTAAGTATTGCTGAAGAGCCGTTAAAAACTCGACACCCTTATCCGTTATTTCGATATTTTTACGATTTACGGCATCGCCGTGCTTCACCTTTATATAGCCTTTCTTCTGAAGTACATCGATATACTTCAGAAGTACACGCGGGTTTAAGTTAGATTGATACATGAGATGAGTCATACGCATCACGCCTTTATCAGATATTGCCCTTAGTATATCCCTAGTTATTGTGAACCTGTCACGTCTACGCCTTGTTTTCAAACTTAGCATGTTTTAACCGCCTCAAAATCCGAAATAGTTGCACACCATGACCCTTTAACCCGCTCAACTGCACCGCTAAGTACATACACTTTTCCACTCAACACCTCGACGGTGGAAAAGTAAAATAGGTTATCATTATCGTTAGTATATTCTGGTTCACTTGACTCATGTGTGTTAACGGTTAGCCCCTTTTCTTGCGCTAGAACTTTTACGGCGTTAAAAACCGCGGTATCAGGGTCACCGCCATAAGACTGGAAAACTTGTTTCATTTTCATCACCGCCTCAACAATTTGGTATACTTTTTAACAAATTCTTCCTTGGATATCAATCCACGCACGTAATAGCTAAACAGTTCTTGCCTTTCATGATTAGCCTCTTTATCATCACCGAAGTAATAACCATACTCCATGATAGGGCCCCATGCATAATAGTTATCATCCAACTGCATATCCTCGAAACTTCGAGCGTCTTCTTTTGTTATAACGTCTTTCACCTCGTAAAGGGCAACATCCTTTACGGCCATCACAAAGAACCCGTAGTACGGCCTTACATTCTTGTACTCATCCAGGTAATAAGACACCCTGTTTAACGTTCCTGGATGCGCTTGTTCCATTTTGTATATTGCATAAAGGTCTAGTAGACCTATTCCTAGTACTTCACACGCGATTTTTTCGGCGTATTCAAGTTTGGTTTTCACATCAAGCGGGGCATCAAGGCTTTTAGCCGTACCCGCACCGCTATCCGCACCCGTTAAAGTTCTTTTAGATGTCATAGACATCATATTATATATGCGATAAAATACTTAAAAGCTTTTCGGTAAAAGTGAATCAATAAAAAGTACTTTAGCTTTTAGATTCTTCGCTATGCTTAATATCCCCTAAAGACCTCTTAATTAAAATGTGCGATATTAAAATGATAGACATAAACACACCTAAGGCCAAAACCAAACTGCTTAATCCATCCATAAGAACAACAAGCTAAACATGTATATAACATTATCCCCTACTCAAAAATAGGGTGAATCAGCAAAAGATGATATATAAAGCCAAAGAAAAAGAGAATAAAAGAGCTATTGTTAAAAGCACTTTAGCTTTTATTGGCAATTTGACCACCCCAAAAGCGTCTAACAGCTCTTTTTTTCAGTTGTTCGGGGGGTGTTTTCCGTGCTACTAGTATACCGCACCTTTTGCACTGTAACATATAATTATGATATTCGTCAAGCCCGTAAAGAAAAAGTGGATACGCCCCGCAATAGGGGCAAACTGGATAAGCACTTT
>Ga0081474_130912_pt1 | contig 10335 bp, 6 predicted proteins | sample OneHunmetagenome_2_FD_70978 | JGI IMG/M metagenome (GOLD analysis project Ga0081474, IMG submission 70978) | Ferrous microbial mat communities from One Hundred Spring Plain, Yellowstone National Park, USA v2 (version 2) | ecosystem: Environmental > Aquatic > Non-marine Saline and Alkaline >... | reverse complement strand
CTTATCGTAAACGTACCTCCACAGCCCGCAGTCCGAGCCGCTGTACGTCAGTAGCCAGGCTAGTGGGTGGTCTCCCCAACCCACACCCACGGTGGGTGGGTCGTAACCACTCATTGGATCATCCCAGAGCGCCCACCCCGGCTTTACCGAGGTGGTTTGCTCGGGGACTCATCACTTTCCACTTTATTTTACCCAACAGCCTTAATAAGCCTCCAACGCGGCTTCACCGAAGCCTCTCTCTGTAGTGCCTTTCATCTCCTGAATAATTGATTGTTCACTGCCTCATTCATTGAGGCTACATCCCTCGGCATGTCTATCAAGACCTCCTCGTTTACGCACCTCGTGAATTTCCTCCCATAAATCAACCTCGCCAACCTACAATCACTGACTCTAATCATTGTCTTGTTTCTCCAAGCCCTGTAGGCGTTGGTTATGAACGACCTTATCGTGTCTGTTACTCGAATACAGATTGGGTGGAGCACCGCACTTAGTGCATTGCCCCTTTGCTTCGAGTAGTGGATTAGTGCTATGTAGGCAAGCTGCCACTCACTGTTTTCGGCGTAGTAGTTGCTAAATAGCCACGAGTAAATGGCTAGCTTGATGGCTGCAACCTTAATGAATGGGGAGTAATCACCGAAGGTTGGTGCCAACCTCAACTCGACCAAGAACGTCGATTTACCCCTCAAGTCGTGGATTAACAAGTCAGGTGAGCCACATATCACTGCCTTAGTCTCATCAACGTAGGCACAGAACTCAGCCGTTGACGCAACAAACCTACCCGATCTCACGCCCAACGCGGTTTCCTTGAGTAGTGCGTGGGCTGTCCTCGATAGTATGGATTCAATGGTTGAGGGCCACCTATGGCCTTTCACATGGGCTACACCCATGATTTTAGTCACGGTATTACTAACCCTCCTATTAATGCCATCCCTAAGCACGCGACTAGGAACATAGCCATTGACTAGGTAACCAACAACATCATTAACGATCCTGGACAGGAAGCCATAAACACCACCCGCAACGCAGGGCGAGCCCTCAACCACCACAAGAACAACCACACCAAAATATAAAACCTCACCCTACACAGTATTGACCAAGTCTCTACCTCAACTAAATTAACTCGGGGCTAGACGTGGAGTAAGAATAGCTTGGCTATGGTTCGCCTAAACCCCTCACTACCTAAGTCGCAACACGACTCGTATGCCTCAAGGAACAACTTCGTGAGTAATTTACTACCGATGGCCTTCACAGCCCCATAGAGTGCGTGCGCCTTGGCTAACTCCTCATCACCATTAACCAACGCGTAGAGCATTAGGGCCAACCTAGCTATTGAGATTGTGGGAGCATTTAATTGGACTAGGGACTCGCCATCGAGCCTAACAACTAACTCCATAAACTTATCAAACATGTTAAGCAGCTTATCGGCATTAACGCCAAGCTCCTTAAGCCGACCAAACTCCTCAATTAATGACTCACGAAAATCATCAACTAATCCCCATCTTAACCACTCAATAACGTAATCCCCACAAACCACCCTTTTCCCTTTTATTGAATCATTAATTAACATGCACATCTCACCTACATCCTCAGGCTTTGCAATACCAGGGGCAACCCTTAACGCGGGCAAGTACTTACGAAGCACATCATATCCAAAGGCATCAATTAACTCCTCAGGGTTGACACTGAGCTTATCCTTAAGCTCGCTGCCTAGTTGGTCCTTTCTATCCTTTGAACCGAGTAAGGCGTTGAGCACAAGCCTAGTCAGGACCGAGGCTTGCTTATTGGCGTTCAGCACCCACCGATACTTCTCAAGCAACTCGTTGATCTTTTCGTAGTTACCCGTTAGGGCTAGGGACACGAGGTAGCCGCCGAGCATGTTCGATACGATGCTGAGGTACCTAGCCGTGGGCATGAAATGTTTCTCATTGAATGCCTCCTCGTACAATTGCCTAAACCCATTAACCAACTCATCGCCAACCAACGAGCCCTTAATCGCCCCGACACGCAATGCCCAACCACGTGCAGTTAGGTAGTTTTCGTAAACACCGATCCCCCTACTCTCCTCGGCTACTTCATTAAATAGTTTCTCCGCCTCATTAGGCTCGTCATTTTTAAGCCTACAAATCGCCAATGTGTGTTTAAGAAACAATATCGCACCAAGGATTGACCTCCTAACTGCTTTCTCATCAGCCTTGATATACATGGACTCGACATAATTCCTGAATTCCTCATCGCTCATTAACTCCTGAACCCTTTCCCTCAACTTGTTTAATTCACCAAGGACCTCGCTGGCTCTACGAACCACATCGATACCTAGCTTCTCCTCCATAAGCACCCTCACATACTCATCATTTAACGCTGGGGCTAATGCACGGGCCCATGCGATGATGCCTAAGCTAGGACTGAGCTTACCCAACTCATTGAGTAATTCGGCGATCCTACCAACCACACCCCCAACCTTATCACTGAAATAAATACGATGTATCAGAAGTAGGGCGGTGTAGGCATCTATTGCATTTACGAGGGGCCAGGCATACCCCCTAACCACATCACCGTAATCATCTAAAATCTCATTCAACTCATCAAGTATGCGCCTAACCGTGTCACTGTCGAGACTCTCTATACCCGATGCAGAGGATAGTAAACCGAGGTACCTATGTGGTGCATAATCACGCAACGGCCTTAAGACATGTAGTATCGATATGATGAGGTTTGATGACAAAACGTCTTTTATGGCGATTGACGCTATGTGTAATGCCGCATCCGCATCGCTAGGCTTAATGATCCTGCCCAACCCAGCGACGCTAGCGATTATCGAGGCCAGCCCAAGACCATAAAGACCCTCAGCACCATAAATTCTGCCCCTATTCCCGACGATCTCGAGGACCCTATCAACCTCACCAACAGCCCCATCGTACTCATCAACAAACGCCTCACTCAAAACACGTGCATGAACCAGACCCATTATTAATAACGGTATTTCATTACCAACGAGTATGTAATCATCAATGCCACACCCACCTAAAGCATCACTGAGGTATTTGGCATCTTCAAGTAGGTCCTTAGGCAAGTCTTCGGGCCTAGGCACTAAACCACGTCCACTTAAGGCATACCCAATGATTAGTGCGGCCCTTTTCCAGCAGTTTGTGTATGGTTTTAGGGCGTGTTTGAGTCTCTCGCTAACGAAAATCAATAAGTTAGTCTCGACTTCTTCGGGCTTCGTCTCACGGCCCAATCCCCTAACCTCCTCTAGGGCCTTTTCATAATAACCCCAATCCAATGCCTTGATGAAGTTCTCAAATCCATGATTCCTGTAATTATTCCTCACCTCCTCTCCATGCAATCCAACCAAGTCCTTAAGGGTTTCCTCAATCAAGTCCTCGTGCCATGTAGAGAGCCACTTGGCGATTGGCTCTAGATCGTCCTCCCTCAAGTCCTCCAACTTCGACTTGGCTAGGCTATCCCTGTCGATGAGTCTCCAAACACCGCCCTCATTCACAGCCTTTGTTATGTACGTGATTCCCTCTGGTATTGGTCCGAAGACTGCGTGGAGGATTAGTGGTATTGAGACTCTCTTAGCCAAGTCCTCATTTCCCCCGAACACCGTGCTCCACATGTAATTCGCGAAGAATAACTTGGGCTCACCAGCACTCTCCCTCAACGCCTCATCAACATCCTTAACTTGACACTTACTTTCACGAAGCCAGATGCCGGCGTACTTGGCAACAAGGGTGTAGGAGTCGAAGCCCATGACTCCCTTAACCAAGCCGTCACCCACATCATCACACCCGGAGTACCTCCTGATGACCTCCCTGAGGAATTCCCCATCCCTAATGTCCACATTGATTATGTAACTTCTAATCTCATCCAGAATACTCCTTAACTCCTCACTCTTCGAAACCTCATCATAAAGCTCCCTCGGGAAGATTATGACTACCCACGCATTCCCAACCTCCATTAGTTCCCTCAGCGTATTCTCTACGCTCTTGATGTCATGCTTCGCCATTTGCATGGTCTCGGGCTTGTAATAGGCCTCGATTGGTGATGGGTCGTAAATTACTACAAACCTCCTACCAGTGGCCTTAACCAGGTTGTTTAACCTCGCCGCATCTCCAGGGTTTAACGGGTCAACACGTATCACTGCATCCATAGGCTTATCAAGGACACCGAGGAGTGATCTCCAAGCCACGTACGTGGCTAACGTCGACTTACCAATCCCCCTAGGCCCAATAAGTACGACCCTACCATCCTTAACCAACCTACTGAACACGCCCTCGGCAACCTCACGGAACCTACCAGCATCGATTAAGTCAGTCACTAGCTCATTTTTAGCGGTGCCCAGCAGGGTTTTAATCCTAGGGACCCCACCCTCAACAATGAAGTTTCCGTAGAACAAGCCGCTCTCAATATCGTCTATGAAGAAGACCTTTACACCAACCAACAAGCCCTTTACCTCATCCTTAACCTTGTTTAATTCCTCCTTGATCTTCTCCAGCGCCTCCTCGATCATTTTCTTGACCTCGTCCTTGATTATGGATTTGCCTGCTGCTGTCTTTATGAAGTGCTTGAAGGTGTCAACGTCCCAACCCCACTTTTTGGCGACCTCCTCAACAACGTCCCTAAGCCTCTCATCATCTATGTATTGGCTTGCTTCCTTGGCTATGTCGACTATGTTCTTGAGGCACTCAACGGTCTCGTTCTTAATAATGCCCCACTTCATTAGTAATTGCCTGAGTGACTTACCGGCTAATGCCTCAATTGCGGCACTGGCAATCCTCACCAACACACCACCACCGAGGAGCATGTCAATAACCACGCCAACAACCCCACGAACAACATCGGGCAGCGCATCTCTCAGGTCGAGTAACTTACCTATGCAAAGCCTATCGGGGCTAAGCCCCTGAACAACCTCCCTAGCTCTCTCCAAACCCTCAGTAGGGCCTTGTTGATTAATCACTCAATCATTTATTATTTTTAGTGATTAAAAGGGTGTTGGTGTGAATGCCTAAATACCCCCGTTGTCTTTGTTATTAATGCTTGCGAGGATTATCAATTGGAGCACTGGCGTTAAGGGTGAGGCTACGGCAATACACTTCCCATGCGCCCGGAGGTTGCAGTTCGTGGATTTGGGCTGTTGGTTCTTCAGTAAACACTGCGCCTACAGATGTGCGCATGCGCGTAATGCTATTCAGAATGACCTCCATAGGTTATGCAATAACTCCACTCTAGATACCCTCGACCTCATCCTAACACATCTACACGCAGACCATTACAGCCTAGCTCCACTAATCCCACACTGCTGCAACAGCAGTAAAGTTAACGCGGTAAACATTTACATCCCAGGGATACCGCATAAACCACCCGAGGTAAGGGATGTAGCGTTAAAACTCTTGGTTCTCGAGTATATAGCCCTAAAGACTATAGCGAGGAGTGTGCGTGAGGCCTTAAAGCCAATCGTAGAGTGGTTGGAATCAGCTCATGTAATGAGTAGGGCCATAATGCTTTACAGTGGAAATACTGTGGACATTGGTGGGGGTATGTACATATGGGTTGTTTGGCCACCAGAGGAATTCCCACTAGAAGAGAAATTAAGGAGGAAAATTGAGGAATTGAATGAGAGATATAACGAAATCGTTAAGTTACTTAAAGAAGTATGCAAACGCGGTAAGGAGCAGGAGCTGTTTAAGGAACTATGCAAAGACGTTGAAAATATCAAGAAAACCGTGGAAAGACTGAGGAATAATCTCGAGGAATTACATAGGAATAAGGAGAAAGAGAAGGGGTACGTGACGGTACCTCCTGATAGTGATCTAGCGAAGTATTTGCTTCCAACCATTACTTACCCACCGCCATTTGATATTTACTATTATTACCCGGAGTTAGAGTTAATAATGATGGCTCTACTCAAGATTAGTGATGCATTGAATGACTTCAGCCTAATCCTCGAATACTACTACATCAATAAACCAATAATTGTGATACCGGGTGACAACTCTGATGATGTGTTGAACTACGTTGGAGATCTTGAGAAAAAGATCATAGATATTGTAGGTATCAATATTAATGTTAGAGATGTTGTTTTCCTAAGGGGTGCGCACCACGGGACTCACTACGGCGAGTACCTCAGCCTATTCAAGCCGGGCGTTACGTGGCTATCTGAGTACGAACCTAACTGTAATAATAAGAATACATTTCAGTACAGACATGAGTATTGGGGTGATATGAGTGTGTTCCCAAACCTAGTCATAACGGCGAGAAACGCGGTAAAAACCGAGGTAGAGATAGATAACCTGAGCACATGGAGGGTACACGTATATGGGTAAACGTGTCTGGCGCACTGGTGTGTTTTGTAGTTCTCAATGGTGGTTAATTAATCTGTGGTGAGTTGTTTTAGGAGGCTTATGTTTAGTTTGGCTCGCTCTGTGTCGTGCTGTTTTGCGTACTTGGCGTATGGGCATTGTGCGCTTATGTTGCAGTGTTTGCATGGAATTGTCTTTGTTTTTGCGATTGTTTCGGGGTCAAGTGATTTATATGCGTTGACCTTGCTTTTCAAGTCCTCACTTATTGTCTGTATGAGGCTTGTTGCGTCTAGGTAGCGCCGTATCATGCTCACGTAGGGCAGCCTAGTGAGTAGTACTAGGTCGACGTATGCGCCCTTCGCATTTGTTAGGTGTGCGTATGTGGCTGCTTTATGGAGTGTGTAAACCACTGTGGTTATGTCATTATCGAGTAAACCATCATCGCTGGAGTATGCAGTCTCAACAGCTGTTTGGTGTATTATCTCGGCATCAGCAGCATTCGTCCCATGTATGTACGTGCCTGGGTCAATACCCCTAGACCTCAGGTTCTCTAGGTATTTATCGAACTCGGGGATACGCATTAACCTATAGGCGAGGCAACCGATTGTGAACTCAATCCTGGGATCCTCGGGGGATTCGCAGGATTGTGAATTAACCTGCCCCTCATACTTTGCCTTGGATAATATGTCCCGTGCCCACTCGGTTGATAAGCCCTGGAGTACTTTAGTCGCCGCATCTTTTGCCTGGAGGATTATGTCTGGGGTTATGAGTATTGGGCTTGTTGGTGTGCTCATAACCAACACCTCGATAACAACATCGCCACAAATGAACATTGGCTTACCAACGAGCTCCACGCCATCAATCACAACATCCATGGTACTCCCCACCCTACAGCCTGACTTTGCGTAGTCACTCGTTATTGAATCAATGATTACCGTATATTCAGGCAGGGAAGCAGCGGTTTTATTAACTATGAGCGATGCCTTTGCTGGACATTGCAAAAGTGATGGAAGCGGCACTGATGAACCCTGGTGCAGCTCCGGCATGATGACCGTAGGTCTCAATGCGAGGGACTTAGCTATACTCGAGAGGTGTGGGTAATTCCTCGAGACAGCAGCCAGCCTGTGCAACAGGTTTGGTGGTGGGTGTTGGTTACGGACCCTGTACCTAATCGCCTCAGTTAAGACGCCCTCTGTATCAACCTCCTCAACATCAATACCCTGAGCCCTAAGCACATCAACAAGCCTACCACCCCTAAACAGGAAGTTCAACTCAGCCCGCAAAGCATCGTTCAGTGTTCGGAAAAGTTCGCCATACCTAACGCACTTCTTAAACTCAATACTCAACTCAACCTCTTTCTTACCACTGCTCGTGACAAACCTAAGCCTCTTATTACCCACAATGTATGGATCATCAGCCCTGGCACTGAGTTTCGCAATTTCAATGATCTCCCTCGCCTCGGGATAACCAAGGCACTGGCCCAACCTGGATAGGTACAGGGGTACCTTATGCGCATCCGCCCCTTCCTCACAGGAGTCCCCATGGACGACCACTAGGTAATTATGTGTATGGTCAGGGGACGACTCGACGCATAGGATACCCTCCCTACCACATACCGGGCACTTAACAACGCCAAAATCAACACCCAAAAACTCCCTCAAGCTAACCCTCCTCCTCTCACGAACCTCACTAACCTGCATTGAGGAGAATAACTACGTAAACCTTTAATCACGATTCTGAATTAAATATAGCATAAATATTGGAAAAATACCCCAGCGCAGATCAAACATTACGTAATGAATGCTAGATGCGAAATTACGAATAAAACCATAGCAAAACATGGTCTAAAGTTTCAAAACTTACGGCAATGCTATTTATGGCATATACCACTTTTTGTAAACGCTGCTCTTTTATATACTGGCAAAATGCAAATAACTGTGCCGTTTAGTGTATTGAGTAGCCGCGAGGAATTTAAGCATCATAGTGACATTAATGTCGTCACATCAGCTAAATGGAGCTTACCATCTATTGATAACAATAACATCGTACTACGCTTTTCCTTATTCACGCAGATTCATGGCGTAAATAAGATTGAGCAGTCACGTATCGAGGATTTGCGTTATATCGTAGGTATTTACAGATGTAATCCAAGTTGTACAGTTAGTTCAGGTAAGAAGTGCATATGTGGTTCCGTGATTCCAAACCTTAAGGTAAATGTATTGAATATACCCCTCAATGTTGTAAGAACTACCTATGGATATCGCAGCTATGTGGAAGTCAAGCTATATTTATCGCCTGATATCCTCAATAGTTTTATTGAGATTATTGACCTAGGGTTATTACCGGGTATCAAGGTCAGTTTTAGAGGTGGTTATGCTATAATAACCGATGATGATGGCATTATAAGGAAGCCTTTGGATTTCGAGAACCATAGGCGTTATGTTGCTAATTATGTAAGTACTGACCCGCAGTATTTTATTATATCGAGGGATCAGGTTAGTGAGTTGATGAGAGGTGTTAAGTACTTTGATCGATATTTCGAAGATTTGCCGAATGTTACTGATGCACCGAGCCATCTTGCTCGAGCGAGAAACTTCATAGTAAGCGCGAAAGAGGCGTTGTATGATCTTTACCCTGCATATGCTGTTGCTCAATGCCGTAATGCCCTGGAATTATTAACTATGAAAATGGATGAAAACGTGAAGGTGCTGAAAAGTAATATCAAAGAGTGGATGCTCGGAAATTGCAGGGGCTATAAGAAAGAGTTGATAGATGATGTAATCAAAAAAGTAATCGAGAAGCATGTACGTGTTATATATAGAGAGTTAAGCGAGTACGTGCATAGTGATGTGAGACCAACAATACAAAACGCGGTTGATTTATGCCATAAGGTATCAGTATTAATTAATTACTTAATAAAACACAAAGACTTATGTAACATTTATTTTTGAACTGTAGAGTTTATTGGTGTTAATGCGAACATAATGGTTTCACAATATTGTTTAATAGTTCCATCAAGATGTCCCTATTAACGCTCCATTTCTGGCCCTTCTCCATGATTTCTGCCTTGATTTCTTCTAGGCTCAACTTCGTTTCTTTGCACATCCTGCATGCCTCCTCAACAAGGCTTATGTATGCCCTATCCATGGGCCATGTTACACGTCCACTGAGCATGCGCTGTACACTTTCTATAATTACAGGGTCGTTACAATTAATCTTATTCATTGATCAACTTCTCTCAGGGTTCAAATTTATTTCTATTACTTAGGTGCTCGGGGTAATGTTTACGTATGATCCTGGTATTCTTTCTATGCCTGGTTGCGGTCTTTATTGTTTTGTTAATCATGGTTGAGTCTAGATTGCGGAACCCGGCCCTGTACCACCATTTATTGCTTTGTCGTTTGGATGTGTTGCGTATGTTCTCATCGCTATTTTGGCGATGCGGTGAGGTATTGTTCATAAAGACGTGGTTTTTAAGGAGTTGTTCTTACCCGTTAGATCCAGGGTAGATGGTCTTTGGAGCCGTGTAATTGGGTTGCTTTAATGCTTTCTATTTCGGTTTTGGGTGGCTATTCGTTGGTGTAGTAGTTCGTGTATTTGTTAGTCGGGGCACTCACTGTTTATGACATCGATTATTATTTTCATTGCGGTTTCGAAGTCCTTGGGTTTGGTGGAGCCTAGCCCTATCCTTATGCCGTTGTCTTTGCCGAAGTATTTCCCTGGGACTACCAGTACATCCTTAGTAAGTAGTTCCTCGGCTAGTACTGTCCCTGTTGGTTCGCGGCAATTTATCTCTATGTAAGTTATTGGCATGTAGTTGCTGTAGTGGGCCTTGGCCTTATTGCCTAGGGCCCTGGTGAGGTTTCTCGGTGTCTCGGCGTTGGGCATTATTATGTCTAGGTTCCTCTTCCTGATCCATTCCCTGTTTCTGATTAGTATTGCTGCGTAGTCTAGATCTAGGTTTAGAACTAGGGGTGTTACTAGGTCTATTATTCCGTTGATCCTCTTGATTATGTCTTCCTCGCCTATTACCCAG
>Ga0081474_126663_pt1 | contig 10363 bp, 9 predicted proteins | sample OneHunmetagenome_2_FD_70978 | JGI IMG/M metagenome (GOLD analysis project Ga0081474, IMG submission 70978) | Ferrous microbial mat communities from One Hundred Spring Plain, Yellowstone National Park, USA v2 (version 2) | ecosystem: Environmental > Aquatic > Non-marine Saline and Alkaline >... | reverse complement strand
AAGACTCGCTCTAGCATTGTTTTTCCACATATCTTTATTATAGCTTTTTCAATATAGTTCATTCTACTTGCTCTACCGCCTGCCATAATTATTGTCGGAATCATTTTATATACTGCTTATGCTTATCAAGCCAAATATTTTAAAATTTATCTAAGCGATGATACATTGCAAACATAAGTTGGAGGATTATAAATATTCTTAGTGTAAAATTAATTAACTTATACTAAGGATTTAAAAATAATGCCAATTTTTTCAAAAGTTGGTGTTATTGGATTTGGATCCATGGGTAGTGGAATAGCACAAGTATTTGCAATGAATAAATATGAAGTTAACGTCTTTGATATATCTGAAGAGTCTATAAATAGAGGAATTGAAAACATTAAATGGAGTTTAGGAAAATTTAAGGAAAAAGGGCAATTAAGCGAAGACCCTAATAGCATTTTATCGAGGATTAAGATTACAAAAAATTTAGCAGATGTTTGCAAAGATGCAGATTTAATAATTGAGGCGGTTTTCGAAAACGCAGATATAAAAACAATATTATTTAAAGAAATCGAGAAATATGCTTCAAATGCCGCCATTATTGTAAGCAATACTAGCTCTATACCAATTACTTATTTACAAGATTCGCTTGAAAAGAAACATAGATTTGCAGGTTTTCATTGGTTTAATCCTCCTCCACTTATGAAATTAATCGAGATAATAAAAGGAAAGTTCACAACTGAGGAGACTATTAAAGCTTTATACGATTTATCAATTAAAATAGGTAAAGAACCAATTATTGTAAACAAAGACATAAGAGGTTTTTTAACTACTCGTTTAATTAGAACATTAAGGTATCAAGCTATTATACTTTATATGCATAATTTTTATAATATTGCTGAAATAGATTCAGCCTTAATTTATAAGCTGGGATTACCGATGGGGATATTCTATTTAACCGACTTCACTGGCGGTATACAAATAGAATATGATGAGAGTAAGACATATGAAAAAATGAAAAAAATTTTGCCAGATTTTGAACCAAATATAGGTTTCGAAAAGGCTTACATGGAAAGCTTAAAATTAATAGAAAAAATGGTACAAGAAAGTAAATTAGGAATAAAGGTTGGTAAAGGATTTTATACCTATCCTCTAGGTAAGAAGCCAGAAATACCTAAAGAGTTAGGAGAAAAAGTAGATTTACTTGATCTCATATCACCTCTCGTCAATCATGCCTACTTTTTAATTAGAATCGGAGTTGCAGATGAGGAATCTATAGATAAATCATTAAGACTCGGATTTAATTGGAAACAAGGACTTTTTGAATTTTATAGAAAGAACTACAGCAAAGAAGAGGTCATAAAGTCTTTAGAGAAGTTAAGTCATAAAATGCCAGATCTTAAAGAATTTTATACTCCAGACGAATCATTAGTTAAAGGTTGATAAAAATGAATTCCAATGAAGTAATATGCGAAATTAAAGATAATGTAATGTGGGTCTCCATTAATCGTCTAGAGAAACTGAACGCCTTAAATACTAATGTAAGATTAAGCATAATAAAATATCTAAAAGAAGCTGAAGTTAATCAAGAAGTTAGAGCCATAATTATAAGAGGTATAGGAAAGGTATTCAGCGCTGACGGTGATATAAATGTTCTAAGGACACTATCAGGTTCTCAGAAGAGGAAATAAATAAAATAATAAGAGATACTGGAGTTTCATCCATAGGTTCTGTAATTAGAAATTTAAGTAAACCGATTATAGCATTAGTACACGGCTATTGTTTGGGTGGAGGATTTGAGCTTATACAGTTTTGCGATTTGGTGTATGCAACGGAAGACTCAATATTTGGACAACCAGAAATTAATATTGGAATAATACCTGGAGGAGGCACACAGAATTTAACTAGACTAATAGGAGAAAAAAGCTAAGGAACTCATTTTTACAGGAAAGAGGATTTCTGCTAAAGAGGCTTTCGAATTAGGAATTATAAATAATATGTTTCATGATATTAACGAAATGGAAAATGAAGTGTTAAAAATTATTAATGAAATAAAAGCAAAAAGCCCTAAAGCAATATCTATAGCAAAAAAGGCGATAAATATTGCATATGAGAGGCCATTATCTGAAGGCTTAAAAATTGAAAGAAAATTACTAACAAAAGTACTAAAAACCGAAGAAGCTAAACAATTGATGGTTTCTTTTATAAAAAGATCTAAGCAATTTAAAAAAGATTACAACTTCTATAATTCATATTATATATTTCTATATTATGTTTTATATCTATCCTAATCTTACTTTTCACACCAGAGATATTAATAAAAAGATTAAAAGAAATTAATGAAGCTTCGTTTGCTAAGAGATAAATTTTTTATTGAATTTTCTTTTATTGATTGAAGATTTTTTTATTTAAATGCGAGTAATTGTGAGGAGCAACGCTCATACGGTTCCCTTGTCCCTAAATAATGGTTGTTTTCACGGTTACTTAATCACACCCAACCTCGGAAGAGGATTGAAAGATTTTAAAGTGTGTATGGTATTAAAAGTTGTGTTATTTGTATTCCTAATAAGCAGAGTATTATGATTATTCTGGAATGTTTTTAACTTAATGTTTAAATTCTTATAGTAAATATATCATGTTTGTCAAGATCGTTGTTCCTTTTACGTCCTATCAATAACGGCTTAACGGCCTTGGCATAAATAAGCTTTCTTAGTTTCTCTCTTGTTTTTAGTAGATTTAATTCAGTTATTCTCTGAATTTTTTCGAAGATGATGACTATTTGAGGACGTCCCACTATTCACTATATAATATTAATGTTTAACCATAAAAATAAAACTAATAAGAAATATTATATTTAGTTTGAATTTAGCTAAAAAGTAATTATTCCAGAATTTTATCCAACAGCAGCAATCTTTTTAAATGTAAGTGTAAATCTAAATCAGTCGTAAATCCTATTCCACCATGTAGTTGTATAGAATCCAGTATTGCTTTTAATGATATCTTAAAAGCATAGTTAAATATTCTATCTGGAGTTAAACGGTTTCTTTGGGATAAATATAATGATCTAACAAGTTCTAGTTTCACTGCATTATCGACTATTTTATGTTTTACTGCTTGATATGAACCTATTGGTTTCCCAAATGCGATTCTATTTTTAGCATAGTCTATAGTTTTATTTAAACAAGCTATAGCATGACCTATCATTTGTGATGATGCGAATATTTTTACACTATTAAAGTCTATATCAACTTTCTTCCAGTTTGCCTTTACTATATTGAATAACCTTGCTGAGGGATCAGGGGATTTGATTTCTAAAGCTGAAATTTCTTTTGTAAATGCAATTCCATTTGGTGTTATCACTATATCCGCGTAATCAATATCTGGAACTATGTTAGACCCTATGCTAACAATATACCCCTTTTCAATTATTTCTTTGCTCTCCTTCTCTGGAATAGCTTTAGATGCAATACTGGTAAATGCTACTATAGACGGAACTAAATACTGACCTAATATTTCATTAATTAAACAAGCATCTACCAAATTTGCTTGATTTAAATATTGGTAAACACCGAAATCTTTAATTTTATTGAATATTCCTTTAATTTTTAATGAATCAATATTATACTTTTTTGAACTAAAAATAGTCCATTCTCTATCTAATAACTCTTTAAGAGAATTAATTATAATCTCTAATTCATCTCTAGTCTCAATATTTAAAATCATTGACCTTATTATTAAAATTAAACCTTATAAATTTTCTCTTATTATTCACTAACCGTAAATAATCTAAAATGTTAAAAAGACATCATATAAACCTTCAACAGGAAATTTTCTTTCAATTATTTGTTAAGAGTATAGCGGCAGTGTTTTACACCAGTATGGTTTAGTGTGAACTGTTTGGTCATGGAAGTTAATGATTCTACTTATCTTTATTCAAGCAACCCTAATCAAGACTATCTCTCTATTTTAAGTATTATACAAGCTTACACTTCTTGTAACGTCGAACCTTAATAAAAATTTATTTTATTAACTCTTAATTAGCTTACACAAATTAAAAGCCTCGCCTTTTAGGACGGGATGATTAAATTTAAACAATTAGAATTTAAATTTTTAGGAAATTCAGTGACGCTCCTCCTAAGCTTGATAGATGGCTTTATGGGACTTAAGGAGAGCACTCAGCATTTCTATTTAATGAAGGATTCTTTCTAGAACCCAGATCTAGGGCTGGCTACCCTTTTAATAAAGGTTTCTTTTATTTAGGACCGGATAAAATAGGGAAAGCTCTGATTCTCCTAATATCCAGCAAATGTGAGATGTAGCCACGAATCATTGCTGGAAGCCATGAACTGCTCTAGAAGTGTAACCCTCTACCTTCTAGGATGGTGAGGAGGCCAGATATACTCCTTACTTGTTACGTAATTATCTGGATTTTAATGTTGATCATAATAATTAATTTCAGTAAAAGATATGTAAACATAAATATTTTATAAAGTAGTTAACCGCTAATTTTTTAATACGTTAAGTTAAAATATTATCTAGTGTTAAAAGGTGTAAAGGTTCTAGAGTTTGGAAATAATATTTCTGCACCTTTAGTAGGGCAAATTCTAGCCGATCTAGGTTCTGAAGTAATTAAAATTGAACCAATAACTGGGGATGAGAGAAGGAAAATTAAACCAAATATTAATGGAGTAAGTGTTTATTTCGCTAGTACAAATAGGGGTAAAAAAAAGTATTGCTATTAATTTAAAGTCTGATGAAGGTTATGATATTTTTAAAAGACTAGCTGTTGATGCTAACGTTTTGATTACGAATTATAGACCTTCAGCATTAAAAAAACTTAAGATAGATTACGAAAATGTATTAAAAATAAATCAAAAGATTATTTATTGTTCTATAACTGGCTTTGGAAATTTTAGTTCAGAAGCCGAAAAACCTGCATATGATGCAGTAATTCTCGCATTAAGCGGTCTAATGGACATGACTGGTGAAGAAAATGGTCCACCAGTAAAATTTGCCACTTCAATTTCTGATATAACTACAGCATTATTAAGTACTATTGCAATACTTGCAGCATTGCATCATGGCGGTCCAGAATTCATAGACGTGCCTATGCTGCAATCTCAATTTTATCTAACGTTGGAGGATGCTTATATGTATTTAAATACAGGTTATATTCCTAAAAGAATGAGTTCTTCGCATAGATATATAGTTCCATATCAAGTGTTTAAAACATTGGACAGTTATATTTTTATTGGAGTATTTACTGATAAACAGTATAGTGCTTTATGTAAAGCTTTAAATAGAGAAGATTTATCGAAATTCGATACGTTATCAAAGAGATTAGAAAATAGAGAATATATAGTTAATGAGTTGCAAAAAATTTTTATGTTAAATAGTAAAAAATATTGGATAGATCTTTTAACAGGATATGATATTCCAGTAGCTCCAGTATTAAATTTAAGCGAGGCATTTAAAGAATATGGAAAAGAACTTATATATGAAATTGGTGGGATTAGATATGTAAAGTTTCCTATTAATTTCGAGAAATACTCCAAAGATAACTATAAACTAAAAGCGCCTAGGCTGGGTGAACATACCAAAGAAATTCTGGGTAGACTGGGATTTAATGAGAAGGATATAAAAGAACTTGCGAATAAAAATATAATATTTGTAGAAGATAATTGAAATATTATATTCAAAGAATAATAAATAAAATCAGATGATAGCATATGATTAGATAAATATTTTTAATAATATTCTGAAATAAAAGCTTATATTTATATTAAAATAACATATATTACATATGTCGGATGTTTTCATTACAGGTTTTGGAGAATATCTAGAAAAACAATCTCGTCTTTCATTTTTTGAGTTATTATCTAAGGCCTTTATAGATGCTTTAAAGATGGCAAATATAGAATCGGATGAAATTGATGGATTAGTATTTGCTACTGCTACTGGCACAATAGAAGATCCTCCATTAAGGAGCTTATTACTAGACCAAGTTGCTAACTTCTTAGGATTAAAAAATCTAAGATATATGGACATTGTGGATTATGGAGGAGCATCGTTTAATGGAATGATATATAGAGCATATAGAGCTATTAAGGATGGATATGCAAATGCGGTTTTAGTTTTAGGTGGAGGTAAAGGAACCATAAGAAAAAAAATTTCAACAAATTTATTTACTAGATATCATTCGAATTTTCTTAATGTTAAAGAATTTACACCTACGAGTGATTACGCAATGATAGCTTTACGATATTCTTACGAGTATAATGTATCAGATGAAAGTAGAGCATTAGTAGCTGTTAAAGAAAGAAGTAATGCAAGTTTAAATCCTCATGCCTTATTTAGATCTCCTATAAATGTAAATGACGTAATTAAATCCCCTATTGTTAGCTATCCGTTAAGATTATTGGAATGCACAATGCCAATTGATGGATTTTCTGCTTATATACTTACTTCTGAATTTAAATCTAAGAGAAGTGAAATAACGCCTATTAAGATACAAGGATATGGTGAAGCTCATGATCCACGATTAATAACAGAGAAGGAAAATATATTAGATAATCCGGTTCCTTTAAGTTCTAAAATGGCCTTAAAAAGGGCCAACATATCCCTCAGCGATATTGATTTATTCATGTTATATGATGCTTATACGATTATGATTTTGCTTGAAATAGAGGGAATAGGATTAGCGGAGAAAGGTAAAGGATGGAAATTCGTAGAAGAAAACGATTTCTCGTCTTCCTCTACATACCCAATAAATACCAATGGTGGGACCTTAAATGTAGGACAACCAGGTTATATGAGTGGAGGTGTAATATTAACAGAAGCTTTAAGGGAATTATCTGGATTAGCTGAACATAGACAAATTAAAGGTATAAAATATGCATTAGTAAATGGATTGGGAGGAATTCTAAATCATTCTACCACCTTAATATTAGGTGTATAAAATGGAAAAAATATCAATTTTATTAGAGAAATACAACGAAGTGTACAATGAAGGATTTTTTCCGGTAATAAAATGTAAAAAATGTGGCTATACAACACAGGTTCTTAGAAATAGATGTGTTAGATGTGTTTCAGATAGCTTAGAGATTATAAGAATGTCTAGTGGAAAAATCTATTCGTATACGATTATAAATAGAGGATTAGATGAAGTTGTTGCAGTAGTTATAGTTGATGCGGATGGGGTTAAAGTAAAGGGTAATTATGTAGGAGACCAAAAATATCTTAAAATAGGAAATTTAGTTAGATCAACTATAATTGAAAATAAAACAGTATTTACACCATTATCACAATAGTATTAAATAAAATAAAGTTTTACTTCTATAATATTTATATATTTAATATCTTAATTTAAGTAGTCTTAGAAAAGCATAATAATATGTCCTCAGAATAATAAATATGAGAATATTGATGGCTGAAGAGGAATTTAGAAAGAATTTACAAGAATGGATCAGAAATAACGCTCCATCTTCTCTAGCTGGTAAAAGGATTTTGTTTGATACGGTTGAATTGGATAATTATGAGGAATTGATGACTTGGCAGAGAAAGTTATATGAAGCTGGATATTTAGGAATAACTTGGCCTAAAGAATATGGTGGTCAAGGATTAGATCCTATTTATGAAACTATAGCCTATGAAGAATTTATAAGAGCGGGTCTTCCATATGGAAGGAGTTTAGGATCTATAGGTTTAATGGTGGTAGGACCAGCTATTTTGTATCATGGAAGCGAAGAACAAAAAAGAAAGTATATACCTAGAATATTAAGAGCTGAAGACATTTGGTGCCAAGGTTTTTCCGAACCGTCTGCAGGCAGCGATTTAGCATCTATTAAAACGAGAGCTGAGGAAAAAGGAGAATATTATGTTATTAATGGTGAAAAAATTTGGAGCAGCTACGCACATTTAGCTAACTATATGATTCTTCTAGCGAGAACAAGTGAGGATAAGTATAGAGGTTTAACCATGTTTATAGTTGATATGAAGCAAGAAGGAATTAAGGCTATTCCAATACAACAAATAACGGGAAAAAGTGAATTTAGTAGTGTATATCTTCAAAATGTTATAGTGCCTAAAAGTAATATAATAGGTAATATTGGAGATGGATGGAAAGTTGCAATGAGTGTTCTAAATCATGAAAGATTTGCTGTAGGTATCTCATTGTTATTCTCGGCTAAAATATCATTAGAGTATCTTAAGGAGAGAGCAAAGATTAAAGGAATTTCATTGAATACAGAAGAATTAGAAGATAAAATTGAGAGTCTGTATTCATTTTATGAAAGATTATTAAATAAGTTGAGAAAAGGCGATGTAATTGAAAGCGAAAGCGCAATACTAAAATTGGTTGCATCAGAACTTCTTCAAAGCATTTATGAATTGGCTATTCTTAATTTTGATTTAAACGAAATTATGAATGAGAAATGGTATATAGGCATGTTATCATCTAGAGGCAGAACAATAGCAGCAGGTACTTCAGAGATATTAAGAAACTTAATAGGAGAGAGAATTCTAAAGCTTCCAAAATAAATTCAACTAGGGAAAATAAGATCTATATGCAATAGGAGAAGACAATTTTCTTTATTTTTCACGTATTGTAAACTTATACTTATGAATAATACGAAACGTTTGGAAATAACCTTAGTTTTTTCCTAACTTGATAATAAAAGTGTACTTGACAATACCTTTTGATATGGTACAATTAAGACCAAAGGTTAAATATTTAGTTTTTTAACAAACGTTTATAATAAACCATAAATGGTATCTAAAACTACTAAGACTTTAGATAATATTACAATTTCGCTTCTTTAAGGAATGAGTTTAAGAATATTAATATTCACCAGCCTTAAATGTTCCAAATAATGTATAATTGAGGCGTATTTGACAAGAATATCACATCCTTTCGTTCCTATATAGAGTAAACTCCTTAAACATTTTAGTAAGTTGTTTCGGAGTAAATATTATTTTGCATCATTTTTTACACCTTAAGAAATTGATGTGGAAAAAAATATTCTCTGTACAGTTTTTGTCTCATCAATAGTTTCATGTTGGTTACAATTAGCCTATAAAAAGCTTAGTTTGATTGTACTCTATTTGCTAATAATTGAATTCTTTGCTTAAATTTTGCGCCATCTCATCGATCTTATTAATATGAACAACAACTACATCTAAACTTTGGTATTCTAACAATACCATTAACATTATTCTCTCATGACTACTCATCAATGTCGATTTATGATGGGTCAAATGGCCATGTATAACTGTCTATTTCATTTATCATATTAATGAATGGATTGGAAGTTTCTTCAAAATAACTTCTTAAGATCTGTGAAACTTTATAATTTAGGTAAACAAAAGCTAGAAGAAAGGTAGCATAATCTTTTTGTTAAATGCATTACTTTATTCAACCTTGTTATAAAGAAACGCTAAGAGTAAATTCTCACAATAAATTTTAAGTGTAAACTTCTATAATTTTTAAATTTATATATGTGATGTAGAATCAGAAAGAATTTTCAGATTAAAAGGAAGAGTTGAGGATATTTCTAAAATAATAAGCGATTTTAAAAAATATAAAATTCTTTAATAAATAAAGTAATATCTTAGAGAAATGAAACGACGAACAAATAAATCATTTAGGAATGAGATGAAAATGAAATGAATAACTTATGAAACAGTAATGAACAGTAGAATAAATAATCTTTAAAAATATAATATAATTAATAATCTTGAAAACAAAATAAACTTATTTGATAAAAAACTGGACAGTAATCCCTTTTGCTTTTAAATGTTCAAATAACAATGTGGATAACTATAATTTTGACAATACTAATTAAATAAAATTTTATTAAGAAGTAGTTATTTATGGATTAATAATTTTTAATCTATTTAGAAGATAAAAAATTATTTGAAATGAAACAATAATTTGGATGATTTAATGATTATAGAAAAGAGTTAACTGTTTAGTCTGATACTTTTTCAACAAGAGTTCTTGCTAATTTCTTATAAATAAACTTAAATTAGCTTCGTAATTTTTCGAGTTTCTTAAAACATGATATTTTTGTAAACCATGATTAAAATTTGCTTTCTTTCAAATCGTCTTCCCTTTCCCGATGCAATTATGAACGTTTAGTATACCTAACCACATCTTAGATAGTTTAAGGCTAATTCTATGAATCTTTTTATCAAAGGAACTCTTGACTTAACACTTTCTACTTCTAACTTTGCTTCATGAAAACCGTATATTTTCAGATAGTTTACCACATCCCAGCCTATTTGAACATCTATGCTTATTTTATCAGAAAGTTTTCTCACAGCTTTTTCAAGCAAGGTAACAGTCCATCTTCCCTTCTCTTCAGCTTCCTTTACTTCAGGA
>Ga0081474_124074_pt1 | contig 10365 bp, 7 predicted proteins | sample OneHunmetagenome_2_FD_70978 | JGI IMG/M metagenome (GOLD analysis project Ga0081474, IMG submission 70978) | Ferrous microbial mat communities from One Hundred Spring Plain, Yellowstone National Park, USA v2 (version 2) | ecosystem: Environmental > Aquatic > Non-marine Saline and Alkaline >... | reverse complement strand
ATCCACGGTGTTATTAAAGCGTTAAGGTTAGGTTTTAACGTTATTCTAGTTAATCCTAAGGGTACTACTAACTCAGAGGGTCACGAAAGGGTGATGAGGGAAAAGGGTTTTGATAGGCATACAGCCTCAGCTTACTTAATAGCGTTAAAGGGATTAGGAATGTTAAATGATGCCAAATGATATAAATTTCACGGCTTATCGGAAACTGCTGATGACGGCATTGAGTCTACAGCCATCCCCGTCAACAATCCGAAAATTAGAGGGGACTCGTAAAATGTCAAGCCCAGAATTATTAAAACTATCCACGAAGTAGAGTCCAGTAGAAACACGAATCCGTAAGATGAGACGAAATATCCCGACATTAGGACTAAAGTTAAGGCTAATGCTTTCTCCCAATCTCCTCATGAACTTTAAGAAAATTAAGGAAATAATAATTATGTAAACAAAGAGTTCCCACAACCTTATAGGTATGTTAAATAGGTGGGCTGGAACTAAGAATATCGCATTCATCGGAGGGTAATCATAAAAAGTTATGTTTTCTGTCGGTAGCCCATAATAATAGTAAGTCCCATTAGGTGTATAATAGGGTGTAAAAACCTTAGACGCATGTAATTGTGAAATGTTAATAACATCGTTAGAGTAGTGAAATATTTCGTAAAGTGAACCGAAATACGGTAAGGAATTCATTACTTGTGAGTAATTACAAATGTACGGATTTACACCGTTTATTATACTTTGAGAAGCCAGATCAGGGAGTAACATTGTGTCCGCCATGTAGCCGTGCCCCATTACTATGAAATTCGTACCGTGAAGTTCAGAAGGTATGAATAATAAGACTAAGGTCGATAAGGAGAGGATGATTAGGAACAATAAGTACGGAGAGATCTTGAAAACTAGGTTTCGGAAATATATCACGAAGGGAGTGACAATGAATAAGGCAAAAAGGGCAAAAGCAGTTTGTATGTTAGAGATCACTCCGAAGGTGTAGACCCCGTACATGTATACTATAGATAATAACCCTAATACGACAGAATATGCAGAGATTCTTGTCAGAGCCGATTCTGATAAGTCCAGAGATAGCTCTCCTCTCTCCACAACGAATACGTAAACTAAAAGTATCAACGGTAAGAAGTACATATAATAAGACGGTAAAGGTCTACAATAAAAGAAAAATGATATCAAAGGAAAGGCCAGAATGCCGTATCTCAGCGTATCATAATACCTTGAGGATAAGATTAAGCCGATAACTATAATCATAATTAAGCCGACGAACGACCATGTCTTTGTAACTTCTATTCCTAAATAAGTTAAAGAAATTAGTCCGGGACCTCCGTCATAAGGCCTAAAATTAGCTACGAATGGGAGTAAGTTATCCATCCAGAATGCCTTAGGATTAAGTAGGATAAAAGGAAGATCTAAGACTACGGCGGTGATTAAACCATATTTCACCACGCTTTTTACGTCATATCCCTCCTTCCAGATCAAGATTAGGTAAAATAGGGTGAAAATCAACACGTAAAGCCTATAAGTTGATGCCCAGGCTAGCATGATCCCAGAGAGTAAGGGGTTTTCCGGAAAGAGAATTGCCACCACAAATGGTACTATCCAGCCTGGAGTATTCCTATACAATAGAAGAGGAGCGAAATACATGAACATAAACGATGAGGCTAGTAACGAGAAGAGAATCTTGTTTTTTCCTTTCAGTTTATGGAAAATTAGAGCGGAACCAAGGGCTAGGATACCTGCATTATACACGTTTGCTGGAATGCCGAAGGCTACAGCAGGCAGGTAATATAGAGCGGCTGAAGGGAGGTAGTCAAAGCTGTGGACAAAACCGACTATAGTAGAGGGTGTGTAATTACTAGTCCCTTGTTTAAAGATCCACGTGTACTGTTGAGGGGCTAAGGAGGAAAGCATCTGTGGTTCATAATCTTGCGTATATGGATTATGACCCTCGAGTAATGACCTAGCTGCAAGTAACTGTATCAACTGCGCGTCTGTAGGGGAGGGTAGTTCTAGCATAATTTTCTCCGGCGTAAAGCCAAAAGTGAATCTGGCTACTATCAAGCTTAAGAGAATAAATAAGAAAGTAACGAGTATGGAAAGTTTAAACACGCTTTCTTTAGGCTTTGAAGACAAGAAAATTAAGGCTATACTAATAACGAATGCTAATATCGAGAACACTATTGAAGGCAGGAACGGGAAGTACCAATATAACGGCCAACCATTGTAATTTCCTACGTAAACATATGTTCCTACGTTGTAGTAAAAAAATACACTTAGCGCCATCATTCCTAGGGAGAGAAATATCATAAAAGTTGTCATAGTCTTATTGTTCAATTCGGCTCATGAAACGTTGATAGTATAATACTATATATGATTTTTCAACACTCTCTAGCAATAAATATGAAATTTTAAGCAAAAAATTAGGATAAAATTGTAGATTAATAACAATAATTAATTTTCACTTATAAGCAAGTTTTAAAGTTTAATAATTCGTATCCCTGATAATTTGAATAATATGCATTTATTTCAATGGTTTTTGTATTATTTATATCTATGTAGAGAAAATGATATGGGGCATATACATATACAATCTCTGACCCTCCCGTCTTCAAAATAGTTGAATTAGAACACCATAAAAGTCCGTTGGCAGATATTGTAGGAGAGTCTTGGAGTATCCTGAAGTGGGGTAGGACTGATCCCTCACCGTAGAATGATACGTTTATAAGGAACGCAAATATGTAATCGTCTTTCTCAAAAACTTTGATGACTTTCATGTGAATTGAATTTTGGTAACTGAGAAAATTAAAATGGAAATAGATACCTGATATGAGAAGAATTAAAATTATCAAAGCAAAGAGCGATCTTCTGACTTTTTTCAGATTTACGGGAAGGAGTTTATTATTTTGGAAAGAGTCTACATAAGAAAATAACGGCCAATACATTAAGTAATTCCATAAGACCCTATAAAAGAACAAGAATGACAAATATACTACACCGTACCATCTTTTATTAGTCAATAACCCAACAATTAGTATCAGAATTGAGGCAACTGTGAAAAAAGCCGGATAGAGGTAATATAACCCAGTTATAGAGATAACGTCTATCCCGTAACCGATTTGTATCAATCCCCCCTTTAGGGGAGTCAACAAGTCGTTTAAGAATAAAAATGGAGATAGGTAAATGAAATATGCGTTAATTAGTAGAAAAGTAAGTCCTGTAAACCATAGGAATTTAATCCTCTCTTTACCTAGGTGTAACAAGTAAAACGGAAGTATGATTAATGGATCTTGTTTATATGAAATCGCTAACCCGTAAAGAACTCCTTTCAACCTCGCGTTTTTCACAGTCATAGATAATAACACAAAAAATACCCAGATAGTATCGTCTACTCCACCTAGAGGATAAAAAAGATAGTTATAATTTAGTAAATATATAGATATAAAAAGTAAAAAAGTCAGTTCATCAGTGTTTAAATACATTAAAACTCCTGTTAACAAGTAAAAAATGAGAATTTCATAATTTGGTGATATATTTAGTATAACTGTCGGAATCTCTATAAGGAAGAAAAGTGAAGGGTAATTTAAATTGGTGACGAAACCTCCTGTAGTATAAGGGGTTCCAATTAAATATTTAGCATAGGTTAAATTGTAGAATGAATATACGTTAGAAGTCAGAGAATAATTATAAGGGTTTAGATGATGAATAAACAAATAAGCTGAATAATAACCTATCAAAATCTCGTCAGTACCGAAGAAAGTTCTATCAGGTAAAAATAAGAGGGGGATTCCGAAGAACAGAACGAGAGTTACTTTTTTCAATAACTTGTAATAAAAACCTATGAGCAACGGTATGTAAAGAATGAGGAACACTACATTTCTGGTTATTACAAAATAGAGTATTGGAACTGCAAATAATTCAGAAATGGCTAGGTAATATGCTACCTTATTATCAATTTTAAGATCACTAATAAGGAGTACACCGCTTAGGAATAGTAGCATAAGTGCTGGAATCGTGTAATAATACTCAAGGTATGCGTTACTTCCGTCAAATTCCATCGCGATGAATAAGAGTAATTGTGCGATATTGGCTATCGCTGGTTCTTTTTTTACAATTTCCACGAATCGAATTTTATGTTCGTCAGATATATCTTTAATCGGTAATAGAAAGATTAAGTGTAATTGTATATTTAAACACGGTTTACAATTTTTATAGTTCTACAAATAAAATACTTCAATAAATAAAGGCATACTCATGCAAAAATGGGTTCACTCAACAATAGCATCGGTATTCGCATGGGCTGGTAATATATACGATCTCCTGATAATCACTTACGTTTACACGGACTTATCCACATGCCTCGGAGTTAATACTGTGACGGGGACTTTATTATTTGCCTTAGGTCTGATATTCAGGGTAATTGGCGGTTACGTTTTCGGTAGGATAGCCGATATGAGGGGGAGGAAAATAGTGTTAAACGTAGGAACTGCGGGATATGCCTCGTTTCAGGCAATGTTAGCATTTGCTCCCAATGTTTATGTATTGCTTTTAGCCAGAGCTTTACAAGGACTTTTTATGGGTGCACAATGGACAGCGGGTACTGTGATAGCTTATGAAAACGCCCCACCTTCGATGAGGGGGTTGATTAACGGGATAGTACAAGCCGGTTACGGATTAGGTTACGCATTAACTGGATTAGCCTATTTATATTTGCATGAAGACTGGAGATTATTCCTACTTACGGGTGCCCTTCCCTTAATACTTATACCCTATATAATAACGAAGGTAAGCGACGTGACTACATTCACGAAAAAGAGAAAGATTACCGTAAAGCCCTATCTGAGTGTCATAATAAGGTCCACGATAGTTATAGCAGGAATGTTCTTCTCTTATTACTCAATATTCGCCGTATATCCCGAGTTCCTCTCATCAATTGGTATCTCAGACAAATTAGTAGGGGTTTTGATGACTGTCTCTAATATAGCCTTAGGTATTTCGTTTATAGTATTCGGTAGGGCTTCGGACGTTATCAGTAAAAGGTCGTTGATTATTGTCGGAGTTATAGGCGAAATGATAGGTTTACCTTTAATGTTAGATGTAATTCACGGCTATGTAGCGTTAGGTTTAATGATTTACACGATATCTACTGGGTTTTGGCCTTTGGCACCGTTACTAATTGTTGAGTCGGTTCCGATCGAGGCCAGAGGTGCGATGACAGGCCTCACATACAATCTGGGTAGCATAATAGGTGGAATAGGTAGTATTACTATGGGATACTTGGTCACTTTATACGGAATAAGGTCTACGTCCCAGTGGGGAATGATAATGGGATATGCATCTTTATTAATCGTTTTCCTTACTTTAATTACATGGCATCAAGCTGGTAATAAGGTGAAGTCTAACTTATAAACTATTATAAACTATTCATGCCTAACCAATTTTTTCATAATAGGAAAAGTAATTGGAATAACTTTAGTTATTTTAACCTCGCTAACGGCTTTTGGTATATACTTTCATTTCATAAAAATAATTGGAGATAAACTAGTCATATCACTACCTTCAAAGGTGTCTACGTATATGACAATTGTTAACAATTTAACGGAGGTCAAGTATTCACACTTCCTCGAGAAGAGTTCGACCCTCTTGTTGTACTCGAACTCTTCCAATTTCACATACGTATACAAAGTAAACCCATTATCAGGAGTGTATAACGTAGAAATCCACTCATACTCTCAGGAGCCTTTCTCTATCAAGATAATAAACATAAGTGACGAAAAGGTAATTTACAACAAGATGGGGGTAAAGCTTTCGGACTTTAGAGCATACAACATCTCATCACCGTTAAAGATTGAGATATTCAACATCTCCTCAGAGCTAGACCTAAACGTTACAATGTATTCTTTTTCTGCCACAAGTTAGGTATTTATCCCTTATCTTCGGAATCTAAATTATGAAGGCAGTACGTTTTTATGATGCTCATTGCCACTACTCCTACCTGAAGAAAAATTATGAAGGCTTTGTGATTGCAGGCGTATCTATGGACTATACGTCTTCCGTTGAAACGTTGTCGTTAAAGTCAGAAAACGTACTCACTGGAGTGGGTATCCATCCTTGGAAAGTCCATGAAGAGAAGTTAGAGAAAATTGAAGAATTAATAGGTAAAGCAGATTTTATAGGAGAGGTAGGGTTGGACTACAGATTTGCGAAAGCGAACAAGGAGTTACAGCTCTCCTATTTTACTTTCTTTGTGAGAAAGGCAGCTGAGAATGATATGTTGATTAATGTTCATGCTTTAGACGCATGGAGGGACGCATTCAACGTACTAATTAATGGAGGCGTCAAGAGGGCAATCTTCCACTGGTATTCAGGACCCGAGGACTTACTAAAAGACATTGAAGGTGCTGGTTTTTACATAACCGTTAACCCGTCGGTGACGTTTCAACAGAAGCACAGAAGGCTTATAGAAAAAGCTCCAGTGGAGATCTTACTAACGGAAAGCGATGGCGGTTATGAATATAGGGGAAAGCTCCTAGAGCCTACTGATATAATTAACACTATCCCATTCGTGGCACAGCTTAAGGATATAGATGTAGAGGAGTTATCAAAAATTATACAGAATAACTTCAGGAATGCGTTCAACTTGAAAATTTAGGTAAAAGTTTTTCATCTTAACCTTCAAATTATCAGTGTGGAAGAACGGAAAATAGCGATCGTTACGGGGGCAAGTAAGGGAATAGGTAAGGCTACTGCAATTAAACTAAAGCAACTAGGTTATACTGTTATCTCCGTATCTAGAAGTCAACCAGATGTAGGTGATGTGAAATACCAAATAGATGTGAGCAATAAGGATGAAGACTTTAGGGTCGTCAAAGAAGTAAAGGAGAAGTTCGGGAAAATAGACGTTCTAGTAAACAATGCTGGTTTTGGGGTTTATGGTTCTTTCTTGGAGACCTCTTTAGAGGAAGAGGAATATATGGTCAGAACCTTATTTCTTGCCCCTCTTTATTTTACAAAGGCAGTTCTACCGGATATGGTTAAGAGGAGAGGAGGAGCAATCGTAAATATAGTGTCGGAGGCGGCTTACGTTGCCTCTCCTAAACTCATAGTTTATTCCGCATCTAAAGCGGCTCTAGCCCATTTCACGAATGCCTTATGGGCTGACATGAGGAAGTATAACGTTAAGGTGAGTGGTGTGTACCCTGGGCCAGTGAAAACGAATTTCACTTCTCACCCTTCGTTTAAGAATGTTAAGGAGACAATATTCGATAAATATGCAGTCGAACCGGAAAAAGTAGCAAACGCCGTTGTTAAAGCTATTAGAACTGGAAAGAGGGAAATATATGTCTCTTCTAAATTGATGTTGGATCCGTATTTCCTAAAATTAGCGATGGTAATGCAGAACTTAACTTACTATATCGTTTCTAAAATCTTTTAAGCTTAAGTAAGACCTAAATTCTCTTTATTACATGTTTTAACTCAGGAATTTACGGGTGATTTTATTATTAGCATGGTAATATATAATGAGTAATGCGGAAACGACAAGTAACCTTTCTTTTAATTCTCTCACTGTTGATACCAACAATATCTATGGTTATTATAACCCATTCTGACGTGGGCTTTAGGTGCCAAGACCTCCCTAGCTTGCCTATTGCAGTTCAAGATCCGGCCGTGGTTTACTTCAACAATTCAATATATGTTATAGGAGGAATGGCACAAGGTCCCTCATACTCTTCAGCGGTATTTATTTACTCGCACGGGAGGTGGACTCAAGGACCTAGTCTACCTTTCCCTTTAATAGGTGCTAGGGCTGTAGTATATAACGGAAGTATTTATGTAGTAGGAGGGCTTAACATATCTGGGATATTCGGGGGCATATTGAAACTTCAGGGAGATCAGTGGGTAATAGTCTCTAACTCTATGCCACGACCGGTTTATGACGAGGGAGTCTTTGTTTATGATAATCAGCTCTATGTAATAGGAGGAGCTAATTTCACCGGGCTTGACTTAGCTCCTCCCTCAAACCTAATACAAGTCTACTCGTTTTCAGACGGAAGTTGGAGAATAATAGGAAAGACACCCCAGCCCCTCTCTAACTTTGGTTATTACTTCAACGGGTCAGTATTGTTCGTAATAGGAGGATATATTGGGTATGCCTCAACTACTGCATCAGTTTACGAGTATTTCCCCTCCAATAATTCATGGGTATCATTACCTTCATTGGCTTCAGGTATTGAGGGAGAAGCTGTAGGTTATTACGAAGATACGTTATTTTTTGTAGGAGGTTATTATTTTAGTTACGGCGTTATACAACCCGGCGTTATTGCATATTTGTACAACAATACATGGCATTACACAACGTATACTGAAAATGTTCCTACTGAGTCCAGCGGTTACGTACAATTAGGCAATACGTTGTATATAGTAGGAGGAGCTTTATTACCATCACAAGTACCTACAGACGCGTTCCAGTTTGTGAAAATAATATTACCACCTCCAGCCCCTAAAATAGTGTATTACTCAGCAGGAAACGAAACAGCGACGATCGTATGGTCTGATAACGCTTCTACTGGTTACTACATAAATTATTGGAGCAGCGACGGTCAGAAGGGGTCTGTTATGACCTATTCTACTTCTTATACATTCACTAACCTAACTGACGGGGTAAAATACTATTTCCAAATAATCCCTTTCAACCAACAAGGTAACGGTACACCCTCACAGATAATAGTCTTGACTCCATTTTCCGTTCCAAACCCTCCAATACTTCACGTAAAGTTAGGAGATAAAAATGCTACAGTATCATGGAAAACATCTTTTAACGGTGGGTTTCCCATCCTTGGATATTATCTGTTCATGAAGGGAGGAAATATTACGTTTGCTAAAAACTTAGGGAATATAACGTCTTATATTTTCACTAATTTAACTCCGGGTAAGACTTACACTGTCGGGGTTATAGCCTATAATCAGATAGGGAACAGCAGCGAAGCCGAGGTAGAATTTGTTGCTATCGAGAAAGCATCGGTAATTTTCGTAGTTAGTAAATTAGCAGAAGGTTTATTAGTATCATGGAATTCAACCCAACCCTCAAAGTTCATCCTTACTGTGACCTCAGGAGGTAAAGTCATTGCAAACCTTACGTTAACTAATTACTCAGTGCTACTTAAGATACCCTTCGGAGTCTATAATGTAACTTTGGAGGCTATAAACCAAGCTGGCATTACTACGACAAGTGCATTAGTATCGTATTACATAAAACCCGCAGTACCAGACGTTACAGTGACGATTGAGAATAATTACATAAACGTGAGTTGGCCACCCTCACCGTATGCTCAATACTACTTGATATATGTTAACAATACCCTTAAGGCAAATACCACAAAAACATCGGTATTAATACCATTAAGCAACGGATATCTGGTGATAAAAGTAATTGCCGCTAACGCAGGAGAGGAGTCGACCCCGTATGTCGAGAAGATAGACTATTCTGCAGATATTTCTCAAATTAACGTTACTTCGACCGATGTTAATAGTAACTTCACGTTAATTCAGAGTATAACACCACCTACCACGTCAGTAACGGATGTGAGTATAAACTTAACAACGGCGATAGTTGTCATTAGTTTATTCTTGCTATCATTAGTGGTTGTACTTGTAATATTAGAAAAGACCAAATGATTGAAAAACTGGCTAGCTAGGGAGAGGAGATGAGGAAGAAGGGTTATGCTAAGTACACCTGAGGATTTCAACATCTTCCTCTTGGGACGTAGTGTAAGGGCTCGAGCAGATCATGGTAAGGTTACCCGTCCTGTGCAGGGGAAAGAGTGAGGACTGGAGTGATGGAAGAATTGCCCAAGTGGGAAGGCCCTGGACATCAGCCTCTCCTCCCGCATTACTCGGTACTGAAAGGGAAGCTGAACGCCAGGCTCTGGACTACGATCTGGAGGTGAGGGGGAAAAGTTTACGCGTTTTCTCCCAAATGTAATTTGCAATGTTAAAAGGGGAAAAAGATACATAGAATTCTAAAGTTATGGTTTATTTTCTGAGCTTAACCCCTTAAGTTTGCTGAACACTCCGAGGAACATGAAAAATGATGCTAAGGGAAAGATTAAAGACGTTAAGCCAAGGTTTACAATTAGTCCTTCCGTAAAGTTGTCCAGAGCGGTAATTATAGTGCCGACTAATGATATTACAGCCACTTTATCAATATCCTTATTTATAGTCTTGGCGTAAAGATAAGACACGTTAGGGGATACGATCGCATAGAGAAAAGAATAAGCGATGTACATGACACCGCCATAATATCCAGTTCCCATGAGAGCCAAAATCAGCAATGAAAGCATAAAGCTCATGATAAGTAATCTG
>Ga0081474_119473_pt1 | contig 10381 bp, 14 predicted proteins | sample OneHunmetagenome_2_FD_70978 | JGI IMG/M metagenome (GOLD analysis project Ga0081474, IMG submission 70978) | Ferrous microbial mat communities from One Hundred Spring Plain, Yellowstone National Park, USA v2 (version 2) | ecosystem: Environmental > Aquatic > Non-marine Saline and Alkaline >... | reverse complement strand
AGTTCCTTCAGTAATATTCTTCTTCTACAGTGCAGTATATTTAATGTTATTTGAGCTAAATGTACAACCTAAACTGAGCAAATTCTACAGAAATACTAGTCTAGTTTTAGCTGGAGGTGGTGCTATATTAATAACTTTATATATGATTATATAACTGGAGGGATTGACAATATAATTTTAGTAATTTTAGCAAACATATGTGGTAATACAATCGAAGAGATATCTAGAAAAACGGGGATAAAAGAAGGAGCTGTATACCATCTTTTAGAATTTCTAACGATAGCTGGGATAGTGAAAAAACAGAATGATCGATATTTTGTAGACGAAACAATAAGGACTATTGCATCTCTTATAAAAGATTTAGAAGAACCAGATATAATGAATTGAGGTGAAAAAATGAAGTTAAGAACACATTACGTTTTTTCTTTAGGCTTGCTTTTTCTTGTTGATTCTCTTATTGTAGATAGTTCTTTTTACTTACTTATATTAACAGGAATAATATCAGTAGTTACAAATAACGTAATTGACTTCTTAGGACATGAGATAAAAGGAAAGTATATTGCCCGGACTCCCAGGACTCACACATTACCAAGAAGCATTGGATGGGGGTTATTAGTTACACTTCCTATAGCCGTTATACTCTACTACTTGTATCCAGATTATTACTTACTATATGCTATAGTTTTAGACGGATTAATAGTAGGTCTTTCTCACATGCTCCTAGACATTTTTACAGAAAGAGGAATTTATCACAAGGTCGACGGGAAGTGGAAGAGAATAGCTTTAGCACACTTCTCTTATGATAACCCCATTGTCAACGGATTAGCAATATTGTTAGGAGTTATAATGCTGTTTGCAGCAATACATAATCACAACTATGATTACTAACGAGATAATATACGAAAAGAGAAAGATTTTTAAATACATTTTCTATATCTTTTAATGTGGTTTGCGAGAAGTGGAATGTAAGGTTCTTGATGAGGGATGTTAAGACTGAAAGTGATTTAGCTAGGTTTGTGGCTAAGAGGTTTTCTAATTTAGAGATATTAATGTTGATAGTTGATAAATTGGAGCTATTACAAGAAAATCCTTTCAAATACGCTAGAGAAAAGTTGAAGAACAAGTTAGATAAATACGGGAATCCTACGTTCTCCATTGAGGTTACGAAGGATATAAGAATACTTTACAGTGTGGACTCAAAAAACTGTATAGTTTTCATTTGGGAGATCGGGTCTCACAAGGACGTTTACGGTCGGGATTAAGCTCATAATAAGCCTCAATCAACATTTTCCTAAACTCTTCTAAATCCTCCTTACTCTCGAACTCCAGAAACCTTTCTCCGTCCTTATCTTCAACAATTCTCATATGTATAAACTTCTCAAAGAGGTTAATAAAATAATGTGGCTAATAGAGTTCGGCCTTCATCGTGACTAATAGTCACTTTTAATGACTATTAGTCACTTAGCCTCATCACTCCTCCCTCCCCATGCCGTCTACGGGAGCTAAACCACTCCCTTCAAGGACATGGGGAGTTTCATTGGGTGCCTTCCTCCACCTCGCAACTGCTCATAGACTTCATAGTGGCACCCTCCAATTTAATGTTAACGGAAATATTTATAAATCTTTCCGTAACTAATAACATATGGTTCAAGTTACATTTCACTCAAAGATCTCCTCAATGGGTCATGATAAGTACGGAGATCCAAAATACGCAATATACGTTCCTAAAAGCATTCATGAGAAGATTAAGGGCTTGTTGGAAAAGGAGGTGATTATAATTGTCATCCTACCAGATGATGAGGAGTAAATTAATTGGTTCTAAGGAAGCAATTGATAACTTCCAATTCGTGACTATAAATGGTAAGGTTGAGTTTGAAGACGTTGAAAGAATCTCAAGGATTGCTTATTATTACTCAAAGGCTGTGAAGGCTGGAATCAACTTAGCTTTAAGAGGAGTTTCATTAAACGATGCTGTTAAGGAGTTATACAAGATCATTCCTTACGCGTTCTATGCCGAAACTGCTTATAAGCAGGCTTTAGCATTAGTTGAGAATAAAGGGAGTAAGGTTGAGATTAGAAAGAGATGGATTGCTTGTAGGGGGAATAAAAGTGATAAGGGTAATAGGGGGATTAAGTTCCACGTTTTGGAAAACCACGTGGAAATTAAAGTTAAAGACCCGGGATAAGTGGGTTTACGGGAAGGCGTATTTCAGTAGAAAGTACTTACCATTACTTTCTGAGCTAGAGGAGTTATCTCGAAGGAAGGAGGAGGGTTACGGTGCTGTAGTAAGTTTCAAGGATTACCCTATGATCCACCTCCAAGTACCACTCTGGCTTTATTTAAAGCACTTCTCTTCACCAAAACCTGTGGGTTACGGTTTGATTGCCGGTTTTGATTTAAATAGTGATAGGTTGAACGTTGTTGTGGTTAATGAGGAGGGTAAAGTTGTTACTAAAAAGACGTGGTGGTATTCGGATGTTACTAGACCAGGCTTTCCTAAAGGGAAAGCTATGGCTTTACGTTTGAATGCTCTATCAAAAGCTCTCAATTTCCTATCAAGGGTTGGTGTTGATTACGTTGCTTTTGAGGACTTGTTCCTAGTTAAGAATAGGAGGTTCACTAGGAGCAAGAGTGGTAATAGGAAGATAACGCGTTTTGCTAAGAGGCAAATGTTAATTCACGGTGTTATTAAATCACTTAGGTTAGGTTTCAACGTTATTCTAGTTAATCCTAAGGGTACTACAAACTCGGAAGAACACGACAGAGTAATGAGGGAGAAGGGTTTTGATAGGCATACAGCCTCAGCTTACTTAATAGCGTTAAAAGGATTAAAAGTAATTAAAAATAACGAGTAGTTACGTAAAAATGTTACAGACTTTCTTCTCATTGAATTTTGAAAAATTGTTAAGTAAGCAGTATAACTTATACTGGGATCCCAGCTTTCTACTCTCGTTAGAAAAATTCAGTAAACTCCCCAGTTTACCGAGAAGAAATTCATGATAGTTATCACTTACAAAGAGGAGAACCCTCGACACTTCCATGGCGGGGAGGAAGTCAGAAATATAAAGTTATATCGTTTTTTCCTTACCCGTGGCATAACTTTTCCTTATTTTAATTCTTCTAATCCCTTTAATACTATTAAGTAAGCAGAGGCTGTATGCCTATTGCTGGTGTGCAATTTTATTATTATTGAATGTGGCTCTTGCTTATGTGCAGTTATTCAATTATTAAGAGAAATTTTAACAAAGAGGTATTTAAATATAACGGCTATCCATCCCCGGTGGCGAGGCTTTCCGCCCCCTTAACCCCTTTCTTTGTAAGCCTTATAGTCCTTACTCCTTCTCTTTAAATTTTGAAATTTTAATAGGTCTATATGTTGTTTTTTGAATTTTTAATCCGAGGACCTATCAAAAACTGTAAATTACATTTAATCCTACCTGGATCCCAGGTTTTTTAGTTGAATTACCAAGCTCTCACGTGAATCTGATTAACATTAATTATAATTAATCCTGAAGGAGGAATAGCCGAAACTCAACTTTTGAAACGCTCCATGAATCTTAATTATTTTTAATCCTACTTTACGTATTTTATCGTATAAGAAAGAGAAGAGAAAAAGGGAAAATGACGGTAAGAGAGGCAATAATAGCGATATTAGCAGCTAAAGGTAGTGCTACGTTAGACTATTTAGTAGAAAGAACGGGGTACAACAAAAACTTAGTCTTAGTTACGCTATCTAACATGGCAAAAGAGGGGATAATCTCGCGAGGATGGATGAAATATGCGGGTAAAAAATTTAGGATATACCGGCTTAAGGGAAGAGAAGAATTAGTAAGGTAAACTGGGGAGTTTAACGCTTTAACGTCTTATGCGCAGTAGATTTTTCACTCTATTTCATTTTACTAATCCTTTCTCTATTGTTTGATCTAATGTTGAACATTTGACGTCTAACAATACGTCATTTATTTAACTTCTCTGAGACCCAGTGGTCGCGGGTTCGAGTCCCGCCGGGCCCATACATCTAAACGAAAAAGAAGACAGACTTTAATTTTTGTCAAGTTATCTAATTGTTGATGAACTGGGACGAAAGGAGAATAAAAATCGTTGAAGAATTAAGAAAAAATGGCATTGAGCCATATCCTCATAAATACGAAATAACACATTTAATCAAAGATATTAAGCTTCTTGCATCATCACAAGGTAACAAATCCCATGAGCCATTTATGTTTAATATATCTACAGCAGGGCGTGTAGCTAATATCAGAAGGCATGGAAAAGCATCATTTGTAGATATATTTGATGAAGGTGAGAAATTACAAATATATATGAGGGTTGATGAGCTTAAAGAGAAATATGACAGATTCTTCACATACGTTGGTAGAGGGGATATAATAGGTGTAAGAGGTGATTTATTTTATACCATGAAGGGAGAATTAAGCCTACTCGTAAAGGATTACCAATTATTATCGAAAGCCCTTATAGAACCTCCAGATTGGTCTAAACTTTCCCCAGAATTTAGATATGCGCATAGATATGTGGATTTCCTCTATAATGATAGTGCTAGGAAGGCTATGGAAATAAGATATATGATCATAAGAGAAATTAGAGAGTTTCTCTATTCTAAAGGCTTTATTGAAGTTGAAACGCCTATTGTTCAACCAGTATATGGTGGGGCATTAGCAAAACCGTTTAAAACACATGTAAATTACTTAAACGAAGATTGGTACTTAAGAATAGCATTAGAATTGTACTTAAAAAGGTATATAATAGGCGGATTTAACAAAGTTTTCGAAATAGGAAAGGTCTTTAGAAACGAAGATATTGATGTAACTCATAACCCTGAGTTTACTCTCTTAGAGCTCTATTGGGCATACGCTGACTACAATGATATAATGAATTTAACTGAAGATCTACTTAAAAGTGTGATCAAAAGGGTTACAAATAGTACTAAGGTAGCATATGGAAAATATGAAATAGACTTTGAAGCTCCCTTCAAGAGAATCAGTATGTATGATTCTTTATCTGAAATTTTAGGCAAGAACGTTGAAAATATGAGTGATGATGAACTTAAGGAGCTAATGAAAAAATATAATCTAATTCCTAGAGGAAACCAGTATGTTAGAGGTCTAATGATAGAGAAATTATTCGATAAACTAGTTACACCCACTTTAACCAACCCAACCTTTATAACTGATTATCCAATAGAGACTACACCCCTTTGTAAACCACATAGGAATAAACCTGGACTAGTAGAAAGATTCGAGATGTTCATAGCAGGCATGGAGATTGCAAATGCGTACACGGAACTGAATGATCCTATATTACAAGATAAACTATTTAGAGAAGAACAAGAGATGTTTAGAAGAGGAGATGAGGAGGCTCATCCTTACGATAAGGATTTTGTAAGGGCCTTGAGTTATGGAATGCCACCTACTGGAGGTTTAGGTATTGGTATAGATAGAATAGTTATGTTAGTGACAAATAATTACAGCATCAAAGAAGTTATTCCTTTCCCCATGATAAGTAGTAAGGTTATCCTAGAGGACGATTAGAGAGAAATATTGCAAATATAAAGATCAAGAAGAATAGTGACTGTAAATAATATGAAATTTTTTCGCCGTTACTTTCTCCCAGTACTCTCTTTAATAATTCAGTGAAGAGTTTTCCTCCATCCGTTATTATAAGGGGTGCAGCATTAAATATAGCTAAGCTGAAATTCACTATAAATAGCCATGTAAAGAACGTTAAAATTGCAATCAAATAATCTGGAATATAATACGTTACATACACTCCCAAAAGGTGATCAAGTACGTTAACAGTTACATTACTCAAAGTACCATTAGGATGTTTAAGAGTTATAAAGACGGTATTGTATTTATAAAGAAGTTCATGAAGCTGGGATAATGTTGTTACACGATAACCATTTATATAGCATATCACATCACCGGCATGAATTGATGCATTAGCAGCCGGAGAGTTATTAACTATTCCCTCTATCATTATTCCTTGAGATAGTTCTGAAGGTAAATATGGAAGTTCAAAGGAAAACGGAAGTGCTATTAGTGCTAAAACCAAGTTAATCACTATTCCTGCAGCAATTATTTTAAGTTTTGCATCAGTTGTGGATTTATTAAAATCATCTTCGTCTGGTTCTACAAATGCTCCAGGAAATATTCCAAGTAATAGAACTCCTCCATTTTTTACCTTTACATTATTTGATGTGGCGGACAATGCATGAAAAATCTCGTGTATAGCTACTGAAACTCCTATAGCTAGTAATATGTAGGGTAACTGGGAAATACTTATCGTTAAACCTGGAATTATTGGTTTTAGCGCTATTGTCGGAGTTTGATTGGGTTTGATGGTCAGCATTTCTATTATTACATATAATATTGTTGAAATTCCAGCTATCATAAGTAAAAAACCTAAAGGTAGGGCAATTTTTTCATAAACTTTATAACCTTTTGATCTGGAAAATCTAGGAAACCAATATTCCCTGGCTTTTTTCCTCCATAATATAAAAAATGGATAAACTGTTAGGTTATATTTCTCTAGTTTTCTTCTAAAAACATAGATAATTAGCCAAAAGGATAAGAATATCGTTACAGCTAGGTATATTTGATCCACAAATCTAATAATGTATTTAGAAATTAAAAAGATGTGCAAATAGATTATACGGAGCGTCATTGGAAAATCTTAAATGGCAAGAGAAAGATAGCCATTGAAATACTTTCACTCTTGAAACAATATGGGATGGAAGGCTATGTTTATGGTTCTGTTGCTCGTGGTGATGTGAATGAGAAAAGCGACGTAGATGTTATAGTATTTAACCCTAATCAAATCGTATTGGATACACTTAATGTAAATCATAAGTATATCGTTCAAGCTACACCAAATTCCGCGCCTAAGGCATATTTATCAATAGATGAAGAAGAAACTATAGTTATTTCCTTTCCATTGGGCAGATTAAGGAGAAATGAGATTGAGTTTTATTCATTTGGCGGTCTAGTAGATTTAAAGGATCTTCTAGAAAATAGAAGAGTCCCTGGCGTTAATAAGAAACTAATGCTAATAATCCCAACTGAAAACGGTCATATGGAAATTCCATTGGAAGGAAATGAGGATTACGTTTCAAAACTTCTTAAGATTTCACTAGATACTATAATGGAGAGAAAAAGGTTATTGACTAAGAGAATTGAGCGAGGACACACTGGCATTTTTTTGAGATATGATTTAAGCGGTAACGAAAGTATTTATGACGCATTTAACAAGATGTATAAGTCCAACAAATTTTTCAAGAGGATGGTAGATGTCTGAGCTTAATGGAGTAAGTCTTAGTTTATATTATAAGTTAGAAGTAAGAGATTTGAAAAATACTCATATAAAGGAACTTGTATCATTTAATCTTGTATTAAACGATGGTAGTCAAATAGGTAAATGTAATTACTTTAGCGGCAGGGGTTACTATACTCCTTGGTTAGAGATAGACTACTATCCTATTCTAAGAAATGAAAATCTAGAGGAAAATTTTTTCAAGGTTATATATAACTTCCTCTCTCCAGGAGGAAAACTATTTGTAACCTACATTAGGGATAATGAAACCCGTGAGATGCTATATAAGGGCACTCACCCTGTTGAGACTCCTCTAGGTTTATCATTATTATTAGCAGGCTTCACTTGGTTTAAAGATTGGTATTTTCCGGAGGGTGGTAACGAGGGCTTTCCTAAGCTACAGTCAAATAAGCCCCTTAATGGTTATGAGGGAGTCAGACAGCTAGAGGTAATAAGAGAAGAAATTAAAAACGTGAATATCATTAAAAGGATAGATGAGTTAATTGACCATTATAGGAAATCCAGAGATAGGACTATACACTGGAAAATTACCTAAAGGATGTGAACTCTGTAGGTTAGGAGGTAAATTAGTCCTCTTTATCACTGGCGAATGCGATGACAACTGCTATTATTGTCCCGTAAGTGATGACAGATTTGGAAAAAATAGGATATTTGCAAATGAGACTGAAGTAAAAGACGCTATGGACGTCATATATGAGGCATATAGGATGAAAGCTCTAGGTGCGGGAATAACTGGTGGTGATCCTATTCTTGAAATAGGTAGAGTAATTGAGATTATTGACAAACTAAAGAATGAATTCGGTTCGGATTTTCATATTCATCTTTACACTACTGGACGTTATGTTAATGACGATGTAATGAAGGAGCTGGTTAGTGCAGGGCTGGATGAGATACGTTTTCACCCAGTAAAAGAGCTATATCTAAATGCAGTAAAGATAGCTTTAAAGTACGATATTGATGTAGGTTTAGAATTACCAGCTATTCCGAACGAGGGGTATAAAATTGTCAGATTAGTTAAATGGGCTGAGGAAAATAATGTTAAGTTTGTAAATTTAAATGAGCTAGAGCTAAATGCTAGGAACTATTTGAATCTAAATAGTAAAGGTCTTCATGCTAAACATGGAATAACGGGAGTAGAAGGTAGTTTTGATACTGCCTTAGATGTTCTAAAAAAATTTGAAGAAGACAAAAAGATTACTGTCCATTATTGTAGTTCTGTTTATAAAGATCTGGTGGAAACTAGAACTAGATTTTTTAGAATAATCAAATATAATTCAAAACCCTATGAGGAGTATACTAATGAGGCCACAATTGTAAGAGCTATAGTTAAGACCAACCATAAGATTCCCTCATTGGAGAATTTTGGTGAGTTTAATGGTTCAAATGAATACTCTGTTTCGCCAAGTATTATCAAAGATCTATTAAATGAGTACACTGATTTAATAGACGAAATTTATATAGTTGAGGAGCACCCTGATTCACGAAGATTAAGAGTAGGAGAGAAGCTAATTTATTCTAAATCTAAGAATAGCTAATATACCAGTAAGATTCTTTAATTCAAAATAGATTGGCGATTCTTTAGGCACTAATATTATCTCCCCCCTTTTATTTTCTATATCCTCAAGAATTCTTTCAATTGCTAGCCTTTCTTGATTGTTTGAAGATAATAGGTCTTCGATCAGTAAAACTGTTTCTACAGCACCCATTTCGACAGCATTCTTCACTTGTTCCAAGCCATAGGTCACTAGTTCTGGTTGTTTCGCCAAAAGTTCCATAGCCTTTTCCATTTTCTTAGCTCCTATTGCAATCTCATAATCTGACATTATCTTGTCTATTATATCTCTCTTCAATATCTCATGAAGACCAGCCCTAGTGGCCGATGATACGCTATCAATATAAACCTTCTTATTTTTTAAAATATTATTTACTTTTTTAGCAACTTCCTCTTTAAAGAATCCAGGCCCAGCTAGTAGTATAGCATCTGGATTGTATTGTTTCACATACTCTGCAAGCTCCGTTGCAACCTCCAACGCATTTTGCTCTATTATTCCTTCTTCTTCATTTAATGATCTTAATGATTTCTCCGAGAGTATCTTTATCCCTTGCTCAAATGGTATTGCAATTAAATACTCATCAAAATCTACCAATGCAATTATTATCTTGCTTCTCTTATCAGCTTGCTTCTTAAGTTTATCTAACGCATACTTATTCCATTGTTGTTTTATAATAATAATCTCATCTCCTATATCTAAATTAATAGTATGATGAGCTCCTCTTATTCCAAATCTTTCAGGAGCATCTTCTATTATTCCATGAATTCGTAATCTATTTGTGAACTCTTGAAACTCTGTATAATCTACTTTAAGGACAATGGTCATTGGTATTCTTCTACTCTCCTTTCCCAATCCTATATCTCGGGTAGTTTTAGCTACTACTTTATCACCTTTTTCTAGAATTAAATGTAAAATCCATAAATCGTCCTCTGACTCTATATGTAGTTTGGCTGCTTGGCGTTTCTCATCAAATTCTAATATCCTCACAAATTATAGTTTCATAGCATGGTAATTATAACTGATGCAACAGAGGCGGATTTAGGTCAGATATTCCAGATAGAGACGGAAAGCTTTGACGATCCGTATCCCTATTCGTTATTAAGGACATATTTGTTTCTTGCGAATAAACTTTACTTGGTTGCAAAAGAAGGAGAGAAAATAATAGGGTATATAATAGGCATAATTCAATATGGCTATAGAGGGCACATCGTTTCAATAGCTGTAGAACCCGCATACAGAAAGAAGGGTATTGGCACCAAACTTCTGAGTGAGATTGAGGAAAGATTCAAGTTGAATGGAGCGAAATACTCATATTTAGAAGTCAATATTAATAACTTGCCAGCAATTTCCTTTTATCAAGAAAACGGTTATCTTATAATGTATATCCGTAGGAATTATTATGGAAGAAGTAAGCACGCGTTTGTGATGATAAAGAATTTATACTATAAATTTTTAGATTAATTGTTAGAAACTTTGA
>Ga0081474_110714_pt1 | contig 10409 bp, 14 predicted proteins | sample OneHunmetagenome_2_FD_70978 | JGI IMG/M metagenome (GOLD analysis project Ga0081474, IMG submission 70978) | Ferrous microbial mat communities from One Hundred Spring Plain, Yellowstone National Park, USA v2 (version 2) | ecosystem: Environmental > Aquatic > Non-marine Saline and Alkaline >... | reverse complement strand
TCCTGGAAGGGCGAGGCTTTCGCCCCCTTAACCCCCATTTTTTGTAGCTATTTTTGAATTACTTTCTATTTAATCGGTTAGGAAGAAAATTTTAAATGCTAGTTTCCCATAAATGTTAAATGACCAAATATGGGTTCAGAAAAGATAGTTTTAAAAGATTTAGATAATTTTGAATTTAGTGAGAAAATAAATTCAAGTTTGACAGAGGATAATATTAGCGAAGCTTGTTATACAAATTTCCAGGATATTTTAATTAGAACAATAGCCCAAGAAATTCATAGTACTTTGGATAGAGATGGATGGAAAGTAAAATATTTTGAGAAGAATAAGGAAGAAAAAATATTCAGAGCATTTATGGAAAATGGAGAAATCAAGGTTTTGTTAATGAAAAAAGTTGATAAATCAAAAAATGAATTTAAGAAAGTTATTGTAAAGTTTGATTTCTCAGAAAATAAGAAAAAAGAGATTGCTAGAGTATATGTAAATAATATACTTGAAGGTTATTATTATCTCGATTTATGTTTATTTAGAGAATTAGAAGAAATTAATATAGATGCCGTTGCAAAAACATTAAGTGGTGAGGTCTATCAGCTATTAAGTCCCGATGAAATAAAAACAATGTTTAAAGATAAAATAGAGGATGCTATTAATATTGTCTATGGTGATGATTATAGTGATGAAGAAGTCTGATGAGGACTGACTTCCTCCCCTAAAAGACGTGGTTTTACGCCCCTTTAACCCCCTATTTTCTACAAAACCAATTTTTTCATGTCTTTAAACCCGATTAGTATGAGGTGATCATAATACCAATCAACTACATACTCAGAAAACCTGGGTTTTTCAAACTCTTTCTCTTTTTCCATAATAATATAAAGCGTTTTATCCTCGCTTTGTAAGACGAAAATATGGTATTTTAACCGTAAGTAGGGGTTGATTACAAGTGACGAGCCTTCTACATATACAGTACTTATCATTACTAACGTAATACAATATAATAGCAGAAGAGCCAACGAAGAATAATTTATGATAAAAGGAAATATTGATGATACTAAGGTGAAGCCTATTATTTGTTTATCTAAAGTCCCACTTATTGTGTAATTCCTACCATTTATTTCAATATATTGTTCGTGAGGAGATATATGAATATCTTGCTGGATTTTCCCATTAACGAGGTCTTCCTTTATCGAATGTAAAGATACGTAAACATAAAGGTTCGGCAACATAAACATGGTCAGGAATATTAGTAGAGCAAAGATCACGTTTTCATGGAAAGTAGCTGGGAATTCAGTGCGGAAAAAACCATTCAATTGGATAATATAATTGTCAACGTTAAGGTATGCGTTTGCAGTGGCATATGCAATGGGTAAAGAGAACGCTTGCCAGAATAGAAAATAAGCTTTATTCACCACCACTCACTAAATGTATATCAATAGGCAACTGTATTTAAATCATGATAAAAAGAACACCAAACCTGCAGTTTGTGACAACTTCACTGTTATAAACAGCATTAATATCCCCAACAAGTTGCTAAACCGTTTGTAAATGGGTTATCATACTTAGCAAATCCCTCAAACATATGTTTTTAAATATTTGTCTGTCAACAGTATACTCTGGGATTAAAAGTGGGAAATGGAAGGGCGGTTGTAGAAGAAGTGTTAAGTGCAGATATCGGAGACGGTACCGTCTACGTATACAGAATAGAGCCTGATGAGTATCACAGTGGTGGCACAGACTTTACTGATTTCTACATTGCAACATACAAAACTAGTGGTCATCTAGGAAAAATATGGGGTTGGGGTGAAACTCCTAAGGAAGCACTCAAAAATGCGGAAGAGAAGTGGGGTGAGGAAGAAATAGCTAAAATGCGAGAGAATCCAACAAGGGGATATTTCAACCCGTTTTTAAAAGCTTTAAAAATGTTAAAAGAAAGGATAGAAGAAAATATGAAAGAAACACTAGAACCAGTGTTAGATGAGGTAACGGAGGAAGACCTGGAAGACATACTCTTTGAAGAATCAGAAAAATATGAATACTTGACTGGAGAGACAGTTGGGATATTAGATGTACGACGAGAATTCCGTGATAATGTCGGAGATGGTATTGTCGGCGTGTACCGTATAAGCGATTCTACTACATACAGTAATAAATTACCCTTTTCTGCTGACTTCTATATTGCGACGTTATATGCCTCAAATGGGGCTGGCGGTATGGAAAAAACATGGGGTTGGGGTGAAACTCCTGAAGAAGCACTTGAAAATGCGGAAATGAGGTGGGACGATCTAACAGGTGGATATGCCAACCCATTTAAAGAAGCTTTAGAAACGTTAAAAGAAGAGGACAACAATTTATTAGAGAACTACTAAATACCTCATTTTTTTAATATATTCTAACATTTCATGGTGGTGATTCCTACTTCTATGTCATCCTCCTTCCAAGGTGCATAGTTCAGCAATTTAAAGCAAACTTGCTAAGTTTATACATATGAGGAGAGGCTACAAGAAAAAAATAAGGAGAGTAAAGACCCACAACCATGACGTAAAGATCTATTCGTTCCCCTGGGAGTGTTACAATGTAAACCAGATAAATGACGACGTTTACGAATTATACCAAGCAGACTGTAACGACCTTGAAGCCAAAAGAAAAGCTGGAACTGCGGTAACACTGAACGTGAAAAAGAGGGGCATATACAACGTCCTAGTTTTACCAGAAAAGATAGTTGTTAAATTAGCGAAAGAAGAACGTAGATACAGTGTAACCAATTTGCTCTTTCTCCCAAGAAAGGTCTATGACCTACAGTTCGACGACCAGAACCTTTCTCTAAGATACGTGTATCCTTCAGGCGAAAAAGTAGGCAGTGTAAAGATCAAATTGCCCAAACCTGTCGTGTTTGAGAGAGATAGAAAAGACCACTACAGCATACTGAAGCTCTGGAAGCCTGAAGATTACGAAGTTTTGAAAAAAGAAGTTCAAGGGAGGGTGAAAGTCGATGCGAATAAATGATTACATAAAACTGAACGACACAAACCCAGAAGATGCACTGTTGAAAGTAGATTACAACACGTTGTTACCTATGTTCGATAAATACTACACACAGGTGTATGAGGGCAATGTAAAGTTCATCGATTTCCCATACATGGAGAAACAGTTTGTCGAGTTGTCTAGGAAATACTACATGGAAGGTATTGCAGACCTAACGGTTCTCATGATGCATACAATATACCAAATCGCGATAGACAGAAAGGAACACAAATTCGAAAAAATAAGACCTGTCCCCATCGATACGGGTCAAACTACGATTATCAGTGGAGAGTCAAGAGGAGGGAAATCGTCACTGGCGTTATGGCTCGCCTACGCGTTATATGGAGACTGGGACGTCGCAATCGCACACATTATCATCGACCCCCTGCAACTTGACGATTTGATTGAGGCGATGAAAACATACGGGATAAGCAAAATCCCCATGATAATAATTGACGATGCTGGTATAGGTTTCGGAAAACAGGTAGGGAAAACGGACAGACTGAGACTAGAAAAGATACATAAATATGCACAGACATGGGCAATAAAGTTCAGTAACGTGTTAATGACTATACCGTCGGAAACCAGATTGTCTGGTGTGCTTATGAAAGCCATGCCATCGTCGTACGCTATTACAATAAAACCGTTAACAATGACAACGTCTGAGGCTCACGTGTACAAGAACGTTGTGAACATCGCAGGGAAGTTACTGAAGACTAAACATACACTAAGGGATTACAACAGTATTAACGTTGGACTGATGCTAAAGAACGAGCTGAAAAACAAGTATTCACATGTAGTGTACACTCCACGATTATTACCGGAGGACGCTTATGCAAAGTATAAGCAACTCAGAGAAGACTACTTGTACATTATTGCGAAGATGTGAAATGAGTGAGGCGACCCCTATATTTAAATAACGTCTTTGCCAGAATTTCTTAGAGGGAATAAATTATGAGTTCAAACGAATATTTTCTAAAAATAAGCGAGTACTGTAATTTTAAGATAGACTGTGTTGGCGAAGTGGTATCAGATAGGAAGAAACTAGCAAAAATCCTAGGCATTAGTAATAGGAAAGAGCTAGATAATGTATGGGAAGAGCTAAGCCTTAATTTTGCTAATTATGTTTTTAAAAATTACAAAAAATTCCCGAAGGAAGAACTAGCACGATTTATAGTAGTCAACATTTGCGGTTATAATTTAAAATGTGTGTTAGAGACCTTAGAAGAAAATGGCATGCAAGATATGCAAGGCTATATGCTGGATTACTTCAAAAACACTTATGATATTGAAAGAGTAGTCAACGAGTGTGATTACCATTTTGAATGTATGTTAAAAAAACTGAAAGAAAATGGCATGCAAGATAAGCTGGATGAGCTGTTAAATTATATAAAGGAGAATTACGATATTGAAAAAATAGTTAATGAAATAATCGATAGTCTTTCTCTTCTAAACCCTCCAGAGGATTTAGCCGATAATGAATTCGTATTACCAATTATTGCATGGCTTGAGTTTTCTAACAGTCGAGAACGGGAAGCGGTTGTTCTTTTAGATACGGTTAATGACAACTTTCCATTTGCTTTAACTCCATTTTTTGACGAGTTGGGAGACGATTATCTATCTACTTATGAGGAAATATTCGGCGAAGCATCGGAAGATATAGTTAATAAAATAAGTGAAACAGTGGCCGAAATTTATTCAAGGGTAGAAGACCGTCTTGTAGAAATGGCAAAAGGTATTTACCAGGAAACTCTTGATTTAATAAAGAACAACCCAGCAAAATACGAAATTGTAGGTTATACTGAGTGTGACAGTCGTCTGTGTTATCTTTTAGGTATCGATAAAATTCCGCTAGTTCGTGTTAATTGGAATGAAGAGGATAATGAAGAGGATAAAGAAGATAAGCTCCTTAACACTTAACCCGTTATGAAGCTGAGTGGAAACTCAACCTACTTACTATTTCTCTTCTTCTCAGCGGAAACTCCGTTACGATAGCGGTCAATATGCCATAAAGTATTCCAGCTACTCCAAAAAGTTCTTGAAATAATAAAGTCCACAAATAAACTCCGTAGCTCACCTCTCCAAGGAAGACTGCCACGCGACTAAGTACCTTGGGTGGCTCCACGATAAGGAGGGCAAAAACGGGTAACGCCAAGTTGTAAATCAGGAACCTTGTGAAGAACTCATATACAAATTCATTAGAGTGAAATACGAACGCAGTAAAAACATACTGAGCGTAAAGTATTAGTATGAAATATTTGGCTTTTTTCACCTGTTCACCTTTCTGTTTCTTCCTCAAAAGGTAGGCAATTATCCCCCACCCGTATGCTCCTAACCAGAAGGGAGGCATGAAGTAAAGTAAGCGGAACTCGTTGTAGGGGAGGAAGACGATGAAGAGGCTGTAGAAGAACGATGTAAAAATCAGTAAAACAGCTGTTTGAAACTTTGCTTTATCGCTCATGCGATGAATGAAGGGAATAGCTAAGTACATCCATTCCTCAAGCTGGAGAGACCAGAAGAGATATTGAAAGGAAAACGGAGCAAAAACGAAGGAAACAAACGCAAAGTGGAGTAACAAATCGTAATACGTCACGTCCATATGGAACACGTATCTGTCAACTAAGAACACTACGACGACGGCGAGGAAATAAAGTAGCCATATCCTCCTCACCCTTCTCGTGAAGTAACGGGCTAGTGAGGGGTTTTCGTCGAGTCTGTTCAGAAGGAGAAAAATCGATAATTCGAAAAATAGGGGAACACCCAACCAACCAGGACGAAACAACACGAAGGGAACTAACTGAAGAGTCCACAAGTGATATAAAGCGACGGAAAAAGATGCGAAGAAACGTAACTGGGCTATTCGTGGGTCATACTTCATGTTGGTCGCCCTGCATATATTAAGCCGATCTTCCTGTTTCTCCGATGTTTGTAAACTACTCGCCCTCACAATAGTGTTTTATTGCACAATTTTAATTCCTAATGTTAACAAATGTTTCTTTATATCGCTAGATGAAATTATGTAGTAGTAATCGTTATCGTTATCATAGTCGTCATCTGGTAGTGTAAACACATAATAATTTTCAGTCCCGTCAAAGGAGGGACTAAGTTTCGTAGTATTTGTTACATATATAGGCTCTATATTTAGTGCATTGATTACTTTTGATAAGTAGTCATGACGCACTTTAATTAGCCAAAAGTCTCTGTGCAATTCGATTCTGATAGGAACGCCAGATAATAATATTTTTTCAATCTCGTTAACAGGGATGATAACTTTCCAATCGTTCTCTAGTTCTAATAATATATTATTTAAGATTACTTCAGAGTTCCTGATTATTATTTCATTAATTTTAATTTTTTCAATAATGGGCATTAACTTATTTAATAACCACAATACGTCTTCCTTTCTCTTACCTTCTAGTTCTGATAGTTCACCACCATAAGTTTCTAAACGAAATACTGGTCTTGACAAAGATAACTTATCTAACACTCCTTTAACATCCTGATCAATGTTACCCCTAATTTTTTTGTAGGTTTCCCAGTTCTTTATCCCTAAGATGATAAATTTATGTGCTTCTTTGTCAAATAAAAGATAAATATTATCTTTAATAGATATAAGAATTCTGTCATCTCTCATTGAAAGATAGATTTTATCATCGTCAGTAGTCAGGTTAATTATCTCTTCTGGCAATGATTGTAGTTCAAACATATCGAATCTTACTTCTGAAAACCTTAACTTGTTTAGGTTTACGTTAAACGCCTCTGACAACTTTGATAAAAACTCTTTAGCCTCCTTTGAATTTTCAATGGTAGATTCAATACACACATCATGACTAGATACATAAAGAGTGAAATGTATATTATGATACTTATACTCACAGTCATACTGATAACCACCGAGATAGCATACTGTGTTTACAAACCTGCCACGACATTCTACATCTCTTAGACTTTCTATTAATTTTTTTACTTTTTCTTCTTTTTCCACCATTTTTGGTCAAACATATGTATGTCAAAACTGGTATTTAAACCCTTGTTGCTAACCAGTTATACAATAATGTGAGGGAAAACAGCTGTTAGAGGTATTCCTATTTTCTGTCCTCCTCTCCCTCTCAAGCGGATCTTCCTATTTTTTTAAAATAATCTGACAAACAAGAACATTATCATGGGTAAGAGAATTATCTCGTTCAGACTGGAACGTAGCGTAAACGAATTGATTAAATCTAAGACTAAGAATAAGTCTTCATTCCTGAGAGACGCTATAAACTACCTCGTCAACGAAGGTATAACAAAGGATGATATACTAAAAGTAGCCTTATCTATCCCTGTAGACGAGAAGAAGCAGGTAAGTGTGAAAGTCGACGAAGAGACGTTAGACAAACTAAAGCGAATTGCGGAAGAGAACGATATACAAGTAAGTGAACTCCTAAGAATCGGGATATGGAAACTCCTGTTGAAAGAAGGCGAAGTCAGTTCTCCTAAACCCCAATAAACTTTTTTACACTGTCCAAACATATGTTTAAGTGAGACTGGTTTGAACCCGTTTGCAGTATTCTTTGTTGCAATTTTCGTAATAATACCGTTTTTACTGTTTATCATCGTTTTGGCAAACAACTTAACTGGAGTATTTTACACGATAGACGGGAGTTCGTTCACACCTGTCGCAAATAATGTAAACTACATGTTGTGGGCATTCGTAATTCTTGCAATAGCTTTAGTTGCCGTAATGATAATATATAGGAAATACACCTAAGCTTTTTCAAGGACAACAGAATGGTTAATAAATCCCTCAAACATATGTATTTAAATACCCTCTCTACAAAAGAGTATACTCAGTGATGATAAAAATGTTAAAAGTGATGGAAGTAGAAGACCTAGGTAAAAATGGTAAAACATACCAAGCAGAAGTGAAGGAAGTATTCAAGGTTAAGTTCTGGGATGAGGACGCGAGAGAACCAAGAACTGTCGTAGTATATAAAGTAATGTATGAAAACTTCGAAGAACCATACTATGGACTCTCCCAACCACTATACCAGGAATTTTATGTTGCCTCAATTAGATCACTAATTACGTACACAGACTATGCGATGGGCGTAGGTATAGGTATTATAGATGCACTTAAAAATGCGGAAATGAACCTGGAGAGAAAATGGAGAGAGATATATGGAAACGATTATCCCGAAGAAGAATTACCTGTCAATCCGTTCAGAGAAGCTCTTAAAATATTTAGAGAACAGGAAGGATTGGAAGGAAATAACAACAATACATTACTTAACTACTAAATAAATATCCTGGCAAAAGGAGTATATACCCAAGGATCAAAAATGCTCGACCTAACTGGAAAGGCAACTGTAAAAGTAGTTCTCTATGAGGTTCTGGAACACGGTGATGTTATTGTGTACAAAGTAGAGAAGGACGACGACATTTTCAAATTCGAAGATTTCTATATTGCAACGTTTAACGACGTACGTTCTGAAACAGTATGGGGTTTAGGATCCACTCCTTTCGAGGCACTTAAGGACGCAGAAATGAAGTGGGACAGGAAAGAAGATGCCGACGACAACCCGTTTAGAGAAGTTTTAGAAATGTTTAAAGAAGCTTTAGGCGTGCTAAAAGAGGAAAATAATTAAGAGATACTTCTAGATTCTTTAAAAAAATTTAACTTTCGTTTGTTAAAGCTCCTAATTCAGACAACTTATGTTCTATATCGTATAACACATTACCTACCTCATCTAACAAGTTACTTAATGTTTCTAATTTCTTATCGTTGCTCATATTATCATAATAGTATAGATACTCATCAATTTCATCATAATAGTTATAGTTTTTGACTCCGAAGGCAATATCGCCTATCTTCCTGTACCAGTAATCTAAATCACTATCACTTAATGGCTTCCTCTGCTGTAACGCACGGTTAATTGCATCTCCGAACTTTTCTAAGACCTCGCCATAAGCCTTTAGACGTCTAAATTTACATGAATCACTAAGTTCATCATTTTGTATTATATTTTCGTATAACATTGACAACGTATCGGCTAGGTAATTAATTGTATCGTTTATGTAATTACCTAGTTCTAGATCCCTCGCTTGTTCCCACAGCTTCTCGTACTCTTTTTTTACCTCGTCCCAGAACTTCTCTGATTTATCTATCTCTTTTTGAAGTTCGTTATCCTCTTCCTCTGTAAGATATGCATCTATGAAAGTACTTAATTCGTCTGGGCTATGGTATTCCAAACATTCAAGTACAGGGTCTCCAGAGTTATTTTCACAATAATTCACTACTCTGTCTATTACGAGTTCAGCTACATCACGTGGCTCCATTTTTATTCCCAATACAAAATTACTAAGACGGGAATATAAGTCTTTCTCAAACAGCTGTTTTACGGGGTAATGAATGAAGCTCAGACACCCTACCAGCTTTTTATGTACTCTGTATACTTTAATATTGGGGTTGGTCATGTTAGTCGAGGACAGAATTTATCACTTAATTAAACTATTGCTTTATACCGCAAAAGAGGAGAATGCAAAGGTCACTCCGACCAAACTACAGAAGATTTTCTTTTTACTTGAGAAGGAGAAGGGAATTAATCTAGGACTGGATTTTGAGCCTTGGTTCTTCGGTGCTTATAGTGAAAAGTTACAAGATTACGTCCATAAACTAATCGAAATAGGAGAAGTTGATGTTGTAGAGGAGGAGGAAGTAAGAGACCCGTTGAGCGGAGCAGTAATAGGGTACATAAAGAATTACGTTTTAAAGAGTGATTTTAAGCCTGAGGAACAAGATAGGGAGATTGAGACATTTTTCAGGGAATGGGTCAAGAAGAGCAAAGACGAGATCATGAACTACGCGTATCGGAAATATCCTGACTATTTCGAATATTCTAAGATTAGGGAACACATTTTTAGCAAGTTTAAGATATAAGTTGACTTTTGTTAACTTTCTCTTTTTTCGTTTTTTACGTTATTTCTGCCTAACCAGTTGGGCATAACCGTCCTTATTCAGCGTCCTCAGACGAGAAACCGCGAAGCGAAAAGTTTATTAACACGTCAAACAGATGTTTTAGATGAAGCAAAATGGTGGTTGCAGTAGTCCTTCCGTCAACGTCAACAAAAACAGGTGGCAAAAAGGCAAAAATACTAGGGTCGGTAGTTAAAGTAACGTTCGGATCAGGCGATTTCGACGTTCCGAAAATAGCAATAGCACTATTAATCGTCGGTGTAATAATAGGACTATCTGGTCTTATCCTCTCTATATTCGCTTCAGCTACTGCCTCAGCAATAAGCAATCCGACACCAGGGTCATTAGCGTATAACTTATCACACCCACTCGTCAATGGTATGGTATCGTTCTTCAGCTTCTTCCCAACGCTATATGTGTTGTTAGGTGTGACGGG
>Ga0081474_124421_pt1 | contig 10425 bp, 12 predicted proteins | sample OneHunmetagenome_2_FD_70978 | JGI IMG/M metagenome (GOLD analysis project Ga0081474, IMG submission 70978) | Ferrous microbial mat communities from One Hundred Spring Plain, Yellowstone National Park, USA v2 (version 2) | ecosystem: Environmental > Aquatic > Non-marine Saline and Alkaline >... | reverse complement strand
AATGAGTGTCTCATGGTATGACCTAGCGCTCGTCCCCTTTTCGTGTACTGATGTAGGATCAATTAAGTCACTTTCATCCTATAGAAACAAATAGAAATCGCAATGGAGCCCTGAATCGCCCTACAAAACAATGGCCAAGTAAAAATTAAAATATGGGAAGAGTAAAGTTAAGTGTGAAGCTAATAATATTAAAGTTTGCAAAACCCTTTAAGATAGGTAATGGAGAGAATTATATTGACGCAATAACAATTTATAGGGCGTTCATTAAAGCTCTTTCCTACTTGGGCGAGCCTTTTGACGATTTAATGAACGGCAGCGTTAAGTTTTCGTCAACATTTCCATACAAAGGCGAGTTATTTATTAAAATGCCGTTCAGGCAAGTTGTATGTCAAGATAGGAGAAAGGAGAAGGAAATAAGGTCTATCCAATACGTAAGTCTAAAAACCTATGAGGAAATTGAGCCACCTTACTTAATGAGGTGCGAGGGTGATAAAATTATAATACAGGGCAGGAATAAGAGTAGGGAACTTAGGAGGGATGAAATCCTTGAAAGTTACGGTAAGTTCGGGGTAGATTATAGGAATAGGATGGATAGACTGTTCTCTTCTTCTGATCCTTTCTCAATGCCTTATTTCATGCCTGCAGGAGAATTGGCATTTCTTTCTTCAACTTGGAACAAAAAGTTAGAAGAGGCTCTAAAACTCTTGGAAATAACGGGCATAGGAGGAGATAGAAACTTAGGTTATGGCAAGTTCAAGGTAGTAGGTTACAAAGACGTTGACGTGAACGTGAATTATGAGTATAAATATGCCACTGGAAGAGTCTACACGGAATCGGAGTTTAAGGCTGAGAGGTTTGATGTGACGCCTATAATAGGGGGCGATATTCAAATAAATTTAGTATCTCAGTTATTCCTACTGCCGTTAGGCTCGTTAGTTAAGAACTCAAAGAGGATGATAGTAGGGGATACAAACTCGATTAAGAATACTGTAATAATAGATCCAATATTACTTTGAAAGCTTCAAGTATTCGGTAGTCTTATAGGTTTTTCTATCCTTATTCCAAGTTTAAGCAAATCCTCTGCATTAACTTCTCTTGCGAATTTTGCCTTAAACACGTTCCTTTTTACCTTAAGCTCTTTTGAAATGCTCATTAACTTAAGTATTTGTATATAATTCTGTACTATTCCTTCAGCCTCAGAAAATTTTTCTTTCACCTCAAAAAATTTAGCGTCGTTAGGAATGTAAATCCTATTTCCGTATACGTTATAAATTTTTGGGTTAGGATCTACGCTTATTAAGTTAAGTAATGAGGTGAATAACTCTTCCTCGTTCTGACAATAATACCATGAAACTCTTCCGTCAGAGTAAACTTTCTCGCAAGGTCTTCCTTCAGCTTTAGAAGTTGTAATATAGATCATTTTTCCCTCTTTAGAAGTGAATACATATTTATTACATCTCTGAACTTTTGTATGAACTCTACTACGTCGTTACCGGGGTAAGGAGGTATCTGGCAGATTTTGCTAACTCTTTCGAACTGGTCTTTATCCCTTGCGTTTAAATACGCGTAAGTTACTAATGCCCTTGCAATTTCTCCAGATTCCATCATTTCGCCTATTTCGTAAATCTTATAGAGGTAAGAGTTAGAGACTTTCTCGTCCTTTGCCAGGAGCTTCGCTTGATCTAGGAATTTCTTTACCTCTTCCCATCCTAATGATATCAGGGTTCCGTTATTAGCAGGGTATTTCTCGAAGATATTGCTGGCTAACCTTCCTCCTTTGTTTTCTCTTTCCTCTTTTGCAATTCCCTCAAGTTCTCTAGTGTTAAAGTAGGCATAATAAATTGGGTACTTTTTCTTAAATACGAACAGACCTCCTGACACGGATATTTGCGGTATTATGTTTTGGATTTTTCCTGAAAGTTGGATGAGCAAATCTAGTACTTTGTCCCATTTGCCGTATACCGCTAAATCGTCTCCACCAGAATAGAGGACTATCACAGGGTAATCTTCCCCTTTCCTATTATCTTCTACAAATCTCGTAACTACGTGAGTGTAAGCGAAGTCCAATAGTGTGGCAAAAGTCATAAACCTGGTGGGATAATAGGACAGCTTCCTCACTATTTCGCCTATCTTATCTCCGTCTACGACTCCTAGGGCTATGTAATCTGCAAGGTCATCGAGGCTGGGGAACTTCCCATTTATTAATGGATGGTAAACGCTAAGGGTTATGTAACCGAAGCACGTATTTTCGCCTATGAGGTCTTCCTCTATGAAGTCGTCTGGGTCGTTAACTTTAAGTATCTTTATTCTTTTCGCCTTACCTCTTGAGTAATTAACTATTTCCTTTAATTTTTCCTCGCGCTGAACGAAAAAGAAACCTACATTTAGAGGTTCAACGTATATTTCGCCGTAACCGTCGTAGTAAGTATTATTTCCTTTTTCGTTATTCTTATAGATTACTTCCACTAAATATTTTATTTCCCTAGAGTAATGGCCTACAATTAGTGAAATAAGGTTCATTAATGAAACCCTTTTTTCTTCAGTAGCTAATTTTTCAAGGTTAACATCTAGTACTTTTGTTGAAATTTGATAAAAATCATCTACCTTAACGTTCTCAAGGATTTGCGGCCTTCCGACGAGCTTTAAGTTATAAAATAGCGACTCCAACTCTTTGGCAAAAACTCCAGACTTGTCCCTAAACTTTATGTCGTTTACGCTGATCTCGCCAGAAACGGAATAGGCAAATTGTATTTCATAATCGCTCCACTTGCTTATCTCCTCAAGTATTTTTTCCACAACGTCTAGATTACCGCAAGTTACGAAAAGTATTTTACCCGGCTCAAAGCTGATGTTGTTTAACGAAGGAATTCCCATTTTCATTGCCAATACGTCAACTAAAGCCATTTGCAACAATTGCAAAAATAAACTTCTTCCTCTGAACCTTTTTGAGGATTGTGCTTCTCCCTTTACGTTTGTTATGAATTTCTGCAAACCTTTAATGTCTATTAACAATAACCTTAGTTTCTCGCAGCTAACAAGTGCAGCAGCTAACCTACTGTGACCGTATAAAGAAGTGTTAGGAATAGCCTTATACACTGCGGCTGGAACAAACAATGTGGTAGACCTATATATGCAATCGTAGGTCTCTAATAGGCATTCCGGGTCTTTTATCATTGTAGCTTTCTTAGCCAAATTCTTCAATTTTTCAGCTATACCTTTATAGTTGATTTGCCTTCTTGCTTCCTCTAAGTTCTTTGCAGAATAAGTTTCAGGGGCTGCCTTTATTGAAACTGGCAGTACACTGTACCACGTGTTGCAACTTTCGTCGTCGCAAATGGGGCTTAGTAGTGGAGTTAAGCTGGGATTTTTTCCTTCTTCGCTTTCAGTTCTTTCCGTCGCTGAGGCAAAGTCTCCTCTTTTCCATTTTCCTGATTTAAATACATCAACGTATTCATTTCCTAAATACTCTTGTAGAAAGTCGCACGTTAGCCTATCGTGAGCGTAACCTTCAATTTGGCATTTAGGACTTTCTCCGTTCCTGAGTAAAATCTTACCTACATCGTGGAGGTAAGTGACTAGGACAAGTTTATAGTCTGTCATTTTACGCACACCTTGGCCCAACCTATTCCTATGCCGTTGACCAACTTTACAGTCCTATTATCCCAGGAATGACCAGTAACTCGAGTCATCACTTGAGAGCGTAAATTTTCCAGGCTTCTAGGAATACTAACAGTCTTTGAGATATGGCCAGTAAACATTCCTATCTTTAACGGAAAGCACGAGTCCTCTGCCTTTAACGAGTTTAGAAATTCCTTGTATTTTCCTAAGGCTTTGTCTTTTTCCTTATTTATTATATAGGAACTAAAGGACTTTAATGATTCTATTATTTTGTCCTTAGTTATTATTGCGTCTTTTAGTGCAACGTCGTTCCTAAATCCGTAATTTTGTGGTTTTACTATCTCCGCATTGTAAGTTAAAACGCCTTTATCAAACGTTATTGCGTAAACTTCTTCAGAATAACTGCCTGCTATTTCCTTAATTTCCACAGTGCTCAAAGAAAAGTGAGGAGACTTAACTGTTGGATCTGCAATTAGTAGTCTGTTTAAGCTGTCGTAAGTGTAACGCCCTCTTCCCACTTGCACTTGAACTTTAAGCAATTCTTCTACTGGGTAAGCGACATTCTTAACGCTCTTAAGAGCCACCCTTCGGTTTATTGAACTTATTGCCGTGAGACTATCCTTTACCCTATTTAGGACTGTATTATCTATTAACGAATTAAGGATTGCAGTCCTAATTAGTCCTTTTAAAGACGATGCAGGGACTACGTAATCATTTATCATTAGGATTGATTGCGGTACAGTCTTACTCTCGAAGATAAGTTTTTGACCGTAAAGTTCCCTTGCAAATTCCTCTCTAAACGCGTCCTCTAATCTTGAAACTTTTTTCATCGCCTTGAGAATATCAATTATTATTAATTTATTACCTACCAGCTTATAATCAGCATCAGCAACTAATCTTTCTCCGCTCCAGACGAATATAGGAGATATTGGCTCTAGTGTAATCGTAAATTGCTCTATCATTAAAAGTCACTGTACACTGAATTTCTTTACAGCTTCGGATATTTTATTACTGTCTATTTTCTCAACGTTCTCGTACTTGTCTACTTCCTCTTCCTTCATTGTCTTAGGGTTGTAAACTTTCACCACAATTTCCTTGAATTTGACCCTCCCGTAACCTCTAGAGCCTGATGCACCTAGGTAAGTATTCTCCAATAATCCCATTCCTTTCTTTATCAACTCCACGTAGTCTACTATTTTATTCATCGACTTATCGTATATTAAGAGAGAGAATTTACCCGTAAAAGTGACTCCAGGCTTAACTCTGCTTATAGTCCTAGGGAGATTATTAGACCTTACGAATACTTCTAGGGAGCGAGGATGATGAAATTAAGGAGGCTTCTAAATTATGAAGAGATCTTTGAGAAAATTTCTGCTGATTGTAGTACAAGGTTATGTTGAAAAATAAAAATTCCTATACGACGGTCCAAGGGTAAGTAATCCCCATCCAGTAACCCCTAGCGATTGATTTCCCTATCGAAGGTTGATCCTTTCTAATATCTCTAATTACCACATCAGCTTTTACCTCTTCTTTCACAACCCTAACTCCTAACTCCTTGTAGACTTGTTGCAATAGATACGCCCTATTCCTATCTAACCCTTTAAATACGTTTTCAGTAACATAAACCTCATTATTTTCAGCCCACTTAAACACATAATCTTGATACGCGTAAAGGTTAGAGTCAACTAATATCTTTAACCCTTTATAACTTACAAAATTCGGTTGTCTCTCCTTTGGTATTGCGTATATAGCGTCATCACCCCTATATTCAACTCCTAACCTCATCTTAATCCCTAAACGTTTAAGTTCTTTCTCGTAATATTCGACAAGCCTAATGAACTCCCTATACTTAAAGGGGTCTGAGATCTCATTTATTTGGCCTCCTAATTTGTCACTCTTTTCATATAGCTCGACTTCAAATCCTCTTAAAGCTAAGACCCTAGCTAATTCCATCCCCATAACTCCTCCTCCTACAACTCTTACACTCCCCTCACCCCTTATTAACCGTAAGATTTCCCAGCCGAGTTCTGGGTTTACATCGCATCTAACCTCTCTTGTGCTTAGAAGCCTGCAGAGCTGGTTACATCTTATACACGGTCTTATTGGCAGTCCTTTCTTGACCTTAATTACCCAGTCTGGGTCTGCTAAGAGTTGCCTACCTAAAACTACAGCATCAGCAACCTCAAGTACTTTCTCCGCATCGTCAAGAGTGCTAACTGAACCTACTAAAAACATTGGAAGTTTCGTAGCCTGTCTTACGATTCTTGCCTCGTCGACGTAGCTCGGTCTCTTATAGTAGAAAGAGGAGGAACCGCCCAGAGGCCCGTCTCTTCCAGCTGATAGATGTACGTAATCGAGATAGGGCTCAAGTCTGGAAACTATTTTAGCCACTAGTTCTGGCGTTAACCCGTTAGGGTCAAATTCTGTCACAGAGATTCTCATACCGATTGGTATCGTAACTCTCCTCCTCATCTCCCTAATTAATTCCTCAACGAATACGACTCCATCCCTATACTTGTCCTCTCTCTTATTAGTTGCTGGAGATAGGAACTGTGCTATTAAATAACCATGAGCACCATGCAGTTCTATTCCGTCAAAACCGCTTCTTTCTGCCCTTTCTCCCGCTTTTACAAAATCTTCTATAACCCTGTTTATATCGTCTTGTGTCATTTCCTTAACTGGGTCTAATAATGGAATATTTGAGGGTGCAATAGGTTGATTTCCCCAAATAAGGCTCTTTCTTGTCTTCCTCCCAACGTGGACTAGTTGTACAAATATTTTGCTATCGTTGTTGTGCACTGCTTCTGTAAGTCTTGCAAATTTAGGTACTAATTCATCATCGTATAATCCCAGCTGGTTAGGAGATCCCCTAGAATCTATCTTATTTACATATGTATACTCGGTAATTAGCAACCCCGCCGAACTTCTTCTAATGAAATACATTATGTGTTCTTCTGTTGGGTAACCTTCTGGGCTTGCAAAGTTAGTTATCATGGGTGACATTACTACTCTATTTTTGAGTTCCACGTCTCTAATTGTTAGGGGCTCGAAAAGTTTCATACGAAATCGTTCATATTAAAGCCTAAAAAAGTTAGTTCACCACGATTATGACAATATTTAAAAAAATTAGTTAAAAGTTGTAAAATCCAAGCTTTTCAAAGTAATTGAGGAGATCAAGTACTTCTGTCTCGTGCTTCTCTTGAGCACCCTTCTTCCACTCTATTAACCTTTGTTTTATTAGGTTTACATCTGCTTCCCTATCAGTTTTATAGCCTAATTTTTCTAACAAATACCATAAGCCTATTAACCTCCTCTGATTAGGCAAGGTTACGTATTCGTCTAAAATTATTTTTATTGTAGCGTTGTCTTTTTTAAATACTGCATCTCTCATGTTTTCAGTAAACTGGTCTAAATAATCAACAATTTTTCTTACCTCCTCATCGTTCATAGCTATGCCGAATTTCTCTGCAACCAGATGGCATAATTTGAAGAGCTTATCGATATGCTGTTTTAATTCTTCTAATTCTTTATCACTTAACCCATTTACTTCCAGCTTTATCTCTCCGTAATCGAGGAGAGGCATAATATTATTTATGATATCTAGTTAAAAAAGTTTTCTTAATAAATATGAAAATTTGCCTTTTTGATGATATTATGCGACAAAAGTATAAGAGAGTATATTACATTCCCCCACTTTCTTATTAGTATAAGGTTTCCAGACTATACCCCTAGGATCCTTTGCGTGAATAACTACAGTATAAACTCCTCTAGTTACATTTATAGGGAAAGAGATGTCAAAGTAATTTTCCTTTAAAACCCAACGAACAGGTCTGACAGTCTCTATCCCTTCAAGATAATATGGGTATGGTACAACACCGAATAAAGGCCTGCCGAAATTATAGTGAATGGAATTAGGATTTACTTCCGATGGATGGTAATAAAAGACTATAACGTATTGTGGGAGCATTTTAATAGTTTCTCCACTCATCGTGAATATACCGTGTGAGTAATTCGGTTTAATCCTCCACTTTACCCAAGCTCCTATCATCCCAACAACCAATACAAGTTTAGTACTAGTCCAACCTATAGAAATATCAGCGTAATTAAAACATGGATCTAATAAAGTATCCCTATGAGACCAATTAGCTTCTGCGTCATTATAAACCATCTCATCTAAAAGTCCTCCAGCCTCAATTTCCACATTTTCAGAATTGAAATAAGGCATTGAGGATTGGGACATTCCTAAAGCCTCTTCTATATAATAAAGATTACCTAAGGCAGTAAAATAATATGAATTGACTATTCCTTGTTTATCATAATGGCTAAAGAAGTTCTCCTTCAGAATATAGTTAACCCTAAATTGTGAAAAACCGCTCCTAGCATAATGGACTGGTGGAACAGAATTTGAGATGCGTAACTTGTTCAGTCTTTCGAGTAGATACACGGGATTAAAAATAAAAACATGACTTTTAAACGTAGCTAGTTGTCTTGTCAGTTTACTGAATATTTGATATTGAGATAATCTAACTATCGTTTTACCATTTACAAATAATTTTTTGTATTTCAAAGATTCATATTTATCATTACATAAAAAATAACTATTTTTATTAAAAAAAAAGAAGTTAGATTATAATTTTCTTATAACCGAAGAATTTGATTATACTACTCTTTGTTGCTCGGAGTTCTATTAAAGTCTAAAAAATCTTAATTTACTTGAGGAAAGTTACTTTATTTAATTTATCCTTTACTATCATTTCTTGCAATGGCAAGACTAGTTAAACACGATAGGAACAGGCCATACGAAATAAAGGCGGATAATGGGCAAGTTTTTTATGTATGCGCATGTGGTCTATCAAAGCATAAACCGTTTTGCGACGGTTCTCATAAGAGAACATTAGATGAAAAAGAAGGAGAAGTGTATATATATGATGATAATGGTAGGATAAGAATAGAGAACTTCTATCCATAAAGCCAAACTTTTTTCTTAATATTAATTTGACCTATGGATTGTTGCTTTAAATGTATAAGCTTTATTAGAAGGGAAGATCAAACAGCCTCCAGTGATGTAATCGTTAAATTAAACCGGAATATACCAAAGGTTTAGAGAGATTAAAGAGTTCTCCTCATTAAATGATTCATCATAGCAGATCCAATTAAGGAGTTGGGAGTAAATGTGGAAGTAATACTATAGTTTATATGCTTATCTGTTAGTGTAAAAATTCACTCCGTAAATTGAATGGACTATGTTAAGTAAATTACAAACTCTATCCTCAATATATGCTCAATAGTTTCTTTCAAAAAAATTTATAGTTGCGGAAAAGTTAAGTAAAATTTGTGTTTTGGTTTGGTAAGAGAAAGGAGTTTGAAGACCCCGAGAAGTTCTTAACCGGGCTCATAAGTGGTGTCGTTGCGGAACTGGGGTGTGGAGATGGGTATTATTGTCAGTACCTCGTAAAATACGCTGAAAAGTTGTACTGTGTGGATAAAAATAAGGCTTTATTAGAAGAAGCGAAAATGAGGGTAAAGGGTAATAACGTTATATTTCTTAATGAAGATGCCTCACGAACTTCAATCCCTCCATCTTCCATCGATATAGTGCTTTTTGCCAATTCGTTTCACGATATGAATAAGGGAAAAGTTTATGAAGAGGTGAAAAGGATTTTGAAACCTTATGGCAAAGTGATAATTGTTGATTGGAAGAAAGCCCCTACTCCATTTGGACCACCGTTGAGTATAAGAATGGATAAGGAGGATTACCTAAGAATTTTTAAGGATTTTGAACTCGAAAAAGAACTCGACGTAGGCCCTTACCATTTTTGCTTAGTGTTGAAGAGAGTGAGTTAACCACTCTAGTTCTGAACGCTCTCAGTGCCACGGTCAGAAGAGTTTTTCAAATCCTCTTTCTGGGCACGAAGGGAGGGGTCGGACTTTCATTGAGGTTTCATGAATTTGTGTTCAACCTCTCGTCCTCATTCCCCTTATTCCCCTCCCCATGCCGTCTACGGGAGCGGTAGTTAAACCACTCCCCTCGAGGACATGGGGAGTTTCATTGGGCACCTTCCTCCCCCTCACATTGCTCATCGAGTTCATTGTGGCACCCTCCGATTAATTTTTGTAAGTAAAGCTTATAAGTTTTACTTTAAATAATCAATTATGGTTCAAGTTACATTCCATTCAAAAATATTCTCAATGGGCCACGACAAATACGGAGACCCAAAATACGCAATATACGTCCCTAAAAGCGTTCATGAGAAGATTAAGGGCTTATTGGAAAAGGAGGTGATAGTAATTGTTATCCTACCAGATGATGAGGAATAGGATTATCTGTTCTAGGGAAGCACTAGATAACTTCCAATTCGTTACAGTGAATGGTAAGGTAATTTTTGAAGATAAGGATAAAATAGTTAGAATTGCTAGGGCTTACTCACAAGTAGTTAAGAGTGCTATTAAACCATTGTTTGATGGGAAAAGTGTAGACGAGTTAACCAAGGAGTTTTACAACGTTTTACCAAACTACGTTTACCTCGAAACTGCTTTAAAGCAAGCTAAGACAATAGTTGACGGTTTGTTGGAGAGAGAAGACGAAAAGGGTGAGATAATACACGCAAGGATAAGGAGGTTCTGGTTCGGTAGTAGGGGGAATAAAAGCGATAAGGGCAATAGGAATGTGAAGTTTCACGTTTTGGAAGACCACGTTTTAATTAAGGTTAAGGATCCTTGGGGTAAGTGGGTTCACGGGAAGGCGTACTTCGGCAAAAAGTACTTATCATTACTTTCTGAGCTAGAGGAGTTATCTCGAAGGAAGGA